>Ga0302279_10001935_pt1 | contig 28475 bp, 25 predicted proteins | sample III_Bog_N3_3_FD_194541 | JGI IMG/M metagenome (GOLD analysis project Ga0302279, IMG submission 194541) | Peat permafrost microbial communities from Stordalen Mire near Abisko, Sweden - III_Bog_N3_3 | ecosystem: Environmental > Terrestrial > Soil > Wetlands > Peat | place: Sweden: Abisko... | reverse complement strand
CGTCCCCGGTCGATGGTGGAGCCGCCGGTCGTCGAGCCGCAGGTCGGGGAGCCGGCGACGTCACCCGTCCTCGCCCCCCTGCCCGGACTGCGCCCCAAGGGGGCGCTCCCCACCGATCTACCGGCCATGCCCGCCCCGCCGCCGTCCCGGGCCGCCGACGGTCCCGACTCCTCGGGCTGAGCGCACCGCCGCACCGCCCCGCCGGCCCTCCACGTCAGCGCCCAACCACCACCGCCGTCAGAGCGCGAGCGTCGCCCCTCCGTCCACCACCACCGCGGCGCCGTTGACGAATGCCGCCTGCGCCGAGCAGAGGAAGGCGGCCACCGAGCCGAAGTCGGCCGGATCGCCCATCACCCCCGCACCGTCGAGCTCCTTCATCCGGTCCGTGGCGTGGGGCCCGGGGCAGATCATGTTGATGGTGATCCCGCTCGATTCCGACGCCAGGTCATGGGCGGCCGTCTTCAACCAGCCCCACAACCCGACCCGGGCGGTGTTCGAGAGGGCGAGCACGGGCGACGCCTGCTGCACGGTGTAGGAGGTGATGCAGCAGATCCGACCCCAGCCGGCCACCCGCATGTGGGGCAGCGCCTCGCGCACCAGGCGGACCGAAGTGAGCAGGTTGGCGTTTATCGCCGCCTCGAGCGCTTCGTCTGATTGGTCGATCGCACGTCCGGGCGGTGGCCCGCCGGCGTTGGCCACCACGATGTCGAGGCCGCCGAACCGCTCGACCGCGGCCGCCACCAGCCGGGCCGGCTCCGCCGGGTCCGTCACGTCACCGGCCCGCACCTCGGCCTCACCCCCGGCCTCGACCACCGTCCGGCGGGCCCGCTCGAGCGTCTCGGGGTCCCGGCCCGAGAGCATCAACCGGACACCCTCCCCGGCCAGGGCCAGGGCCGTCGCCCTCCCCAGTCCCCGCGATCCCGCGGTGACCAGCGCCACCTTCCCGTCGATTCCCAGATCCATGCGTGTACTCGCTCCGTTCCTGTCCGTTCCCGTCCCGTCCTGAGGTGACGTCACCGCACCCGGGCGGCTGGCTCCGTCCTGCCCGGCCGAACAGCTCAGGCGTCGACCACGATAAGTGCGTGGTCCGCGGCGTTCAGCGGTTCCGGCCTTCCGTCCGGCCCCACCACCACGATGTCCTCGAGCCGCATGCCGAACCGGCCGGGCACGTAGATCCCGGGCTCCACCGAGAACGCGTGCCCCGGGACCAGCACCTCGTCGTTGCCCACCACCAGATACGGGTCCTCGTGCTCCTCGATGCCGATGCCGTGCCCGGTCCGATGGATGAACAGTTCGCCGTAGCCGGCGTCCTCGATGACGGACCGGGCCACCCGGTCGACCGATGCCGCGGTCACCCCGGCGCACGCCGCAGCCACCGCTGCCTGCTGGGCCTCCCGCAGGACCCCGTAGCAGTCGGCGACCTCACCGGACGGCGCTCCGGTCACGACGGTCCGGGTGATGTCGGAGCAGTAGCCGGGACCGTCGCCGAGGGACAGTGTGCCCCCGAAGTCGCACACGACCGTCTCGTCCCGGCCGATCACCCGTTCCCCGGGCTCGTGGTGGGGACTGGCGGCGTTCGGCCCGCTGCCGACGATGGCGAAGTTGACGGCACTGTGCCCCTCGGCGAGCAGCAGGGCCCCGATGCGGGCCGATACCTCGGCCTCGGTCCGACCCACCATCGGGATCCCGCCGGACTGGACGACGGCGGCGACCCGGTCGGCGGCGGCTCCGGCGGCGCGCAGGGCGGCGAGCTCGTCCCGGTCCTTGACGGCCCGGACCGGTGACGTCACGTGGGACGCCTCCACCCAATCGGTCCCGGGCAGCCGGCGCTGCAGTGCCAGCACCGTGGTGGCCCACGCCCGGTCCGACACCGCCAGCTGCGTGACGGGCGTCCGGGCGAGGAGATCGACGACCAGGTCGACCGGGTCCTCCGAGTCCGACCACGGTCGGAGCTCGAACAATCCTTCCCGATCGGGGACCCGGGGTGCCTCCAGCCCGGGGACGACCAGCACCGGATCCCCCGCGACCGGCAGGACCAGGAGGGTCAGGCGCTCGAGCGGCATGGCCCGGTAGCCGGTCAGCCAGGGCAGATCGGCGCCGTGCGAGAGGAGCAGCACGTCCACCCCGAGGGCGGCCATCCGTTCCCGCACCCGTGTGATCCGTTCCGAGCGTGCACTGGTCACGACAGGTGCACCGCCCGTCTTCCCGGCCCCCTCACGATCGTGCGCCCGCCAGCGTCACCGGGACCGTTACGTCGCCGGCCGAGGCCTCCGCCGCCTCCCGGGCGTGATAGCTCGACCGGGTGAGCGGCGAGGCCTGCACGTGGGCGAATCCCATCGACTCCCCCGCCCGACGGAGGTCGTCGAACTCCTCGGGCGTCCACCAGCGGGCCACCGGGAGATGCCGGACGCTGGGACGCAGGTACTGGCCCAGTGTCACGATGTCGACGCCCACGGACCGCAGGTCGGCCAGGGTGGCGAGCACCTCGTCCTCCCGCTCGCCCATTCCCAGGATCAGGCCGGACTTGGTGGTGAGGCCGGCGGCGACCGATCGGGCCAGCACGGTCAGGCTGCGGGCGTAGCCGGCCGAGGGGCGGACCGCACGCTGCAGCCGGGCCACCGTCTCGATGTTGTGGTTCAAGACGTCGGGTCGGGCGTCGAGGATGGTCCCGAGCGACCCACGGTCACCCTTGACGTCGGAGATGAGGACCTCGACCGCCGTTCCCGGGCTCGCAGCACGAATGGCGGCGATCGTCGCGGCGAAGGCACCGGCCCCACCGTCGGCCAGGTCGTCGCGGGCCACACAGGTGATGACCGCATGGGCCAGGCCCATGCGGGACACGGCCTCAGCCACCCTGCCGGGCTCGGCGGGATCGAGCGGCAGGGGGTGCCGGGTGTCGACCTGGCAGAACCCGCAGGCCCTGGTGCACCGGGAGCCGTTGATCATGAAGGTGGCGGTGCCGTCGTTCCAGCACTCGAAGATGTTGGGACAGCCGGCCTCCTCGCACACCGTCACGAGGTCGTGGTCCCGGATGTCGCGCTGCAGGCCGAGGAAGTCGTCGGCCATGGTGGCCTGCACCCGTAGCCACGCCGGTTTGCGGGCCGAGATCGGGAGCCCGGCACCCGGGTCGACACCCGAGCGGACCATGCGCCGTTCGAGGGCGGTGTCACTGCGGGTGCGCCGCAGTGTCACGGGCACACGGTCGTCCGGGCCGGCAGCGGCGGTGGGATCGGCGGCGCCGTCGGTCGGCGCCCATCCAGCCGACGCGGCGCCGGCGGTCACGGCGGCGACGTCCTCGATGGGACCCCAGACCCGGGTCGCCGCCACCAGGACGGCGTCGACGGCGTCCGCCATCGTGACCCCGAACCCTTCAGCGGTGAGCGACGTGACCGGTCGGTCGGCGATGCCGCACGGGACGATGTGCCCGAACATCGCCAGGTCGGGCGAGACGTTGAGGCCGAAGCCGTGGGTGGTCCGTCCCCGGGCCGTCCGCACCCCGATGGCCGCGACCTTCCGGGGCCCGTCGCGGCCGGACCCGGTCGCCGAGGCGTCGATCCACACCCCGGGGTAGCCCTCGAGCCGCCCTACGCGGGATGCCGGCACCCCTAACTCCACCAGTGCGCCGATCACCACCTCCTCGACCTCCCGTACGTGGGCGGGCCCGTGGTGCGGACCCGACCCGACGGTCCGGAGCGGGTAGCCGATGAGCTGGCCCGGGCCGTGGTAGGTGACGTCGCCCCCGCGGTCGACGGTCACCAGGTCGGCACCGACCTCCGCAGGGTCGACCAGGACGTGGCCGGGGTCGGCGTGGGCGCCGAGTGTGTAGACGTGCCCGTGCTCGAGGAGCAGGAGGTAGTCGTCGCCGCTCCTCCCCGCGATCGCCCGCTGGAGGTCCCAGGCCTCGGCGTAGGGGACACGCCCCAGCCAGCGGGCCCTCACGGTGCGGGCGGCGCGGGGGTGCGCCCCTGCGCCGACGGGCGGCAGGTGTTCGTCACGGGCGGAACGAGAGCTCGCCGGCCCAGTCGCGGTCGTTCAGGACGTCCGACACCCGGGCCAGGAACCGGGCGACGTAGGCGCCGTCGACCGCACGATGGTCGAAATTCATGGCGACCAGTCCTACCGAGTGGATCCCGATCGACTCGGTGCCGTCGGGCTGCTCCACGACCACCGGCTTCCGCGACACGCCGTCCGTGGACAGGATGGCCACCTGCGGCTGGTTGATGATCGCCCCGGTGATCAGTGTGCCGAACGGCCCGGCGTTGGTGATGGAGAAGGTGCCGCCGCTGATGTCGTCCAGGCTGAGCCGCTTGCTGCGGGCCCGGTCGGCGACGTCACGGATGCGACGGGCCATTCCCCGCAGATTGAGCTCCTCGGCCCGGTGCACCACCGGGACGATGAGCCCCTGGTTGTCGAGATCGACGGCGATGCCGAGATTGACGTCGTGATGGACGATGAGGGCATCGTCGCCCACGGATGCATTGAGGTGCGGATACTCGGCCAACGCCTCCACCGTGGCCAGGGCCACGAAGGGGAGGTAGGTGAGCGTGAACCCCTCGTCCTCCCGGAAGCGCTCCCCGTGATCGCGTCGGACCTGCTCGACCCGTTCGTAGTCGATCTCCTTCACCATCAGGGTGTGGGCCGAGGTGGCCTTGGAGCGGACCATGTGCTCGGCGGTCCGGCGGCGGATGTTGGTGAACGGGACGACCTCGTCACGGTCGCCCGGCGGCTGCTCGGCTGCGCCAGCCGGCAGTGGTGCCGTGGGCACGGGCGAGCCCGGGGGCACCGGGACCGACGGCATGCTCGGCACCGGCGACGGGCTGGCCCCTCGTTCGATCACCGCCTCCACGTCCGCCCGGGTGATCCGGCCGCCGAGGCCGGTCCCCCGGATCGACGCGGGATCGAGCCCGTGGTCGGCGAGCAGCCGGCGGACGACGGGTGAGAGGACCTGGGACTGGTCCACCGCCCCGGGGGGCACGGCACCGGGCGCTGCCGTCGGTCCGGTCGGGGCCGGTGTGGCCACCGGCGCACTCGGTTCCACCGGCGCACTCGGTGCCACCGGCGCACTCGGTGCAGCAGGCCTCGGGGGCGCCGCCGGTCCGGGCGGCCGGGGCGCGGCGGGGACCGGCTCATCCGGGAGCGCGGCGAGCGGCGCCGGTGCGGCGGGGGCCGGCGGCGGCGCAGTAGCGGGGGCTGGCGCGGGCACGGTCTCGGCGGCGGGCGTCGGCGTGCCCCCCGAGCCGGCGCCGTCGATGACGGCCAGTGCGACCCCGACGTCGACGGTGTCGCCTTCCTCCACGAGGATGGCGGTCAGGATCCCGTCCGCCGGCGAGGGCACCTCGGAGTCCACCTTGTCGGTGGAGACCTCGAAGAGCGGTTCGTCGCGGGCGACGGAGTCGCCCACAGCCTTGAACCACTTGGTGATGGTCCCCTCGGTCACGGTCTCCCCCAGCTGCGGCATGGTCACGTCAGGCAACGTGGAGCCCCCTTCCGGTCAGGGCCAGCACGGTCTCGCCGAAGGTCTCGGAGAGGGACGGGTGCGGCTGGACGAACTGCGCCACCTCTTCGGCGGTGGCCTCCCAGTTGACCGCCAGGTAGCCGGCGCCCAGCTGCTCGGTGACCCACGGGCCGACCATGTGCACCCCGAGGATCCGGCCGGTCGAGCCGTCCGGGCGGCGCTCGGCGACGAGCTTCACCATGCCCTCGGTGTCCCCGATGATCCGGGCTCGACTGTTGCCTCCGAACGGGTCCTTCTTGACCACGATGTCGAGGCCGGCAGCCCGAGCTCCGGACTCGGTCATCCCCGCGAACGCCACTTCGGGGTGGCAGTAGATGGCCCAGGGCACCCGGTCGTAGTCGACGGGCAGCACCGGCTCACCCAGGATCGACCTGATCACCACGATGGCCTCGGCGAAGGCCACGTGCGCCAGCTGGGGCGTGCCGGCGACCACGTCGCCCACCGCCCACACCCCCGGAGCCGACGTCCGCATGTACGGGTCGGCGACCACGAACCCGCGCTCGTCGATGGTGACGCCCGCGCCTGCGGCCACGAGACCCTCGGTGCGCGGACGGCGCCCGACCGACACGACCACTGCGTCGACCTCGAGCTCGTCACCGTCCCCATAGGAGACGGTGGTGCCCCCGGATGACCGTGGGGTGTGCCCGTGCAGGGTGACGCCCGCCCGGACGTCGATCTTCCGCTTCTTGAACGACCGGGCGACCGTGCGCACCACGTCCTCGTCGCAGCCGTTGAGGATCGTCGGCAGGGCCTCGAACACCGTGACCGACGAACCAAGGTCGGAGAACATCGAGGCGAACTCGCAGCCGATGGCGCCGCCGCCCACCACGGCCACCGAGGCCGGAAGCGCGTCGAGCGCCAGGACCTCGTCCGAGGTCAGCACGACGGTGCCGTCGATGTCGAAGCCGGGGATGGTCCGGGGAACCGAGCCGGCGGCCAGGACGATGTCGTTCCCGGTCACCTCGACGGTGGTGCCGTCGTTGCCGGCGATCCGGACCCGGTGCCCGTCGAGCAGGGTGCCGCTGCCGTTGTACACCGTGACGCCCCGGCCCTTCAGCAGCCCGGACAGTCCGGAAAAGAGCTGGTCCACGACCTTCTGCTTCCGCTCCTGGCTGACCGCGAACTTCACCGTCGGGTTGGCCTGGTCGGCGCCGCAGGTGATCCCGAACTCGGCGGCCGTGCGCACCGTGCGGTAGACGGCAGCCGTCTCGAGGAAGGCTTTGGCCGGGACGCACCCCCGGTGCAGGCAGGTGCCGCCCACCTTGTCGAGCTCCACCAGGGCCACCGTCAGACCGGCGGCGGCGCCGTAGAGCGCGGCGGCGTACCCTCCCGGGCCCCCGCCCACGATCACCAGGTCGAAGTGGTCGGTACCCCCTGATCCTGTTCCCGTGCCCGTTCCCCCCGTTGCGGTCTTGTCCGTTGCCACCTCGGGTTCCGTGGGAACCACCTCCATGGGAATGTCGTCGTCCGGGCCGGCGGGCGGTGGTGCGTCCGCTCGGCGTCAATGCCCTCCAGACTACCGGTCCGCACCCGGTCCCCACCTCGGACCGTGACGGGTCGTCGCACCGGTCGGCGTCCGGGCCCCCAGGTCGCCGATGCCTCCGGACGGTGTCCCTACACTTCAGGACGGCGACCTCGCGCGGACACGAGCGGCGCCGTGGCCACGTCCAGCCTGCCCGCCGTGAGGTTCTCCAGGTGGCGCTCGATCTCGTCCCGGGTGGCCAGGCCGCGGGCGACCAGGTCGGCGCCGACCTGCTCGACCGTGACCCGTTCGACGACCGCGCCGTCCCGGCCGGCCACCGGGAACCAGGCCTCCGCCGTCACGTCGACCAGGCCCACGCCCCGCAGCAGCCGGGGCAGGGTCCGGCCGAAGGCGAGGTCGGCCCCCCGTTCGGCCAGGAGCATCCGGAAGCCGGCCCGGATGCGGTTGGCCAGGACCTCGTCGGGCAGGCGCTCGTCCACACAGGCCAGGGGCTGCAGGGCGGGATCGGCGTCCTCCACCACCAGCCAGCCTCCCGGGCGCAGGGCACCGGCCAGGGTGGTGACCACAGCCGTGCGCTCGGGCAGGTGGACCAGGACCAACCGGGCGTGGATCAGGTCGAACGCCGCGCCCGGCGGTGGGTCCGTGGTGACGTCGTGGACCTGGGCCGTCACCCCGTGCGGTGGCTCGCCGAACCGGGAGAGGTCGAGGTCGGTGGCCACGACCGAACCGGTCGGGCCCACCGCGTCGGCCAGCCACCCGCTCACCGTCGGCCCACCGGCACCGACCTCCCAGCAGCGCCATCCCCCGGTGATCCCCGTGGCCCCGATGAGCCGGAAGGTCACCGGGTCGAACAGGGCGGCGATGGCGGCCAAACGCGTGTCGGCCCCCTCCAGCCGGTTGGCCAGCAGGTAGCCGCGGCTGCCGGCCGGGGCGAGGTCGTCGCCATGGCCCTCTCCGGTCAGGACAGCACCCGACCACGGAAGTTGCGGAGTCCCACGCCGAGGAAGACGGCCAGGAACGCGACCAGCACCGGGTAGATCACGTAGAGCGGCATATGGGGTGCGTCGGTGAAGGCGGCCCGCATGCCCTCGTTGATGTAGATGAGCGGGTTGACCAGGACGAGCGTCTGCAGCCAGTGCCAGCCACCCACCTCCACCGGGGCCAGCCGCGTGAAGGCGTAGTAGGTCCCGCCGAGGAACGTGACGGGCAGGATGATGAACCCGAACATGAGTCCGATGTTCCGTGGCTCGAAACTCGTGCCGAGGAGCAGGCCGAGCGAGGCCATCGTCACGCAGGCCAGCGGCACGACGGTGATGATCACCCACCAGTGGAGGTTGAGGTGCGCCTCCACCCCCTTGGCGTGGACCACGGAGGCGATGGGGAGGACGAGGGCCGCCGAGATCAGGCCCTGGGCCGCCCCCGAGAGCACCTTGGCCATGGCCACGAGCCAGATCGGACAGGGTGCCTGGACCCGGTCCTCGATCTCCCGGGTGTAGCCGAACTCCTGGGACATGGTGAGCGCCACCGACTGCACGCCCTGGAACAGGATGGAGATGCCGACCACCCCGGGCACCAGGACGGTGGCGAACGCCGACTGGGCCGCCGGGTTCGCGCCACCGATCCCCTGGCCGATCTTCGGGAACACGTAGAGGAACACGAAGCACAGCAGGAACGGCTGGATCAGTGTGCGGGCCACGAATTCGAACAGGTGCTTGCGCAGCACCAGGAGGTCCCGGAGGATGAGCGCCCAGAGCGCGCTGCGGCCGGCGGCCACGGCGGAGTGCTCGGGCCGGAGGTGGACGGAGGTGCCGGGGGCGGCGATGTCGGACACGGCCATCAGTCGCGCAGCTCCTTTCCGGTCAGTTTGATGAACACCGTCTCGAGGGTGGGCTCGGTCACGGAGATGTCGAGGACCGGGAATCCGGCGTCCTCGGCGCCGGTGACGACCTTGGGGAGGAGCCGGTCCTTCCCCTTCACGTGCAGCTCGACCCCCCCGTCCACCGGGCGGGTCAGCGTGATGCCGGGGACGCGCTCGACCAGTGCCCGGCCCAGCGCGCCACGGTCGCCGGTGGCTGTCACGGTGACGATGGTGTCGGCGTCGACCTGGCTCTTGAGGGCGTCCGGCGTGTCGAGGGCCAGGATCCTGCCCTTGTCCATGATGGCGACCCGCCCGCACAGCTGGTCGGCCTCCTCCATGTAGTGCGTGGTGAGGAGGATGGTCTGGCCGCCGGCGTTGAGCTCGCGGAGCACCTCCCACAGCGCCAGTCGACTCTGTGGGTCGAGTCCGGCGGTGGGCTCGTCGAGGAAGAGCACCGCCGGGCGGTGGAAGATCGCACGGGCGACCATCAGCCGCTGGGCCATGCCACCCGACAGCGCGTAGACCGAGGCGGTGGCCCAGTTCTGCAGCTGGAACTGCTCGAGCAGGCGGTCCGCCTCGCTGCGCGACTCCTTCGCCGGGATCCCGAAGAGCCGCCCGTGGAAGTAGAGGTTCTCCCACACCGTCAGTTGGCGGTCCAGGGTGTTCTGCTGGCTGACGATCCCGAGGATCTGCTTGGCCAGTGCCGGGTGCCGGACGACGTCGATTCCGCCGACGTGGGCCGAGCCCGAGGTGGGGACGACACGGGTGGTCAGCATCCCCGCGGTGGTCGTCTTGCCGGCGCCGTTCGGTCCGAGCAGTCCGAAGATCTCCCCGGTACCCACCACCAGGTCCAGCCCGTCGACCGCACGGAAGTCGGACCCGGCGTAGACCTTGGTCAGTCCCTCGGTGCGGATGACGTCGGAGGGACCGTGCACGGGGCCGGCGGCCGGGTTGGGGGAGATCGTGGTCATGTCTGCAGCCCGACCCTACCCCCCGACCCCTGCCGCCGGCGTGTGTGCTCCACACCGCCTCCCGTGCCCGTCGGACGCGGGAGGCGGTGTGGGGTGCTACTTGGGCGGCATCCGGATGCCGCCGTCGAGGCGGATCACCTCGGCGTTGAGGTAGCTGTTGGTGGCGATGTGGGCCACCAGGTCGCCGTACTCGGCCGGGTTGCCGAGGCGCTTGGGGAAGTTGACCGACTGGGCCAGTGCGTCGCGGGCCTCGTCGGGGAGCATCGCCAGCAGCGGGGTGTCGAACAGGCCTGGGGCGATGGCCAGGACGCGGATACCGACCACGGCGAGGTCGCGGGCGGCGGGAAGCGTCATGCCGACGACGGCGCCCTTCGAGGCCGAGTAGGCCAGCTGGCCGATCTGCCCGTCGAAGGCGGCGACCGATGCGGTGTTGACGATGACACCGCGCTCGCCGTTGGCCTGGGGCTCCACGGACGAGATGGCCGAGGCCGCCTTGGTCATCACGTTGAAAGTGCCGATGACGTTCAGGTCCTGGATGAACTTGAACGGGGCCAGGTCGTGGGGCGAGCCGTCCCGGTTGATGACCCGGCCGACCCAACCGGTGCCGGCGCAGTTGACGGCGATGCGCAGGTTGCCGCCGTCGGCTGCCTGGTCCACCGCCCTCTGGCAGTCATCGGGGTCGGTCACGTCGCCGGCGACGTAGTTGGCGGAACCGCCGATCTCGGCGACGACCTCCTTGGCCCGCTCCTCGTTGCGGTCGAACACGGTGACGCGCACGCCTTCGGCGGCGAGCTTGCGGGCCGTGGCCTCACCGAGGCCCGACGCCCCACCAGTGATGATTGCTGAACTTCCGTTGATCTCCATGCCGAGAGATTACGGGAGCAGCGTCCCCTGGCCCAAACCGGTGTCCGGCGGGGGCCCGGACGGGTCCTGGCGGGCGGCGGCGGCCGTTGCCAGGGCGTCCACCACATCGTTCATTCGGTCGCCCGAGTGGCCCTTGACCCAGGCGAAGGTGACCGGTCGGGACGGGTCGAGGGCCAGGGTGAACAGTCGTTCCCACAGGTCGCGGTTGGCCACCGGCTTGCCCTGCGAGTTCTTCCACCCCCGCCGTTTCCAGCCGGCGTGCCATCGCTGACGGAAGCAATTCACGACGTACGTCGAGTCGCTGACCACGTGCAACGGGCCGGGCAGGGTCTCGAGCGCCCGGATCACGGCCAGGACCTCCATGCGCTGATTGGTGGTGTGGGGCTCGCCCCCCGCGTCGGACGGGCCGCCGTCGACCGCCCATGCCCATCCGCCCGGTCCCGGGTTCCCGAGGCAGGAGCCGTCGGTGTAGGCGATGGTCGCGGTCTCGTCCATCGCCCCAGCATGCCCGTTCGGCGCTCCCGCCGGGCGAACCGTCCGGGCGATGGGACGGCACCGGTCGGGCCGGGCCCGGAGCGTCCCGGGGCCGATGGCGCGCCGGGGCACCCGGGGTGGGAACATGGGAGTGATGCTCTTCGACGGAGTCGCCCACCAGCTCCCGGACAACGATCCGGAGGAGACCGAGGAGTGGCTGGCCGCCTTCGACGACGTGGTCCGGGTCCACGGCCGCAACCGGGCCCGGTACCTCCTGATGCGGGTGCTCGAGCGGGCCCGCCGGTCCCAGGTCGACTTTCCGGTCACGGTGACCACGCCGTACGTCAACACCATCCCGTCGGACGCCGAGCCGGAGTTCCCCGGCGACGAGTACCTCGAGCGCCGGATCCGGGCCTACATCCGGTGGAACGCGGCGGTCATGGTGGTGCGGGCCAACGTCCGGTCCGACGCCATCGGTGGACACCTGGCCACGTACGCCAGCTCGGCCGCGCTCTACGAGGTCGGCTTCAACCACTTCTTCCGGGGCAAGGACGATGGGCCGGGCGACCAGGTGTACTTCCAGGGCCACGCGTCACCGGGCATCTACGCCCGGGCGTTCGTCGAGGGCCGGCTGTCCGAGGAGCAGCTCGACAACTTCCGCTTCGAGGTGGGCGGTGACGGTCTCTCCTCCTACCCGCATCCACGGCTCATGCCGGGCTTCTGGGAGTATCCGACGGTGTCGATGGGCCTCGGCCCGGTCAACGCCATCGCCCAGGCCCACCTGGCCCGCTACCTCGACGCACGCGGCCTGGTCGACACGTCGCGCAGCCGGGTGTGGGGCTTCGTCGGCGATGGCGAATTCGACGAGCCCGAGACCATGGCGCTCCTCGGCATGGCCGGCCGTGAGCACCTCGACAACCTGACCCTGGTGGTCAACTGCAACCTGCAGCGCCTCGACGGGCCCGTGCGGGGAAACGGCAAGGTGATCCAGGAATTCGAGGCGACACTGCGGGGCGCAGGCTGGAACGTCATCAAGGTGGTCTGGGGCCGGAGCTGGGACGATCTGCTGGCCCGCGATGTCGACGGCGTGCTGCTGGCCAGGATGAACGAGACGGTCGACGGCGAATTCCAGAAGTACGCCACCGAGTCGGGTGCCTACATCCGGGAGCATTTCTTCGGTCCCGACCCCCGTCTGACCGCGCTGGTCGCCCACCTGAGCGACGCCGAGCTGCAGAGCCTCCCCCGGGGCGGCCATGACTACCGCAAGCTGTACGCCGCCTACCGTGCCGCCACCGAGCACACCGGAGCGCCCACCGCCATCCTGGCCAAGACGGTCAAGGGGTGGACCCTCGGGCCCGCGATCGAGTCCCGCAACGCCACCCACCAGATCAAGAAGATGACCCGGGACCAGCTGCGGGCCCTGCGCGACCGCCTCTTCCTCCACGAGGAGATCGCCGAGTCCGACCTCGACGCCGACCTGCCGCCGTACTTCCGGCCCGACCCGGAGTCCCCGGCCGGCCGGTACCTGGCCGAGCGGCGCAGGGCCCTGGGTGGTCCGCTGCCCAGCCGGATCGTGCGTGCCGCTCCGCTGCCGCCGCCCGAGCCCGCCGGGTTCGCCGACCTCCTGGCCGGGTCGGGGCGCCAGGAGGTGTCGACCACCATGGCCTTCGCCCGGCTCCTGCGCTCGCTGACCCGCGACCCCGGCATCGGACGGCGCATCGTGCCCATCGTGTCCGACGAGGCCCGCACGTTCGGACTGGAGTCACTGATCAGCGAGGTCCAGATCTACGCCCCCGACGGCCAGCGCTACACGCCGGTCGACGCCGGTCTCGCCCTGCACTACGCCGAGAGTGCCGCCGGCCAGGTCCTCGAGGAGGGGATCACCGAGACCGGGGCGACGGCCACCTTCACCGCCGCGGCCACCTCGTACGCCACGTGGGGTGAGTCGCTCATCCCCTTCTACCTCTTCTATTCGATGTTCGGGTTCCAGCGGGTCGGCGACCTGCTGTGGGCGCTGGGGGACGCCCGAGGCCGGGGGTTCCTCCTCGGATGCACCGCCGGTCGGACCACGCTCAACGGCGAGGGGCTCCAGCACCAGGACGGGCACTCGCTCCTCCTGGCCTCCGCCTATCCGTCGGTGGCCGCCTACGACCCGGCCTTCGCCTACGAGGTGGCGGTGCTGGTGGAGGACGGGATCCGGCGGATGACCGGGCCCGACGCCGAGGACCGCTACTGGTACCTGACGCTGTACAACGAGAACTACGTGATGCCTTCCCTGCCCGCCGACCCCGTCGAGGCGGAGCGGGTGCGGCTCGGGACCATCCGGGGCATGTACCGGTTCGCCGGGCCGTCCGACGAGGTGGCGGCCGACGCCCCCCGGGCGTCCATCCTGTTCTCGGGCACCGCCTGGCGCGCCGCCGAGGAGGCGCGACGCCTGCTGGGCGACGACTGGGGGGTGGGCGCCGAGACCTGGTCGGTCACTTCCTACAAGTCGCTGCGCGAGGAGGCGGTGTCGGTCGAGCGCCATGACCGGCTGCACCCCGACGGGCCGAGGCGGACACCCCTCGTGACCGGCGAGCTGTCCGGGTCGACGGGCCCGGTCGTGGCCGTCACCGACTTCGTACGGGCCGTGCCCGATCAGGTGGCCCGGTGGGTGCCCCGACGGTTCACCTCGCTCGGCACCGACGGATTCGGCCGGTCCGACACGCGGGAGGTGCTCCGCCGGTTCTTCGAGATCGACGCCGCCCACGTGGTGGTGGCCGTGCTCGACGGCCTGGAGGCCGACGGTGCCGTCCCCGCGGGCACGACCGCCAAGGCCGTCGTCACCTACGGGATCGACACCGAGGCCGCCGACCCCTGGTCGGACTGACCGGGACCGACCACCGGGCCGGACACCTCGGCCCAGCTCGAACGGGCTCCCGGGACCGGGCTTCCACTGGTTGACGCAGCCGGCGGGCCCGCTCGGCCCGTACACGTCCAGGAGCGAGCCGTCCGTGTAGAACGAACCGCTGGTGACGGAGCCGGCCACCGACCACCCGCTGCTGGCTCCTGTCCCGTTGATCGGGGGGATCTTGGTGGCACCGGCGACCGGTGCTGCCAGCACCGCACCCCCTACCGGGCCGGGGAGGGCGACGACCACCACTCCGGTGAGCAGGAACCCCTTCGAAAGCGACACGTCGTCGTCGCCTGTCCGTCCGGCCTCTGCCGGAGCCACGGCAACGCCGTCTTCCCGGTAGTCTCCGTGCCCGGAGGAGCGGTCGGGGGTGTCCCATCCGACCCCCACCGACCCAGGGGCAGCCCAGGGGTGGCTCCGAGGCGGCCCCGGCCCCACCGGCCGGGGGGCCGTGCACCCCCGGCTAGCCTGGCCACGTGCTCTGGCTCACCGGTGACCCCGATGCGGACGCGCTCCTGTCGTCCGAACCGCTCGCCCTCCTCATCGGCATGGTCCTCGACCAGCAGATCCCGATGGAGCGCGCCTTCAAGGCGCCGTTCGACCTCAAGGAGCGCCTCGGCGGCTCACTCGACCCGGCGGCCATCGCCGCCATGCCCCCCGACGACCTGGCTGCCGTGTTCGCCACCAAGCCGGCACTCCACCGGTTCCCCCGGTCGATGGCCGGCCGCGTGCAGGAGGTCTGCGGTGCCGTCCTCGACACCTACGGTGGCGACACCGCCGCCATCTGGACCACCGCCGCCGACGGCAAGCAGCTCCTCGCCAACGTCAAGGCACTCCCCGGGTTCGGTGACCAGAAGGCCCGCATCTTCGTGGCCCTCCTGGGCAAGCAACTGGGCATCCGGCCGGCGGGATGGGAGGTGGCCGCCGGCGCCTACGGCGAGCCCGGTTCCTCCCGGTCGGTGGCTGATATCGACTCGCCCGAGGCACTGGCGAAGGTCCGCCAGTTCAAGCAGGCCGCCAAGGCCGAGGCCAGGGCCAAGCTCCCCAACCCGGGGTGACGACACCCGGGGGCGCCACGGAGCGCTGGGACCTGACCGGTCGGCGCCTCTACCTGTGCACCCCGGACCGCCCGGACCTCGAGCTGTTCGTCGGGCGCTGCATCGCCGGCGGGGTCGACATCGTCCAGCTCCGCGAGAAGCAACTCGACGATGCTCCGCTCGCCGGTCGGGCCGCCCTCGTCCAGCGGGTCTGCGCGGCCGAGGGCGTGCCCTTCGTGCTCAACGACCGTCCCGACCTGGCTGCATCCCTCGGCGCGGACGGGGTCCATGTCGGCCAGGACGACGTGCCGGCGCGGACGGCCCGGGCCGTGATGGGCCCCGACGCCATCGTGGGGCTGTCCACCCATGCCCCGGGCGAGCTGGCCGCTGCCGTGGGCCAGGCCCCCGAAACCGAGCCGGAGCCGGTCGACTACCTGTCGGCCGGGCCGGTCGTCGCCACCCCGACCAAGCCGGGCCGTCCCGGAACCGGCACCGCGTACCTGACCGAGGCCACGGCACGGTCGCCGTGGCCGGTGTGGGTCACCGGAGGCGTCGATCCGGACAGCGTCGGCGGCCTCGTCGATGCCGGTGCCCGCCACTTCGTGGTGGTGCGGTGGCTGGTCGGCTCCGACGAACCCGAGCGGGCCGCCCGGACGCTGCGTTCGGCGATCGACCGTTCGATCGCCGCCGTCGCCCACTAAGCGGGCGTCGGCGGGCGCAGGGCGGGCGGCGGCGGGCGTCGCCTCAGCCGGCGCTCTGGCTGGGGACGGTGACGACCTTGGCGCCCTTGGGCAGCGCAACCGCAGGTGAGGTGCCGACGTTCGAGATGTCCAGGGTGATGGTCCCACCGGGAGTGGACGCGTTGAACTTCGACACGTAGTTGCCCGTGACCGTGTAGGTCAGCTTCTCGGTCTGCCCACCCTGTGACAGGGTGACGGTCGTCACGGAGCCGGAGCGCGTGGACGGACCCCGGTCGTAGTACGGGAGGTAGGTGTGGGCTGGGTCGACCGCCTGGGCCCCCGTCGTCTGCTGGGTGTAGAAGGTCGGCGGCGCGGTGGACCCGGCAGGACGGGTCACGCTGATGTACTCGCTCGAGCCGATGATGACCAGGTAGGTGCGCCGTCCTGCGCTCTGCAGCCAACCGCCCAGTCGGTCGGGAGCCTCGAAGACCAGGCTGGCCGTCTGGTTGCCCTGGGGGGTCTTCTCGACCAGGTACTCGCTGTAGTTCGGCGACTTCAGCGTGTTGGTGACCGCCTGGCCCAGGCTCGTCCCGCTCTGGCTCTGCACGACGCCGAGCACGGCCGCGCCCAGGCCCACGAGGGACAGGATTCCCAGCAGGACGAAACTCAGGTACTTCCGCATGTCACTCACTTCCGGGACGGTGGGCGTGCCCGGGGTCCGTCGGGACCCCGGCGGCAGACCGGGCAGGTGGTAGCGGCACCACGCTACCCGGTGGGGTGCAGCCTCAGATGCCGATGCGCTGGGCCAGCAGCTCCCGGTGGTAGGCGGGGTCACCCAGCATCAGCTCCGACGACTTGGCCCGCTTGAAGTAGAGATGGGCCGGGTGCTCCCACGTGAAGCCGATGCCGCCGTGGATCTGGATGGTCTCGGCGGCGGCGTCGAAGTACGCCTCCGAGCAGTACGACTTGGCCAGGCTGGCCACGACCGGGAGCTCGTCGGAGTCCTCGGAGGCCGCCCACCCGGCGTAGTAGGCGGCCGACTTGGCCGACTCGACCTCGAGGAGCATGTCGGCGCACTTGTGCTTGATGGCCTGGAAACTCCCGATGGGCCGGCCGAACTGGATGCGGGTCTTGGCGTACTCGACCGAGCTCTCCAGGCACCGTTGGGCGCCGCCCACCTGTTCGGCGGCGAGCGCCACGGCGGCCAGGTCGAGCGTCTTGGACAGGCCGGCTTCGGCACCCCCGTCGGTCCCGATCAGCCACGCCGGGGTGTCGGCGAACTCGAGCCGGGCCTGCTTGCGGGTCTGGTCCATGGTGGCCAGCGGCGTCCGGGTCAGGCCGGCGGCGTCGCTCTTCACCCCGAACAGCGAGAGCCCGGCGTCGGTCCGGCCGACCACCAGTACGAGGTCGGCGACATGGCCGTCGATCACGAACGACTTGTGCCCGTTGAGGGACCAGCCGTCGGCCGACGGGGTGGCGGCCAGGGTGATGCCGTCGGCATCCCAGCGTCCCGAGTCCTCGGTGAAGGCGAGCGTGGCGATGGTCTCCCCTGCGGCGATCCCCGGCAGCAGGTACTCCTGCGCCTTCTGGTCCCCGGAGGTGAGCAGGGCGTTGGCGGCCAGGGCAACGGTCGAGAAGAAGGGGGCGCACAGCAGCGCCGCGCCCATCTCCTCCAGCACGACGATGAGCTCGACGTAGCTGAACCCGGCCCCGCCGAACTCCTCGGGGATGATCAGGGACTGCAGGCCCAGCTGCTCCGCCATCTGCGTCCAGACCTCGGGATCGTAGCCCTCCGTCGTCTCCATGAGGCGACGGACCTCGGTCTCGGGGGACTTGTCGTCGAGGAAACGGCGCACCGACTTGCGGAGTTCGTCCTGCTCCTCGCTGAAGGCGAAATTCATTCTCTCTCCATCCGATGGTGTCCCCCAACGGGGACGTCGTGTGGCGGTGCCCGCCCGGGGCAACGTGCCCTGTTTGTCTACCAGAAGGGCGCCGACGTTGACCAACGGGGCCCAGGCCCCCGCTACGCTCCTGGGCGAGGAGGTGGCACCCATGGCCGAGACCGTCATCGATTACCAGGACACCGCCGTCGAGGTGCACCGCGTGGTGGTCGGACCACTCGAGAACAACGTCTACATCGTGCGGTGCCGGGAGTCGGGTGACTCGCTGCTGATCGACGCCGCCAACGAGCACGACCTGCTCCTCGAGCTCTGCCGGGACCTCAACGTCCGACAGGTGGTCGAGACCCACGGCCACTGGGACCACATCCAGGCGGTGGAGGCCGTCCGCGACGCCGGCATCGACGTGGCCGTCACCCAGGCCGACGCCGCCATGCTCCCCTCCTACGACCAGATCCTCGAGGACGAGTCGGCGGTGTCCGTGGGGCGCCTGCGGGTGGCCACCATCGCCACCCCGGGCCACACCCCGGGATCCATGTGCTTCGCCGTGGAGGGCACGCCGCTGCTGTTCAGCGGCGACACCCTCTTCCCCGGCGGCCCGGGCAACACCTCGTTCGAGGACGCCGACTTCGCCACCATCATCCGCTCGATCGACGGGCGCCTGTTCGGCGCCTTCGGCCCCGACACGCTGGTACTGCCGGGGCACGGAGTGAGCACCACCATCGGCTCGGAGTCGCCCCACCTCGCCGAGTGGGTCGAGCGGGGCTGGTAGCGCCAGCCGGTCAGACCGCGGTGGAGGGTCGCCGGGGCTCCCGGATGACCTCGATCTCGGGCGGCAGGCCGCTGATCGACACCCCGCCGGGCACCTCGTCGCCCACCTCGATCGTGACCCGGGACCCGGCGAGCGGGATCCCCTCCACCTTCAGGTAGCCGATCCCCTCCGGCAGGTTCGGGCTGAGCCACGTCTTGCCGTACGGGATCCAGGGGTCGAGCCGGAGCAGGGTGCGGAGGCAGAGCAGCGGCGATGCCGCCGACCACGCCTGCGGTGAGCACGACGTCGGGTAGCCGACGGGGACGTCGAGTTCGTCCCGGTCGAGGCCACTGAACAGCTCGGGCAGGCGACCCCCCTGGGACGACGCGGCGTCGAGCAGCCCGAAGATCAGCTGCTGGGCGGCGCCGTCGAACCCGTACCGCGCCAGACCGGCCGCCACGATCGCCGTGTCATGGGGCCACACCGAGCCGCAGTGGTAGCTGATCGGGTTGTAGCCGCCGTTGTCGCTCGACAGCGTGCGCAGGCCCCAGCCGGTGAACATCGACGGCGACACCAGCGCCTGGGCCACCTGGAGCGCCTTGTCCTCGTCGACGATCCCGGTCCACAGGCAGTGCCCGATGTTCGAGGTCAGCGAGTCGATCGGGTTCTTGTCGGCATCGAGTCCGACGGCGAACCACCCCTTCTCCTCCAGCCAGAAGTCCCGGTTGAAGTTGGCCTTCAGATGGGCGGCCTTCGAGCGGAAGCGCTCATAGGTGGCCGTGTCCCCGGCCTCGAAGGCGAAGTGGGCACTGGCCAGGTAGGCGCCGTAGGTGTAGGCCTGCACCTCGGCCAGCGCGATCGGCGCCTCCGCCACCCGCCCGTCGCCGTAGCGGATCCCGTCCCAGCTGTCCTTCCATCCCTGGTTGGCCAGTCCGCGGTCGGTGGCCCGGCGGTACTCGACGTAGCCGTCGCCGTCGGAGTCGCCGAAGTGCTCGATCCACTCGATGGCCCGTGCGGCGTTGGGGAGCAGCTCGTCCACCAGCTCGCGGGCGACGCCCCAGCGGCGCATCTCGCCGAGCAGCATGACGAAGAGCGGGGTCGCGTCAGCCGTGCCGTAGTAGATGCTGCCGCCCCCGAGTGAGAGGGACGCGGCATCGCCGAACCGCATCTCGTGGAGGATCCGCCCGGGCTCCTCCTCGTGACGGGGATCGATCTCGGTGCCCTGGAACCTGGCAAGCGTCTGCAGGACACCGCTGGCCAGGTCGGGGTCGACGAGCAGTGCCATCCACGCCGTCAGGAGCGAGTCCCGGCCGAAGACCGTCATGAACCACGGCGCGCCGGCGGCCACGACGACCCGCTCGGGGTAGTCCGGATCGAAGATGCGGAGCGCACCCAGGTCCTCGGCGCTGCGCGCCACGACCTCCTTCAGCACCGGGTGGTCGGTCTCCACCTTCGGGACCAGGCGTCGCCACTCGGCCAGGCGCTCGGTCGGGGAGGCCCGCTCGACGGGTTGGCCGCAGAGGTATTTCGGGGCGAAGACGGCGCCGTCGATGACCGGGCCGACCTCGACGCATGTGCGCCACTCCCCCCTCGCCGGCACCACGACCTCGAAGGTGAGCAGACCGGGGGCGACCTTGTCCGCGCCGGTGGCACGCAGCTCGACCCCGCGGGACACCGCGCCCCGGCGGTAGGTGTAGGTCAGCGAGACGTCCGGGGGGCCGCCTCCGGTGCCGGAGGGCCGGTCGGCCACCTCCGTGGTCACGGCACCGGCGTTGACGCCGGCGGCCACCCGTCCCTCCTTCACGGCGAACAGGTCGGCGAAGTCGGCGTCGACGAGGATCTCGACGGTGCACGCCGTGGCCTCGTCGGAGAAGTTCCGGAGCGTGAGCTCCTCGCGCATCCCCTGGCCCACGTTCCGGTTCCGGAAGACCATGAGGGTGGAATCGGCCCGACCCGGTGCCGGGAGGTTCCGGCTCACGAACGTCGCGCTGAACGGATCGTCGGTCACCGCGGCCAGCGGCTCGGCCTGCGCCCCGTTCACCAGGACCTCGAAGCGCGACACGATCCGGGTGTCCCGGAAGAAGAGTCCCTGGGCGGCCCCGGGGGAGATGTCCCCGGCGCTGCCGCTGATGGCGAACGTCGACTCGTCGACCAGGGTGACCGCCCCACTGCCGGACGCCAGCTGGGTGACCGGGCCGGCGTAGTTCCAGGGGTCGGGCATCCCGGTACCGTACCGCCGTGCAGCGCTGGCCGGGTATTCCCCCTGGTCACACGGGGACCTGATGGCCCGTCGGCCTGGTGCCCGCATTCCCCCTACGCCCGTAGGAGAAATGTCGGGAACCGGGTACACTCTGTGCCGTGAGCCACGCCTCCGATGCCCCTTCGACCAGTCACTCCCCGCCGACCGGAGCCGTCGTGGGCGACCACCCGCCGCTCCTCCAGATCGTCGGCCTCGAGGCCGAGGTGGAAGGCCAGCCGATCCTGCGTGGCATCGACCTCACGGTGGAGTCGGGCCGGGTACACGCCATCATGGGACCCAACGGCTCGGGCAAGTCGACGCTGGCCAACGTCCTGCTCGGCAACCCGGCCTACGTCGTCACGGCGGGCTCCATCCTCTTCAAGGGTGAGGACATCACCTCGTGGCCGACCGACGTCCGCGGCAAGGCCGGCATCTTCCTCGCCTTCCAGGACCCCGAGTCGATCGGCGGAGTTCCCGTCATCCAGTTCCTCCGGCAGGCACTCTCCGCCCGGCGGGGCATGGACCTGTCGGTCCTGGAGGTGCGGCTGCTCATGATGGAGTGGATGGAGAAGCTGGGCATGGACCCGGCGTTCGGCGAACGCCATCTGAACGACGGGTTCTCCGGCGGCGAGAAGAAGCGGAACGAGATCCTCCAGATGGCGCTGCTCGAGCCCGAGCTCGCCATCCTCGACGAGACCGACTCCGGACTGGACGTCGACGCACTCCGCGCCGTCGCCCGGGGTGTCCGCACGGTGCGCGAGACCCGTCCCGACCTCGGCGTGCTGGTGATCAGCCACTACCAGCGGATGCTCGAGGAGCTGGACGCCGACCGCATCCACGTGCTCATCGACGGTGTGATCGTCGACGAGGGCGGCCCCGAACTGGGCGCCCGTCTCGAGGCCGAGGGGTACGACGCATGGCGGAGCTGACGGCCCCCCTCGACACGGGCGATCGGCGGGCGGCTCCGTCCGCGCTGGACGCCGCGGACCTGCGCAAGGACTTCCCGCTCCTGGCCCGAGAGGTGCACGGCCGGCCCATCACCTATCTCGACTCGGCGGCGTCGTCGCAGCGGCCGACCGCCGTCCTCGACGCCATGCGCGAGTACGACGAGACCACCCATGCCAACGTGCACCGCGGCGTCTACGCCATCGCCGAGGAGGCCACCCGCCGGTTCGAGGCGGCACGGGTCGACGTCGGCCGCTTCATCGGGGCGCCCGACCCCGCACGCGAGGTGGTCTTCACCAAGAACGCCACCGAGGCCCTCAACCTGGTGGCCCATGCCTGGGGCCGCACCCACCTGGGTCGGGGCGACGTCGTGGTCCTCACCGAGATGGAGCACCACGCCAACATCGTCCCCTGGCACATGCTGGCCGCCGAACGGGGCGTCGAGCTCCGCTGGCTCCCGGTCGACGACGACGGTCGGCTGGTGCTCGACCACCTGGATGCCGTGCTGGACGGGGCCAAGCTGCTGGGCCTGACCTGCATGTCCAACGTCCTCGGCACGCTCAACCCCGTCGCCGACCTGGCTGCCGCCGCCCACGCGGCCGGTGCGCTGGTGGTCGCCGACGCGTGCCAGTCCGTCCCGCACCTGCCGACCGACGTGGCCGCGCTGGGTGTCGACTTCCTGGCCTTCAGCGCCCACAAGATGCTCGGACCCACCGGCATCGGCGTCCTGTGGGGCCGCGAGGAGCTCCTGGCCGAGCTGCCGCCGTTCCTCGGCGGGGGCGAGATGATCCTCGACGTCCGCAAGGACGGGTTCACCCCCAACGACATCCCGTGGCGCTTCGAGGCCGGCACACCGCCGATCACCCAGGCCATCGGACTGGGCGCCGCCGTCGACTACCTCCAGACCCTGGGCATGGACGCCGTCCGGGCCCACGAACAGACCCTGACCGCCTACGCCATGGACCAGCTCACCGGCCGGTTCGGCGACGGCATCCGCATCTTCGGCCCGGCCGAGGTGGCCGACCGGGGCGCGGTGATCTCGTTCGCCTTCCGTGACGTCCACCCCCATGACGTGTCCCAGATCCTTGACCAGTACGGGGTGTGCGTGCGGGCCGGCCACCACTGCGCCAAGCCGCTCATGCGTCGGCTGGGGGTGAACGCCACGGCCCGGGCGTCGTTCGGCGTCTACAACGACGAGCATGACGTCGACACCCTGGTGGAGGCGCTCGACGCCGCCGGAAAGTTCTTCTCGTGAGCACCTGCCGGTACGCTCGGGACCGGGTGCCGACGCACCCCCGTGACGAAGGGACCCCGGCCTGATGCCCGGCCTCGAAGACCTCTACCGTGAGATCATCCTCGACCACTACCGTTCACCCCGGAACCGGGGTGAGCTCGAGTCGCCACCGGCCGTGCGGGTCGAGGGCTTCAACCCCCTCTGCGGCGATGAGATCGTCGTGACCCTGTCCGTCGAGGACGGCGTCGTGGCCGACATCAAGATCGCCGGCACCGGCTGCTCGATCAGCCAGTCGTCGGCCTCGCTGATGTCCGCCGCCGTCAAGGGTAAGACGGTCGAGGAGGCCCGCGACCTGATCGCCACCTTCAAGGGGATGATGTCGATCCACGAGGCGACCCTTCCCGTCGGCGCCGGCCCGGGGGGTACCGGGAACGAGGGTGCAGCCGCTCCCGAGCCCGAGGCGATCGACGTCGCCGAACTCGGCGAGCTCGCCGCGCTCCAGGGCGTGGTGAAGTTCCCGGTGCGGATCAAGTGCGCCACGTTGAGTTGGAACACCCTCGCTCAGGGCCTCGACGAGGCCGCCTCCGCCTGAGCGGCACCGCCGTTCCGACTCCGGAGGTGCATCGGCCCGACGACCAGGGCCGGTCCGACCGGGACCGCCGGTTCAGCAGGGGGTGGGATCGAAGTTCGTCTGGATGGTGGTCGTGGTGACCGCCGGAGCAGTCGTGGCCGGGGTGCTCCCGCCCGTCGAGTACGTCGTCGGCGGCACCGTCGACGTGGTGGACGTCGACACCGCGCCGTCGGGGCCCGGAGGCGGAGTCAGCGGCACCGGGGCGGGAGCGCCGAGGAACTGGCTGATCACCTGGTTGGCCTGTGGCTGCTGCACGTACAGCACCGAGCCCAGGTAGCCGAAGACGGACGAATCGGACCCGACGGCGGGCAGGGTGGCGGTGGCCAGCGAGGTGGAGGCGAACGACCGGAACTGCTGGGCCAGGGAGACCAGCTCGCTGATGGTGAAGGTCGAGTCGACGGTCACTCCCTGCACCACCGAGCCGATGAAGGCGTTGAGGGTGAGCGGGTTGTACTGCTTCTCCGCCTGGTTGATCAAGGCCTTGAGGAATGCGTTCTGGCGCTGGATCCGGCCGAAGTCGCTGGTCCCGTCGTACTGCCAGTATCCGTCGGCGTAGTACTGGTAGTGCCGGCTGCGGGCCACGGCCAACGAGTAGCCGCCGTTCAGGTGCTGGCAGCCGGGCGTCGTGATGTTCAGACCGGTGTACGCGTCCTTGGCCGGGTACGGGAAGTCCATGTTCACCCCGCCGATGGCGTCCACGGCGCCGCGGAATCCGATGAAATTGAGCTGCACAACGTGCTCGATGGGGATCCCGAAGTTGGCCTCGATGGTCTGCACGAGCTGGTCGGGTCCGTTGTTGTAGGTGGCGTTGATCCGGTTGTACTTGCCGATCTGGCTGGTGTCCCCCGCCACCGTCACCACGGTGTCCCGGGGGATCGAGAGCACGCTCACCTGACCGGTCGCCGGGATCACGTGCACGATCTTGATGACATCGCTGCGCTGGCCGCCGGCCGTGGCGGTGTTGCCGTAGGCGCTCTGGTCCGCGCCGGCGATCCCCACACGGGAGTCCGAGCCGATCAGCAGCACGTTGAACGGCGCGCCCACCGGCGCCACCCGAAGGTGCTTGACCGTGACCTTGGTCACCTGGCTGAACCGGTACTGGATGTACACGTAGCCCGTACCGACGGTCACGATGGCCAGGGACACCACCACCACCCCGGTCAGGAGGACCCAGTCGAGCCACGTCCGGCGGGCCTTCTGCTTCTTCGTCGGGTGCTTGGCCGCCGAGGCCGACTCGCGGCGCTCCTTACGGGTCAGGGCGATCCCGGGATCGGATGCGGCCGCCCCGGCGCCCATGGCCGCCAGCATGCCGGCGCCGGTCGCTGGATCCGTACCCACGGCCGGCCCGGTGGCCACGGTGTCACCGGCAGGATCGCCGGCCGGTGCGGGGGCCCCGTCGCCCGGGGACCCGGTCGGCACGGCGTCGTCGGGCCGGCGCTTGGGGCTGTGCGCGCCTCCCCGGCGTCGGTCTCGTCGGGCCATTTCCTGACGCTACCAAGAGGCAGCGGCGACGGGTGTTCAGCCCGCGTGCCCGGCGCCCGGATCAGGTGTAGGCCGCGTACCCCGTGCGGTCGACCGTCTCGGCCAGCTCGCTGCCTCCCGTGGCGACCACCCGTCCACCGGCCAGCACGTGGACCACGTCGGGCCGGAGCACGTCGAGGAGGCGCCGGAAGTGGGTGATGGCGAGGACGCCGAGGCCCCACTCCTCAGTGGCCTCCTGGACCCGGCTGCCCACGTCGGCGAGGGCGTCCACGTCGAGCCCCGAGTCGATCTCGTCGAGCACGGCGAACTTGGGGTGCAGGACGCTGAGCTGCAGGGTCTCGTTGCGCTTGCGCTCGCCCCCCGAGAGGTCCACGTTGAGGGGACGGTCGAGGAAGCGCTCGTCGAAGCCGATGCGGGCCGCCTCCACCTTCAGCCGGTCCCCCACGTCGGCGGCGCCCGTCGACGGGCGGGCCGCGGTCAGCGACTCCACGAGGGACACGCCCGGCACCTCGATGGGGTGCTGCATGGCCAGGAAGAGTCCGGCCCGCGCCCGCTGCCAGGTGGGCAGGGCGAGGAGGTCGACCCCGTCCAGGGTGACCGAACCGCCCAGCACCTCGTAGCCGGGCCGGCCCATCAGCACGTGGGCGAGCGTGCTCTTGCCCGAACCGTTCGGGCCCATCACGGCGTGGACCTCGCCGCTGCGGACGGTGAGGCTCACGCCCTGCAGGATCTCGCGACCGGGGATGCCGGCCCGCAGGTCCTCGATGACCAGCCCGGTGCCGCTCACGGGACCACCACCGAGACGTCGTCACCGGCGACGACCACCTCGTACACCGGCACCGGCCGGGTGGCCGGCAACGAGCACGGGGCACCGGTCCGCAGGTCGAAGGTCGAGCCGTGCTTGGCGCACTCGATCTCGCACACGTCGGACCAGACCTCCCCGTCGGCCAACGAGTAGTCCTCGTGACTGCAACGGTCGCCCACGGCGTAGAACTGGTCGCCGATCCGCACGAGCGCCACCCGCAGGCCGGCCACGTCGAACCGCCGGGCCTCACCCGGGCCCAGGTCGCCCACGGCGCACAGCCGGGCCGTCGACCCCGCGGCCGCCCCGACTCCGGAGGCCTCAGCCACGGGAGACCCCCGACCGCTCCGCCAGCGACCGCCCCACGAGGTCACGGGTACCGGCCAGAGGGACCTGGTCGGCGATGCTCTCGAAGAAGCCGGCCACGATGAGCTGCTCGGCGCGCTCGGGCTCGATGCCGCGGGACTCGAGGTAGTACCGCTGGTCCTCGTCGACCGGTCCGACCGTCGAACCGTGGCTGCACTTCACGTCGTTCTCCTCGATGTCCAGGTTGGGCACGGAGTCGGCGTGGGCCCCCTCGTCGAGCACCAGGTTGTGGTTGGTCTGGACCGCGTCCGACTTGACCGCGCCCCGCCGCACCCGGATGAGTCCGCTGTAGACGGAGTGGGACGTCTCGGCCACCGCTCCCATGAAGAGGAGGTCGCTGGTCGTCCGGGGAGCCAGGTGGTCCTGGAGCGTCCGGAAGTCGAGCATCTGGTCGTCCCGCCCGATGAACGCCGCCCGCAGCCGGCTGGTGCCCGAGTCACCCACCAGGGCGGAGTCGGTGCGGAGGCGGGCGTAGCCGCCGCCCAGGGCCACGGCGTAGCTGGACAGCGTGGCATGGGCACCGATGGTGCTGGCCTGGTTCGCGAGCTGCCAGGTGGCCGGCCCCAGCGACTGGATCGACACGTAGGCCAGCGACGCCCCGTCGTGGACCTGCAGCTCGGTCACGGGGACCACGAGCCGCTCGGCCGGGGCCTCGGGCCCCGACGTCCACGCCGTGTGCCCGTCGGCGAGGAGCCCCGTCGTGGCATCCACCACCAGCTCGATGACCCCGGCCGTCGCCCCGGCACCCGTCCGCACGACGGTGCGCGGGAAGACGGCGGTTCCGGTCGAACCGGACACCACGTGGACGATCACGACCGGGTCCGCGACCGAGGCGCCGGGGCGGACGTCGACCACCACCGGGTCGATGGCGAACGCGTCGTTCAGGAGCGGGAAGTCGTGTGGGTCGCCGAGGACGGTCCCGAGGAGCGACTCGCCCTCGATGTGGTCGCCGGCCCGTCCGAGCGACACCTCGTCGTCACCCACACTTGAGGCCAGGGTGGCGAGCACGCCGTCGATCGTCACCACCAGACCGCTGCGCGGCCCCAGGCTGTCGACGAGGGCGTGGATCCGGTCCGACGGCGACGCCGCCGTGTCGGCGTTCGACCGGGTGGCGCCCACCGGCCGGAACCGGTCGAGGTCGAGCTGGTCGATCCGGCTGTAGCGCCAGACCTCGTCCTTCTCGGTCGGCAGTGGCGAAGAGGCGAAGGACTCCGCCGCCGCGGTTCGGCGCCGGGACAGCCAGTTCGCGCCGGGCAGGCCGGCGGCGTTCTCAGGGGTGAAGGTGGGCAGGATCGGACCTCTCGCGGATCGAGGCCCGGTCGACGAGCCTCGGTGGCCATACTACCGGGCCACCGACGGGGCCCGCCCGGCCCCGGCACCCCCGCCGGCACGCTCGCCGCGCCGTGCGGCCGGCAGCCGCCGCCGGTGCCTGCCGGAGCCCACCCACCGGCGGAGCAGGAGCGCACGCCCACGCCCTACGCTTGGCGCCCATGAGTGCTCCCACCATCGAATCCTTCACGTCCGAGGTGTTCACCATCGAGGTGGACGGCCATGTCGCCACCCTCTGGCTGGACCGGCCGGAGAAGCGCAACGCCATGGGCCCGGACTTCTGGGACGACCTCCCGACGGCCATGGCCGTCATCGGGGGCGACCCGTCGGTGCGCGCCGTGGTGATCGCCGCCCGCGGACCCCACTTCTCGGTGGGTCTGGATCTCGTGGCCATGGCCGGCATCGGCGCCGGGCCGGTGAACGCGGACGGCTCCCGCCCGTCGATCGCGGCGCGCGCCCGGCACGCCCGGGGCGAGATCATCCGGCTCCAGGCGTCGGTGACGGCGGTGGCCGACTGCCCGGTGCCGGTCATCGCCGCCGTGCACGGCTGGTGCATCGGCGGCGGGGTCGACCTCATCGCCGCCTGCGACATCCGCCTGGCCAGTGCGGAGGCCCAGTTCTCCGTTCGGGAGACCAAGGTCGCCATCGTCGCCGACATCGGCAGCCTCCAGAGGCTGCCGGCCATCATCGGCAAGGGCCATGTGGCCGAGCTGGCCTACACCGGCAAGGACATCACCGCGGCGCGGGCGCAGGCCATCGGGCTGGTCAACCACGTGAGTGCCGACGCGGACGCGGTGCTGGACGACGCCCGCGCCATGGCCGCCGAGATCGCTGCGAACCCGCCCCTGGCCGTCCAGGGGACCAAGGCCGTCCTGACCGCCGGCGAGGACCGCACGGTGGCCGAGGGCCTGGACTACGTGGCCACCTGGAACTCGGCGTTCCTCGCCTCGGACGACTTGGCCGAGGCGATGGCCGCCTTCATGGAGAAGCGCCCCGCCAATTTCACCGGCAACTAGGCGGGCC
>Ga0302279_10001934_pt1 | contig 28478 bp, 26 predicted proteins | sample III_Bog_N3_3_FD_194541 | JGI IMG/M metagenome (GOLD analysis project Ga0302279, IMG submission 194541) | Peat permafrost microbial communities from Stordalen Mire near Abisko, Sweden - III_Bog_N3_3 | ecosystem: Environmental > Terrestrial > Soil > Wetlands > Peat | place: Sweden: Abisko... | reverse complement strand
CCGTGTGCGCCTGCATGAACGGCGAAAGCGGAGGCGTCGTCTGATGCTCGATCGGCTGCCCGGCGTTTCGCTCATGGTCAACGGCGCGCCCGCGCGCCTGAACGCGCCGCCGCTGGAAAGGCTGAGCCGCGCTTTGCGCGAGCGGCTGGGGCTGACGGGCGTAAAAATCGGCTGCAACGCCGGCGATTGCGGGGCCTGCACGATTTTGCTCGACGGCGAGCCGGTCTGCGCCTGCCTGATGACCTTGGCGCAGGCGGAGGGGCGAAATGTCGAGACGATCGAGGGCCTCGACGATTCCGAGCCGGTCGTCGCCGCTTTGCGCGCCTCTTTCCACGTCCACGGCGCGGCGCAATGCGGCATTTGCACGCCCGCCGCGCTGTCGTCGGCCGTCGCGCTGCTGCGCGAAAATCCCGAGCCGAGCGAGGCGGAAATCGGCGACGCGCTCGGCGGCGTGCTGTGCCGCTGCACCGGCTATCGCGCCATCCTCGCGGCGGTGCGGGACGTGGCGGCGCCGCGCGCCGCCCTTGCCGGCCCCACCGTCGGCCAGCGCCTTCCTCGCCTCGACGGGGCGCGAAAACTTTCGGGCGCGGAAATTTTCGGCGCCGACGAATGGCCCGCCGATGCGCTGACCGCCCGCGCCGTGCGCTGCCCGCACGACCATGCCCGCTTCGCGTTTCACGACCTGGAGGCCTATCGCCTCGCCCATCCCGGCGTCGTCGCGATCTTCACCGCCATCGACGCGGGCAGGATCCTGTTCGGCGTCATTCCGGCCTATGCCGATCAGCCGGTGTTCGCCGAAACGGTCGCGCGCCATCGCGGCGAGGCCGTGGCGCTGATCGTCGGCGAGGACGAAGCGGTCGCGGCGCTCGACCTCGGCGCCTTTCCGGTGACCTACGAAAAGCTGCCGGCGCTGACCACGATCGACGCCGCCCTCGCGGAAAACGCGCCGCGCCTGCACGCGAGCCGCCCTGACAACATCCTGACCCAAGGCCGCGTGGCGCGCGGAGACGTGGAAGCGGGGCTGGCAAGCGCCGACGTGGTGGTCGAAGGCGCGTTCGAGACCGGCTTCGTCGAGCACGCCTATATCGAGCCCGAGGCCGGTTTCGCGCGCCGAATCGGCGACCGCATCGAAGTCCAGGCCTGCACCCAGGCGCCCTATATGGACCGCGACGACGTCGCCCGAATTCTGAGCATCGCGCCGCAACAGGTGCGGATACTGCCGACGGCGGTCGGCGGCGGGTTCGGCGCCAAGCTCGACCTTTCCGTTCAGCCCTTCATCGCGCTGGCGGCCTGGAAACTGAACCGGCCGGTGCGCATGACCTACACGCGGTCCGAATCGATGATGACCACCACCAAGCGCCATCCCTCGCGGATAAAAGTCAGAGTCGGCGCGACGCGCGACGGGCGCCTGACGGCGATGGATTTTTCCGCCGATTTCAACACTGGCGCCTACGCCTCCTGGGGGCCGACAGTCGCCAATCGCGTGCCGGTCCATGCCTCCGGACCTTACAGGATGCCCAATTATCGCGCCGTCGCCAGGGCGGTGCATACGCATCTGGTCCCCGCCGGCGCGTTCCGCGGCTTCGGCGTGCCGCAGAGCGCGCTGGCGCAGGAGCAACTCTATGACGACCTCGCCATCAAGCTGGGGATCGACCGGCTCGAATTCCGAATCATCAACGCGCTCGAGGCTGGCGATTCGACAGTGACGGGGCAAGTGTTCGCCGACGGACTCGGCTTCAAGTCCTGCCTGGAAGCCTTGCGCCCGCGCTGGCGCGCGGCGCTGATCGAGGCCGAGGCGTTCAATGCCGCCGATGGCTCACGACGACGCGGCGTCGGCGTCGCCGGCATGTGGTACGGCTGCGGCAACACCTCGATGTCCAACCCATCCACAATAAGGATCGGCCTCAAGCCCGATGGGCGCATCGCGCTGTATCAGGGCGCGGTCGACATCGGCCAGGGCTCGAATACGATCATCCCCCAGATCGCCGCCGATGCGCTTGGCGCGCCTATCGATTTGTTTGATCGGCTTGGCGCCGACACCGACCAGACCGCCGATTGCGGCAAGACCTCGGCGTCGCGCCAGACTTTCGTCTCCGGCAACGCGGCGCTGCTCGCCGGACGCGCGTTGCGCGCCGCCATTCTGCGGCTCGCCAATGCCGGCGACGACGCGAGCCTAGCTTTCGCGCCGGACGAGTTGATCCTTTCCGGCGCGGGCGGCGAGCGGCGCATCGATTTACGCGAACTGCCGCTCAACGCCGCCGGCTTCGTGCTCGAGGCGACGGAAACCTATGATCCCCCGACATCGCCGCTCGACGCCGACGGTCAGGGCGAGCCCTATGCCGTATTTGGTTGCGGCGCGCATCTCGCCGAGATCGAAGTCGACCTGCAACTCGGCCGGGTGAAAGTGCTGAGACTGACTTGCGCTCACGATGTCGGGCGGGCCATCAACCCGACCCTGGTTGAAGGTCAGATCGAGGGCGGCGCCGCGCAGGGCCTGGGTTTGGCGCTGATGGAGGAGTTCATTCCCGGCCGGGTCGAAAACCTCCACGACTATCTGATCCCGACGATCGGCGACATGCCCGAAATCGAATGCATGCTGATCGAGGACCCCTCCTCCGAGGGGCCGTTCGGCGCCAAGGGCATCGGCGAGCAGGCGCTGATCCCGACCGCGCCGGCGATCTTCAACGCCATCCACCACGCCACCGGCGCGCGCCTGACGCGGGCGCCGGCGACGCCGGACCGCATCCGCGCCGCGATCCGGGAGGCGCGGACATGAGCGAGAGCGACGACAAGATCCGCTGCGACGCCTGCCCGGTCATGTGCTACATCCGGCCCGGCCTGACCGGCGCCTGCGACCGCTACGCCAACGAAGACGGCCGCCTCGTGCGCGTCGACCCGCATGTGTTGCTCGACGCCACGCTGAGCCACGGCGGCCGTGTCGCGCCGTTCGCGCAGGACGCGGAAAACTGGGGCGGCGAGATCGTCGGCGCTCCCACGTTCGTAACGGCGATCGGCGCCGGCACCACCTATCCCGACTACAAGCCGGCGCCCTTCATCGTGTCTGCCAAGGTTGACGGCGTCGACATGGTGACCGTCGTCACCGAGGGCATCTATTCCTATTGCGGCGTTAAGCTGAAGATCGACACCGACCGCCACCTCGGCGCGGAATGCGCGACGGTGCGCGCCGACGGGGAACCGGTGGGCCACGTGACGACGGGCGAATATGGCTCGCAGATGCTGTCGCTCGGCGGCGTCAATCATCTCACCCACGGGGCTAAGAAAGAGGGCCGCGTCACCTGCCAGACTTTGCTGGACCTCTGCAACGGCAAGCCGGTCGAACTCGCGGTCGACGGCGGCGCGAGCCTCATCGTCGAGGCCGGCAAGCCGCCGATCGTCAACGGCGCTCGCGAACATCGCATGCGCGTCGGCTGCGGCTCGGCGACGATCGGCATGTTCGCGCGGCAATGGCATGGCAAGGTCGACGAAGTCGTGGTCGTCGACGATCACATCACCGGCGTGTTGTCGGAGCATCAGGCCGGCAAGCTGCTGGGCGCCCGCGACACCGGCATCAGGATGAAAGGCCGGCGCTCGACGCCGGGCCGCTATTTCCATGTCGCCGAACCGGGCGCGGGTTGGGGCGGCACGAACGTTTCCAATCCGCTGGAAATCGTCGCCGGTTTCAACCCGAAGGCAGCGTGGCCAGGCATGACCATGCTGATGGTGTCGACGACCGGCGAGCAGCACGCGTTCTACAGGCTCGACGAGGCGCTGAAGCCGATCGAATGCGAACTGCCGGAGAGCTTGCGCGAGTCTGTCGAGCGCATTTCGGAGAATTGCGAGCCGGCTTTGTGCACGGTGCTGTTCATGGCCGGCGCCGGCGGCTCGCTTCGCGCCGGCGTCACCGAGAATCCCGTGCGCCTGACGCGCTCGGTGCGGCAGTCGTTGACGACGGTGACTGTGGGCGGCGCGCCGGTCTATGTCTGGCCCGGCGGCGGCATCACCTTCATGGTCGATGTCTCGCTGCTGCCGCGCGACGCCTTCGGCTATGTGCCGACGCCGGCGATCGTCGCGCCGATCGAATTCACCTTGCGGCTCGAGGACTATGCCGCGCTCGGCGGCCATATCGACGAAGTGCGCGCGCTCGAGGACGTCATCGCCCGCCACGGCGAACGCGCCACCAATGTGTTCCTCGACGGCGTGATCGACCGCGCGCCCAAATCCAGGCGCGTGTGATGAACGCCCGCGCGCAAAACGTCGCGCTGCCCGACGGCCGCCGGCATTTCCACGACGGCCCGATCGATCTCATTCTCGAAGCCTTCGGCGACAGGCGCGAAGTGGAAGCGGCCTATGAGGCGGCGGCGCGCCGCTTCGCCGGCATCCTGGACGAACTCTGCGCCGAACTGCCGCTGCTGCGCCGGCCTCTGGCGTCCCCACCGCAAGGCGCGGTAGCGCTGCGCATGGCGCGAGCGGTCGCGCCTTTTCAGCAAACCCACTTCCTCACGCCGATGGCCGCCGTCGCCGGCGCCGTCGCCGAGGAAGTTCTCGCGGCGATGGTCGGCGCCGCGCGCCTGGAACGCGCATTCGTCAACAACGGCGGCGACATCGCGCTGCATCTCTCGGCCGCCGAGATTTTTCAAATCGGCATGGTCGGCCGCCCCGATCAGCCTTCGTTGTTCGGCCGGGCGACGATTTCCGCTTTCGACGAGGCGCGTGGCGTCGCGACTTCCGGCTGGCGCGGACGCAGCTTCTCGCTGGGCATCGCCGACGCCGTAACGGTTCTCGCGCCCACGGCGGCGATGGCCGACGCGGCGGCTACCCTGATCGCCAACGCGGTCGATCTCGGCGATCATCCCGCGATCAAGAGAATGCCGGCCCGGCGGATCGATCCTCAGAGCGATCTCGGCGACCGGCCCGTCACGCGCGGCGTCGGCGCGCTTTCGCCAGCGGAGATCGACACGGCCTTGGGCTTCGGCGCGGGCGAGGCGGAACGATTCCGTCGCCTGGGGCTGATCGAGGCCGCCGCCTTGCGGCTAGGCGAGCGGACCCTGCTTGTCGGCGCGGATGCGAGCCTCTACAAACAACGCGCGGTCAGTGTTAGCGAGCGTTCTCATGCCCCAGGTTGAACTTCGCAAGCGCGTCATCATCGTCGAGGACATTTTCCACGAAGGCGGCCCCGTTGCCGCCACGCCGTATCGGCGCGGCGCGATCCTCTCCGTGATCAAGAACCCGTTCGCCGGGCGCTATGTCGAGGACATCGCCGGCTTCTCCAAGGATCTGGAGCCGCTCGGCCTGGAAATGGCAGAGGCGTTGATCGAGGCGCTCGGCGGCGCCGCCGGAATCGAGGGCTATGGCAAGGGCGCCATCATCGGCTCGGCGGGCGAAATCGAGCATGGCGCGCTGTGGCACGCGCCCGGCGGCTATGCGATGCGCGAGGCGCTCGGCGGCGCGCTTGCGATCGTGCCCTCGGCGAAGAAGGTCGCCGGCCCCGGCGCGCGACTCGACGTGCCGATCACGCACAAGGACGCGTCCTATGTGCGCAGCCATTTCGACGCCATCGAGATCGGGATAACCGACGCGCCGCGCGCCGACGAAATGCTGCTCGCGCTGGCGATGACCGTGGGGGCGCGCGTCCACGATCGCGCCGGCGGGCTGAAGGCGAAGGACATCAAGGCGAAGGACGGCCTCAGATGAAAGCCAGGATCCGCAAGATCGTCACCATCGTCGAGGAAACGCGTCGCGAGATGGACCGCGAAATCACCCCGCCGACGCGACGCGCCGCCGCAATCGCCGTCATCGACAACCCGTTCGCCGGGCGCTATGTCGAAGACCTCGCCGAACTCATCGACATCGGCGAGGAACTCGGCCAATTGCTGGCGAGCCGCGCCGTCGCGGCGCTTGGCATCGACGGCGCCCATGCCGAGAGCTACGGCAAGGCGGCCGCTGTCGGCGAAAATGGCGAACTCGAACACGCCGCCGCGATCCTGCACCCCAAGCTCGGCGCGCCGGTGCGAAAAGCGCTGGCCAAAGGCGCGGCGCTGATCCCCTCGTCGAAGAAGCGCGGCGGTCCCGGCGTCGCGCTCGACATTCCGCTCGGCCACAAGGACGCCGCCTTCGTGCGCAGCCATTTCGACGGCATGGAAGTGCGCCTCAGTGACGCCCCGCGCGCCAACGAAATCATGGTCGCCGTCGCGATCACCGATTCGGGCCGCCCGCTGCCGCGGGTGGGCGGGTTGACGAAAGAAGAGATCAAGGGGACGGACGGGTTGCGGTGAGGGACATTTATCCAGTTCGAACGCCGCCCTAATCGCCAAGGCCGGACTCGTCCCGGCCATCCACGTCGAGGTGTGGCAACGTGTTCGGAGGCTTTCTAGAAGTGTCCCGAAGTGGATGCCCGCGACAAGCGCGGGCATGACGAACCTCACGAGTTGATCCTAGGAATTTGGTTGATCCCGCTAAGTCGTAGCTCGCAATGACGAACTAACTCAGGAGGAACTCACATGACCTGGTTCACTCGCACGCTTCTCGGCCTGGCGCTCGCCGCGCCCCTGTTGGCGACCGCCGCGCCCGCCCGCGCCGACGACACGATCAAGATCGGTGAAATCAATTCTTATTCCGGCCTGCCGTCCTTCACCGAGCCTTATCGCAAGGGCTGGCAACTCGCGCTCGACGAAATCAACGCCGCCGGCGGCGTCGACGGCAAGAAGCTCGAAGTGATCTCCAAGGACGACGGAGGCAAGCCGGCGGACGCGGTGACGGCGGCGAACGAACTGGTCGCCAATGACGGCGTGACGATGCTGGCGGGCACGTTCTTCTCCAACATCGGCCTCGCGGTCTCCGACTACGCGAAGCAGAAGAAAATCCTGTTCCTCGCCGCCGAGCCGCTGACCGACGCAATCACGCTGTCGAAGGGCAACCGCTACACGTTCCGCCTGCGCCCTTCCAACTACGAGCAGGCCGCGATGCTCGCCGACGAAGCGGCGAAATTGCCGGCCAAGAAATGGGCGACGATCGCGCCGAACTACGAATACGGCCAATCCGCCGTCGCGGTGTTCAAGAAGTTGCTTTCCGCCAAGCGCCCGGACATCCAATGGGTCGGCGAGCAATATCCGCCGCAGGGCAAGATCGACGCCGGCGCGGTCGTCGAAGCGATCGCCAAGACCGAACCGGACGCGATCCTCAATGTTTGTTTCGGCCCCGATCTCGTCAAGTTGGTGCGCGAGGGCAACACCCGCGGCCTGTTCGAGAACCGTTCGGTCGTCAGCTTCCTGACCGGCGAGCCCGAATATCTCGACCCCCTGAAGGACGAAACGCCGACGGGCTGGATCGTCACCGGTTATCCCTGGGCGAGCGTCGCCCTGCCGGAACATGCGGCGTTCCTCAAGGCCTATCAGGCCAAATACAACGACTATCCCCGCCTCGGCTCGGTCGTCGGTTATTCGACACTGAAAGCGGCCGCTGCGATCCTCGCCAAGGCGGGTTCGACCGACAGCGAGAAACTGGTCGCCGCCGCCGAGGGCGTGAACGTCGACACGCCATTTGGGCCGATCACCTTCCGCGCCATCGATCATCAATCGACGCTCGGCGCCTTCGTCGGCAAGACCGCGCTGAAGGACGGCAAGGGCGTGATGACCGACGTCGTCTATCACAACGGCGCCGATTACATGCCCTCGGACGCGCAAGTGAAAGCGGAGCGACCGCAGGAGTGAAGGAAAGCTGAGAAGCCAAAGCCGTCATGGCCGGGCTTGTCCCGGCCATCCACGACGTAGTGCTGGGCATGCGATCTGAGAGATGACTGCGAAGGCTGATGCACGACGCGCCAGACAGCCGTCCAAGCTGAATCGCGTGGACGGCCGGGACAAGCCCGGCCATGACGGAGAGCGATTTGGTTTCGGTCGGGTTGGTCGCCCTTGAGCTTCTACCTCATCCAGTTCATCACCGGCCTCGCGAGCGCCTGCTCGCTGTTTCTCGTCGCTTCCGGGCTGTCGATCATTTTCGGCGTGACGCGGATCGTCAATTTCGCCCATGGCGCCTTCTATATGCTCGGGGCCTACGTCGCCTACAGCGCCATCGACTGGCTTGGGCCCGGAATCGGTTTCTGGCCGGCGGCGCTGATCGCCTGTCTCGTCGTCTCAGCGATCGGCGCCCTCGTCGAAATGACACTGCTCAGACGGATCTACGAGGCCCCGGAACTGTTTCAATTGCTCGCCACTTTCGGCGTCACGCTGATGGTCGAGGATCTCGTGCTGATCGTCTGGGGCCCCGACGAATTGCTCGGGCCGCGCGCTCCCGGTTTCAAAGGCGCCGTGCATGTGTTTGGACGGCTGTTTCCGACTTATGATCTGTTGCTGATCGCGCTGGCGCCGATCGTGCTGGGCGGGCTCTGGTTGCTGTTTCGACGCACCCGCTGGGGGGTGCTGGTCCGCGCGGCGACGTTGGACCGGGAAATGTCGGCGGCGCTCGGCGTCGATCCGCGCTGGTTGTTCACCAGCGTCTTCGCGCTCGGCGTTTTTCTCGCCGCGCTGGGCGGCGCGCTGGCCCTGCCGCGAGAAGCCGCCAATCACACCATGGATTTGCAGGTGATATCCGAGGCGCTGGTCGTCGTCGTCATCGGCGGTCTCGGCAGCGTGATCGGCACGTTCGTCGCCGCCATTCTGGTTTCCGAACTCAACGCCTTCGGCATTCTCGTGTTGCCCGGCGTTTCGCTGGGGTTGGCTTTCGTCGTCATGGCGATCGTGCTGATCGTCAAACCCACGGGACTGTTCGGCGCCAAAGAGGCGCCGGTTAGAGCCTCAGGTGGCGTCGCGCCCCCGCGTTGGCGTCCCTGGAAGGGGCGGGAGCGCATCGCGGCCGCGTGCATCCTGCTCGCGACCGCGTCGCTGCCGTTGTTCGTCGGCGACTATTGGTTGACGGTCGCCAGCGAAGTGCTGATCTTCGTCATCTATGCGGCGAGCCTGCATTTCTTTCTCGGCGCCAGCGGTCTCGTCTCCTTCGGCCATGCCGCGTATTTCGGCCTGGGCTCCTACGGCGCCGCGCTGGCGCTGAAGACGCTGGGCCTGCCGATGGCCGCGGCGATCGTGAGCGGAGTTGGGCTCGGCGCCAGCGGCGCGTTGCTGTTTGGTTGGTTTTGCGTGCGCAATTCCGGGGTCTATTCGGCGATGTTGACGCTGGCGTTCGCCCAAGTCGTATGGTCCATCGCCTTTCAATGGACCGCGGTCACCGGCGGCGACAACGGCATCGTCGGCGTCTGGCCGAGCGCCTGGGCGGCGACCCCCACGCATTTCTTCTGTTTGACTCTTACGCTCGCGGCGTTGAGCGCGGCGGCGTTGCGCGTGCTGCTGTTCTCGCCGTTCGGCTATGCGCTGCGCGCCTTGCGCGACAACGAGGCCCGCGCCGGCGCGATCGGGCTCGGTCGCCAGGGCCTGCAATGGGCGGGCTTCGTGATTTCGGGCGCCTTCGCCGCGCTCGCCGGGGCGCTCTATGCTTTTCTGAAGGGCAGCGTGTTTCCCGACAATCTCGGCATCAGCCTCTCGGTCGACGGCCTCGTGATGGCGCTGATTGGCGGCATCGACACCGTGCTCGGCGGCATCGTCGGCGCCGTGGTGTTCCGCACCTTTTCGATCTGGACGATCAGCCACACCGACTATTCGCGCCTCGTCATCGGCGCGTTGATCGTCGCGCTGGTGATGCTGTTCCCCAGGGGCCTCGTCGGCGCCTTCGCCCAGCTCGTTTCCCGCTTCGGGCGCGACAAATGAACGCGCTCGAAGTCGAGGGCCTCGTCAAATCCTATCGCGGTTTCCTCGCCGTCAACAATGTGAGTTTTGCCGTCAGGCCCGGCGAGATGCTGGCGATGATCGGCCCCAATGGCGCGGGCAAGACCACCTGTTTCAACATGATCAACGGCCAGATCGCGCCCACCGGCGGGCATGTCAGGTTGTTCGGCCACAGCATCGAAGGGCTGCCACCGCATCGCATTGCGCGGCTCGGCGTCGGCCGGACGTTCCAGATCGCGGCGACCTTCGGCTCGATGACGCTCGCCGAGAACGTGCAGATGGCGCTGCTGGCGCGCCATCGCGAGATCTGGCCGACGCCGCGCTGGGCGGCGCGGGGGCGGCGCGACGAGGCGCTCGCCGGGCTGGCCCGAGTGGGCCTCGCGGATCTGGCGGAGAAGTTGAGCGCCGAAATTGCCTATGGCGACGTCAAGCGATTGGAACTCGCCATCGCGCTCGCCAGCGACCCGCGTCTGTTGTTGATGGACGAACCCGCCGCCGGCATGGCGCCGAGCGAGCGCCGCGCGCTGATGAGTCTCACGGAGCAAATCGCGCGCGAGCGCGGCATCGGCGTCCTTTTCACGGAGCACGACATGGACATCGTGTTCGGTCACGCCGATCGCGTCGTCGTGCTGAACCGTGGCGAGGTGATCGCCGAGGGCGCTCCCAACGAAGTGCGTATGCGCAAAGATGTGCGGGAAATCTATCTCGGAGCGGGATCCCTGCACGAGGCGACGCGATGAACGGCCCGTCGCTCGTCGTTTCTGAACTCAGCGCTTCCTATGGACGGGCGCGCGCCTTGTTCGACGTTTCGCTGGAGGTCGGCGCCGGCGACGCGGTCGCGCTGATCGGCCGAAACGGCGCCGGCAAGTCGACGACGATGCGGGCGATCCTCGGCCTCGTCAAACAGCGCGGCGGCAAGGTCGTGTTTGACGGCGAAGACATTTCGGCGCTGCCTACGCATCGAATCGTCAAGCGCGGCCTCGGCTACGTGCCCGAGGATCGTCGTATCTTCGCTGAACTAACGACGGAAGAAAATCTCGAAGTCGGCCGTCAGGCGCCGCGCGTCGATGCGTCCCGTTGGACGCCGGACAAGTTGTATTCGCTGTTCCCCAATCTCGGCGAACTCAGAGGCCGCGCCGGCGCGCGCATGTCGGGCGGCGAACAGCAGATGCTGGCGATCGCCCGCACGCTGATGGGAAACCCAACCCTGCTATTGCTTGACGAACCCTCCGAAGGGCTGGCGCCGCGTATCGTCGAGCAGATGATCGCGGCCATTTTACAAATGAAGCGCGAGGGGCTCGGCTTGTTGATCAGCGAGCCGAATTTGAATTTTGCCCGGGCCGTCGCGGAGCGCGTCTATGTCATAGAGAAGGGCTCGGTCAGGTTCTCCGGGACGATGGCGGAATTCGATGCGCGCCCCGATGTCCGCGACGCCTATCTCGCTCTATGAGCCATTCCGGAGAGAAAAACATTGCGATGCAGTACATACTCGACGAACAAGTTGGTTTCGTGCTGCGGCAAGCCCAGCAGCGCCATGCCGCGCTGTTCGCGGGGATGATGGTGGACGGGCTCACGCCGACGCAATGGGCGGCGCTCGCCAAGCTCTGGGAATGCGGCGCACAATCTCAAAACCAATTGGGCCGTCTCACGTCTATGGACGGGGCGACCATCAAGGGCGTGATCGACCGCCTAAGCGCGCGCGGCCTCACGGCGAGCCGGCCCGATCCCGAAGACGCCCGCCGCCTGCTGATTGAATTGACCGAGGAAGGCGCCGACGTCTTTCGCCGTGCGGCGCCGGTCGCACAGGAAATCAGCGAAAGAACCCTGGCGCCTCTGACTAAAGTCGAACGCGAGATCTTGGTCGAACTCTTGCGCCGGATCACATAAAGGGATTGCGTCTCGCTATATTTTACTGTCGCACGTCGCGCGGAGTTCGAAATCGTGACCGATCCTGCGCGTGAGGTTTTCAGGTCCGTGACAAGATCAAGCTCAGGGACGAGGGCGCCCGTTCGGGGCTTTCATTTGACGCCTATACGGAAGCATGGAGACACGGCGCTTTTGCGCTTGCCCGCTCAAATTGATTCATGCGAAACGGCCTGCATCCTGACCACGGCCCGTTTGATGAGATGGCTCGATGCCCGCTGATAAGATCATTTCGCCGCGACGCGATCCGCGCAGCGTTGCTGAAATGCTGGTGAAGACCGAGGGCGCCGAGAAGGCCTTGAAGCGCGTCGCCAGCGAGAAGGCGAGCGCCCGGCGCGCCCGCAGCAAGCAGCGTTTTCAGTTCTGGGTCGCGATCTGCGAAGAGATCGTGGCCAACGAACAATCAGGCGCGAAGCAAGAATAGACAACAAACATCGGCGACGAAGCGCGCAATATCTGGCGGACGCGTGTAAACATCATTCACTCGGATGCGACGGGCGGACAAGGTCGAGATGTTGACGATTGTCTGCTGCGGTCAGACGGAGACGATCGACGGCGCCTTGTCGGCGGGGGGCGTGTTACGGCTGCGATGGCTGCGCACGATGCCGTCGATGACGGTCATTCCGACGCCGGGGAGGTCGCCGAGCGCGACGCTTTCCAGCAGCGTCTTGCCGGCGGAATGTTGGGCGCGGTCGAGGAAGACGAAATCCGCGACGCGGCCGGCTTCGATCAAGCCGCAATCGAGGCCGCGCAGCCGCGCGGTGTTGCCGGTGGCGAAACAGAAGGCGATTTCCGCCGGCACTTCGCCGAGCGAAGACAGCATCGAGATCATGCGCAAAATGCCCAGCGGCTGGACGCCGGAGCCGGCGGGCGCATCGGTGCCGAGCAGCACGCGGTCGAGATGCTTCATCTCCTTGGCCGTGCGTAAAGTGTAGAGCGCGGCGCGTTCGTTGCCGTTGTGCACGAGTTCGAGGCCGCGATGGCAGCGCTCGCACAGGCATCTTATCTGGTCGTCAGGCAAAGCGGTGTGGCCGCCATTGATGTGGCCGATGATGTCGGCGTCGACTTCGAGCACGATGTCGGCGTCGATCAGGCCCGAGCCGGGGATCGAGGGACCGCCGGTGTGGATCGTGCTGTTCATGCCGTATTTGCGCGCCCAGGCGACCATTTTGCGTCCCGTCGGGCCATCCTTGACGCCGCCGAGGCCGACTTCGCCGAGCCAGCGCACGCCGGCCGCCGCGAGTTCGGCGAAATCGGCTTCGACCATGCCGGGCTCGATGACAGGCGCGCCTGCGTGAACTTTTACGCCCGAGGCGCGGAACGCCGAAAAAGTGCGCTGCGCGGTGATCGCCATCGCCTTCAGGCCGACGATGTCGCGAGGCCGGCCGGGCGTGTGCACTTCGCCAGCGGAAATCATCGAAGTCACGCCGCCATGCAGGCAGGAATCGATCCAACCGATTTGATTTTGGCGCGGCGTCCAATCGCCGGCGACCGGATGGACGTGACTGTCGATGAGGCCCGGCGCCAAGGCCGCGCCCTGCGCGTCGATGATCGTCGTCGCGCCGGACAGATCGAGGTCGTCTGCCCTGCCGAACGCGGCGATCCGGCCGTCGACGGCGACGAGCGCGTCGGCGTCGAGAATGGGCTGAGCGAGGTCGCCGCTCAGCAGCAGGCCGATGTTCCTGACGACGAGTTTGGTGGGTCCTTGCGGGCCCGTGGGTTCGTCATGCGCCATGGTGCTGTGCTCGCTCGGCGGGGATGTTTGTTTGTACGCAAACATAGGCTCGCCGAAAAGCGTATGGCAAGATCCATGCTGTCATTCTCGCGAAAAGCGGGAATCCAGGGCAACCGCGGCGGCCTACGAAACTGCGTCCCCAGCGCTGGTCACAACTCCGGCCACGGCCGCGCCTCGCCCGCCCGCATTTCCTCGAACGCCAGCGCCACGCCCAGCAGGCCGACGTCGTCGAAGCGGCGGCCGATGATTTGCAGGCCGATCGGCAGACCATCGGCAGTGAAGCCGCAGTTGATCGACGCCGCCGGCTGCTCGGACATGTTGAAGGCGACGGTGAAGCCGATATGCGGGAACGGATCGAGCGGGTCGTCGCTGGGCGAGGCGAACTCGGCGGCATAGGCCTCGACTGGCGACGTCGGCGAGAGCACATAGTCGAACCGAAGCGTCGCCGATATCGCCTTGCGCCGCATTTCGAGGATTTGACTGAAACCTTCGAACACGACGTCGCCAGGCAAGCCCTCGGCGGATTCCGCCCAGGCGCGGATGAACGGCAACACTTTTGCGCGGCGCTCCGATGAGAGCGCCTTGAGATCGAGCAGCGAGCGCGTGCGCCAGAACTTGTCCAGTCCGTCGAGATTGTCTTGGGTCAGGAACGGCGCAAGCGGCTCGACGATGGCGCCGGCGGCTTCGAAATCACGCGCGGCGCGCTCCACCGCCGCGAGAATCTCAGGCCTGGGTTTCCAACCACAGCCGGCCTCGCGCAGCAGGCCGATGCGCAGACCTTTCAGGCTGCTGGGACGCGTCGGCCAATCGAGCTTTTGCGGCTCCAGGCTCGTGTAGTCGCGCGCGTCCGGTTGCGAAAGAACGGCCATCAACAATGCGGAATCGCCGACGCTGCGGGTCATGGGCCCGGCGACGCGGCCGATGTAGGGAGGATCCACCGGCACCCGCCCGGCGCTCGGCTTCAGGCCGAACAGCCCGCACCACCCCGCCGGCAGGCGGACCGAGCCGCCGATGTCGGTGCCGACATGCAGCGGCCCATATCCCGCCGCGCCGGCCGCGCCGGCGCCGGCGGAAGAGCCGCCGGGGTTGCGGTCGAGCTTCCAGGGATTGCGGGTGAGGGGATGAAAGCTCGAAAGGCCCGACGACAACATGCCGTAATCCGGCATCGTCGTCTTGGCGAACAGGATCGCGCCGGCTTCGCGCAGGCGCTCGGCCGGCGGCGCGTCGCGCGGCTCGGGGGCGAGGTCGGTCGCCGCCGTGCCAAGCGGTTTTGGCTCGCCTTCCGTGGCGATGTTGTCCTTGACGGTCGCCGGGACGCCGTCGAGCGGACCCATCGGCGCCGCCTTCGCCCAGCGCGCTTCGGAGCGCCTGGCTTCCTCGAGCGCGCGCTCGGGCGCGAACAGATAGGTCGCGTGGAGCTTTGGCTCCGCCTTTTCGACGCGAGCGATCACCGCGCGCATGACGTCGACCGGCGACAGTTGACGTTTTGCGTAGCCGTCCAGCAGCGCGACGGCGGTCAGATCAGATAAACTTATCAATTAGAATTCCTAGAAGTACGAGCCGTGATGGCCTGGCTTGTCCCGGCCATCCACGTCGAGGTGTGTTGCTAGTTCTGAAGTCGTCCTGATACGTTCCGACGTGGATGCCCGGGACGAGCCCGGGCATGACGGAAAGGGCGGCTAACTCACTTCCACGAAAGCGCGCCGAGATCATTGGCGAAGATCGGCGCGCCCTTCCAGACGCCCTGCAGCTTCGCGTCGGTGATGACGAGATTGGGCAGTTGGAACAGGAAGGCGTTGACGCAATCGTCGGCGAGCTTGTGCTGCGCATCGACGAGCGCCTTCTTATAGGTCTCGATGTCCGGCGCCGTATTCAATCGCGCGATGATCGCATTGAAGTCGGAATTGTCGTAGTTGAAGTAATAGCCGGGCTTGGCGTAGATGCCGATGTCGAGCGGCTCGACGTGGCTGATAATCGTCAGATCGTAGGTCTTGCCCTTATAGACATTCGACAGCCACTGCGCCCATTCGACATTTTCGATCTTGGCGGTGATGCCGACGTCGGCGAGTTCGGCGGCGATGATCTCGCCGCCCTTACGCGCGTAGTCCGGCGGAGGCAAGGTCAGCGTCAGGTTGATCGGTCCGACGCCGGCTTCCTTCAGCAAAGCCTTCGCCTTGTCGGGATTGTAGGCGTATTGCGCGGTCAGATCGACATAGCCGGGATCGTTGGGCGTCAGATGGCTGCCGATCGGCGTGCCGAGGCCGTTCATGGCGCCGTCGATCAACGCCTTGCGATCGATGGCGAAGGCGATCGCCTGCCGGACCTTGAGGTTGTCGAGCGGCGGCTGCTTGTTGTTCATCGCCAGGATCGTCTTGCCCTCGGTGCCGCCGACCAGCACCTGAAAGCGCGGATCGCTCTTGAACGAATCGAGGTTCGGCGCGGCGACGCGCGGGAACGCATCGACGTCGCCGGCGAGCAGCGCGGCGACTTCGGCGGCGGGGTCGGCGATGAAGCGGAACGTCGCGTGTTTGATCGCGATGCTCGAGGGATCACGGTAACCGTCCCAGGCGTCGAGTTTCGCCGAAGAGCCCTTGTTCCAGGCCGTCAGTTTGTAAGGGCCGGTGCCCACGGGCGCCGTCGCTTCGGTCGCCGCGCTCTTCTCGTCGATGATGACGGCGGTGTTCTGGCCGAGATGAAACAGCGCGTCGAAGCTCGGGTCCTTGAACTTCAACACCACGACGCCGGGGTCGCTGGCGTCGATGTCCTGGATCGAGGCGAAGAACGCCTTTTCCTTGTTGGTGGAATCCTTGGCGCCATAGCGCTCGAACGAGAACTTGACGTCCTTGGCCGTGAAGTCGCCGCCGTCCTGGAACTTGACGCCCTTCTTCAGCGTGAACGTCAGGGTCTTCAGGTCGGGGGAAAAGCTCCACTTGTCGGCGAGCAGGGGCGTGATCGAGAAGTCCTCGTTGATCTTCGTCAGACCTTCGAAAATATTGTAATGCACGATCTCGCCGATCGCCGCCGCGGCGCCGGAGGTGGGATCGAGCCCCGGCGGCTCCAGGGTCATGCCGACGGTGACGCTGTCTTTGGACGCGGCCAGCGCGGAGGACGCGAACATCGCGGCCCCGATCATGAGTGAAATGCGAATGGTGTCACGCATACAGGGCTCCCTTAGCTTCAACGGAAGAAAACTGCGTTTTTCTCGTGGCCTTATGATGAACTTAGCGGCGAAGCCGGCCCAAAGCCACCTAGCTTCACGCCAAAATGCCTTGCGCTGGGACCTGCTGATCATTTCCCGCGGGCGCGTTGACATTTTCTATCAATTATACCGATAGAATCGATTTATACATCCGCCGCGCCTTCTGTCCAGGGCCCGGGGCGCCGCTTCATCGGTTCAGCGGAAAATGACAGGCGACGCGCCTGCCGTCGGCAAGATCCCGCAAGACCGGCGCCTCGGCAACGCATTCGTCGCGCGCCCAAGGGCAGCGCGACGCATAGGCGCAGCCGGTCGTGGCGCCAGCGCGCGGAAAAACGTCGGCGGGCGCCGGCGGCGCCTCTTCGAGTTTCGGCGCGGCGTCGACGAGTTCCCGCGTATAGGGATGCGCCGGGCGCGCCAGCAGCAGAACGGAGGGACCCTGCTCGACGAAGCGGCCGCGAAACATGACCGCGATCTCGTCGCAGATATGGCCGACCACGGCGAGATCGTGGCTGATCAGCAGATAGGTGACGTTGGCCTCGCGCTGCAGATCGCTCATCAGATTGAGCACCTGCGCCTGAATGGAAACATCGAGCGCCGAAACCGGCTCGTCGGCGACGACCAGCTTCGGCCGCGTCACCAGCGCGCGGGCGATGGCGATGCGTTGCCGCTGCCCGCCCGAAAACTCATGCGGATACTTACGCGACGCGGAGGCGTCGAGGCCTACGGCGGCCAGGGTTTCGAGGATGCGCGCGTCTCGCTCGGCCTTCGACACATGGGCCAGGCCGATCAGCGGCTCGGCGACGATCCGCTCGACTCTCTGCCGCGGATCCAGCGAGCCGTAGGGATCCTGGAAGATCATCTGGAAATTTACCCGCGCCGCCTTCAACTCCGCCTGGGGCAAGGCATAGAGCGACCGGCCCTCGAAGCGCACTTCGCCCGCGGTCGGCCGTTGCAGCGCCATCACGGCGCGCGCCAGCGTCGATTTGCCAGACCCGGACTCGCCGACCACACCAAACGAGCGGCCCGCGACGACGCGGAAACTGACGCCGTCGACCGCGCGGCGCAACGGCCGGGGCGCGAACCAGTGCGGCCGGGCAAGCGTAAAAATCTTTTCGAGATCGACGACTTCGAGCAGCGGCGGGCTCACAGCGGGCGTCCCTCCGCATCGACGCGCGCGCAACGCAACGAGCGGTCGCCCTCGAGTTCCACGAGCGGCGGCGGCGCCTCGGCGCAGACGGGCGCGGCGCGCGGGCAGCGCGGCGCGAAGGGACAGCCGGCGCCGGCGTCTTCGGCGGAAGGCGCCGCGCCGGGAATGGCCGCCAGACGCCCACGAGGGGCCCCGAGACTCGGCCGCGCCGCCAGCAGCGCCTGGGTGTAGGGGTGGCGCGCATCGCCGAGCACGTCCCGCGCCGGCCCCTCCTCCATCACCTCGCCCGCATACATCACCATCACGCGCTCGCAACGGCGCGCGACCACGGCTAGGTCGTGGCTGATGAGCAGGATCGCGGTCCGCGCTTCGTGGCCGAGCGTCGCCAACAAATCGAGGATGTTGGCTTGCACGGTGACGTCGAGCGCCGTGGTCGGCTCGTCGGCGACGATCAGTCTCGGCTCGCAGCTCAGCGCCATCGCGATCATCGCGCGTTGACGCTCGCCGCCGGAAAGCTCGAACGGGTAAGAATGGGCGAGGCGCTCGGGATCGCGCAGGCGCACCCGGCCGAGCAACTCGACCGCCTTGGCTTTGGCGTCTCGTTTCGACAGGCCGCGATGCAGCCGCAGCGGCTCGGCGATTTGCGCGGCGATGCGGTGCAGGGGATTGAGGGCCGTCATCGGCTCCTGAAAGATCATGGCGATGCGGTCGCCGCGCAAAGCCTGCATTGCTTTTTCGCTGGCGCGCGTCAGGTCGCGACCCTCGAAGCGCATCACACCGGAAACCCGGGCGCCCTCGGGCAACAGCCCCATCAGCGCCAGAGCCGTCATCGTCTTGCCCGAACCGGATTCGCCGACGAGCCCCAGGCTCTCACCGGGGCGCAGCACGAAGGAGACATCGCGCACGACGCGCCGCGCGCCCCCGGGCGTCAGCAACGCGACGGCCAAATGTTCGACCTCGAGCAGAAACCTCATGCGCGTCCGCGCAATTTCGGATCGAGCGCGTCGCGCATGCCGTCGCCCAGCAGGTTGAGGCCGAGCACGGAAAGTCCGACCGCGAGACCGGGCAGGATGGAAAGCCGGGGCGCCAGCATCAGCCAAGGTTGCGCGTCGGCGAGCATGCGACCCCAGGAGACCATCGGCGGCTGCGCGCCGAGCCCCAGATAGGACAGCGCGGCTTCGGCGAGTATCGCGATGGCGAACTGGATCGTCGCCTGAACGATCAGGGTCGGCGCGATGTTCGGCAGTACGTGGTCGACGGCGATGGCGAGCGGCCCACGCCCCGCGGCCCGGGCCGCGAGCGCGAATTCCCGCGCCAGCACCCCATTGGCGGCCGAGCGCGTGAGTTTGGCGAAGATCGGCGCATTGGCGACGCCGATGGCGATCGTCGCATTGACGATGCCGGGGCCGTAAGTCGCGCTGAGCAGGATCGCCACCAGCAGGGCCGGGAACGCAAAGGCGAAGTCGCAGAATTTCATGATCGCGTCTTCGACGAGGCCCCGCGCGGCCGCGGCGACCAGCCCCAACGCGACGCCGAGCCCAAGTCCGATGACGACCGCGATGATTCCGACGATGAGCGAAACCCGCGCGCCGGCGATGAGTTCGGAAAGCACGTCGCGGCCGAGCGCGTCCGTGCCGAACGCGTGCAGCAACGAAGGTCCCTGGAGGCGATGCGCCACGTTGATTCCGGCCGGCGGATAGGGCGTCCAGACCAGCGACAGCGCGGCGATGAACACCACGGCGCCGACGAGCAGGAATCCCGTCCGCAGGCCGGCGGTCCGCGAAATTGCGCTCATGATTCGCGCGCCCGCAAGCGCGGATCGATCGCCGCCGCCGCGAGATCGATCGCCATGTTGAGCGCGATGACGAAAGCCGCCAATCCCATGACGCAATTCTCGACGACGAGCACGTCGCGATTGTTGATCGACTGCAAGATGAGCCGCCCCAGTCCTGGTAACACGAAGACATTCTCGATCACGACTGCGCCGGCGATGAGATTGGCGAATTGCAACCCCATGATGGTCAGAACCGGCGGCAGCGCATTGGGCAGCGCGTGCCGCCACAACGCCGACCGCGCGGAGAGCCCTTTCGCCCGCGCCGTGCGCAGAAAATCCTCGTTGAGCGCTTCGACGAGCGCCGAGCGCGTCACGCGCGTCAGCACGGCGCCCTGGACCACGCCCAGCGCGATCGCCGGCAAAGCCAGAGCTTCCAGCGCCTTGAGGGGATCGGACCAACCGGGGAAGCCGCCGGAAGGCGCGATGCGCAGCCGGACGGCGAAAATCAACACCAACAGGATGCCCAGCCAGAAACTGGGGATCGCCAGCCCCAATTGGCTGGCCGCCATCACCGCTGAGTCCCCGCCCTTGCCGCGGCGCTCGGCCGCGTATACGCCCATCGTCAGCGCAATCGCCGACGCCAGCGCCATGGCGATCAGCGCCAGCGGCGCGCTCACTTTCAGGCGCTCCCAGATCAGCGGCGCGATCGGCGAGTTGTAGGTGTAGGAGAGGCCGAAATCGCCCGTGAGCGCGCCCGATATCCAATCGAAATAGCGCAGCCAGAATGGCTTATCCAGACCTAGCTTGTGGGCGAGCGCCGCGACCGTTTCCGGCGTCGCCGACGTACCCAGCATGGTCTGCGCGGCGTCGCCGGGCAGGATCTCCAGAACGCCAAAAATGACGAAGGACGCGAAGACGAGCGTCGCGATCAAGATCAGCAGACGTTGTAAGGCATAGGCGGCCATGCCCGACAATAGTGCGAAGCGTGCGACCGCCGCAACGCAAACATTCGCAAGCGGATTTAATTATGAACGACGCTCGCAGGGTCCGGCAGCAAAATTGTTAACCTCTCCACACAATTTTAGATGCTGTTTGTGACCCTGCTGTCAGCGAATCTGGGGATTTGATCCGGCGACCGGATCATGCCAGCATCCACGCGCAGCAAGGGGTCGCCGGACGGGTGGCATCGGGAGGAGCGAGGCGGATGAGCGAGACCGTGATCCTGGAGCGCGACGAGGCCGTGGCGATCGTTACGCTCAACCGGCCGGAAAGGCTCAACAGCTTCAACACCGCGACCACGGACGCGCTGCAACGCATCTTCGCCGAACTCGCCGAGGATCCGGGCGTGCGCGCCCTGATCGTCACCGGCGCCGGTCGCGGATTTTGCGCGGGGCAAGATCTCACCGAGCGGGTGATGACGCCGGGCGCGCCGGTCGATGTCGGCGCCAGCCTCGACACCCGTTTCAATCCGCTGGTGCGCATGATGCGGGCCATGCCGAAACCCATCGTCGTAGCCGTCAATGGCGTGGCCGCCGGCGCCGGCGCCAATTTCGCGCTGGCCGGCGATATCGTGCTCGCGGCGAAGTCGGCGGAGTTCATCCAGGCGTTCGTCAGAATCGGCCTCGCTCCCGATTGCGGCGGGACATGGTCGCTGACCCGGCTGCTCGGCGAAGCCCGGGCGAAGGCGCTGGCGATGCTCGCCGAACCGCTTTCGGCTGAACGGGCGGCGGCGTGGGGGCTGATCTGGAAAGCCGTCGACGACGACGATCTGATGCCGCAGGCCCGGGCGCTCGCCGCGCGTCTGGCCAAGGCGCCGCCGGCCGCGCTCGCCGCGATCAAGCGCCTGATCCACGACGCGGCGACCACGACGATGGACGAACAACTCGACCTCGAGCGCGATGCGCAGCGCGCGCTCGGCTATACCAGGGACTTCGCCGAAGGGGTGACGGCGTTCCGCGAAAAGCGCCCGCCCGTTTTCGCGGGCGAAGGCTGAAGTGACGCCGGAAGAGATCGCGCGCCTTTCCGCCGACGCCTTGTGGGCCGAAGACGCGGTCGCCCGTTCACTGGGCATGGAGGTGGTCGAAATCGGTCCCGGCCGCGCGGTGCTGGCGATGACCGTGCAGCCGTCGATGACCAACGGCCACGGCACGTGCCACGGCGGCTATATCTTCCTGCTCGCCGACACGGCCTTCGCCTATGCCTGCAACAGCCGCGGCGCGCGCTGCGTCGCCCAACATGCGCAAGTGAGTTTTCTGTCCCCGGGCAGGCCGGGCGCGCGGCTGACCGCCGAGGCGGTGGAGATACATCGCGGCGAACGCTCGGGGCTGACGGATGTGACCGTGCGCGACGAGCGGGGGGCGACGATCGCCGAGTTTCGCGGCGGGTCGAGAATCGTGCCGGGGTCGCTGTTGACGCGCTAAACCTCCGCCCAGTAATCCACCACCGTCACCGCCTCGATGAACTGTCCCACCCATATGGCGAAAGCCAAGTGGGCCGGATGCGCCAGATAGGCGTCGCGCGCCTCGGCCGTCGCGAAGGTCAGGGTGAAGGCGTGGGTCAGGCCGCGATTGAGGCCCTCGGGAGAATTGTTGACGCCCGATTCGAACCCATCGATTCCGGGAACCTCGGCGGGCAAGGCGTGAAAACGGCGGACGATCTCGCTCGTCTCCGCCTCGCTGACCGCCGTCTTGAAGCCGAACAGCACGACATGGCGCAGTTTCATGGACATCTCCCTTGCCTGTTGGCGGAGCCGTCTTTCCGCCCGCGCCGCTTCGGTATAAGTCGGCGTCAGACGAACGCAAGGACTTGCCCGTATGACCTCCGCCTCGAAAATCGCCATGGAAGCGCGCGAAATTCTCAGCCGCCTAGGCGTCGATCCGTCCCACTTCGCCGCCAGCGGCCTAGTTGTGAAATCGCCGATCGACGGCGCGCAACTCGCGACGTTGCGCGAAACGAGCGTGGAAGAGGCTTCGGAGCGCATCGGTCTCGCGCACAAGGCGTTCCTGGCATGGCGGGGCGTGCCGGCGCCGCGACGCGGCGAACTGGTCCGCCTGATTGGCGAGGAACTGCGCGTCCACAAGGCGGCGCTGGGGCGGCTGGTCACGCTGGAAGTCGGCAAGGTCGAGTCCGAGGGCCTGGGCGAAGTGCAGGAGATGATCGACATCTGCGATTTCGCCGTCGGCCTGTCGCGCCAACTCTACGGCCTGACGATCCAATCCGAGCGCGCCGACCATAAGCTGATCGAGAACTGGCGCCCGATCGGCGTGGTCGGCGTCATATCCGCCTTCAATTTTCCGGTGGCGGTCTGGTCGTGGAACACGGCTTTGGCGTTCGTCTGCGGCGATTCGATCGTCTGGAAGCCCTCGGAGAAGACGCCGCTGACCGCCTTGGCGACAGAGGCTCTGTTCCGCAAGGCGGCGGCCAGGTTTGGCGCCGACGCGCCGGACGGCTTGCTCAGCGTGCTCATCGGCGGCGCTCGAGTCGGCGAAGCCCTGGTCGAAGACAAGCGCGTGCCGGTCGTCTCCGCTACGGGTTCGACGCGGATGGGCAGGATCGTTGGCGAGCGGCTGGCGCGTCGTTTCGCCCGCGCCATTCTGGAGCTTGGCGGCAACAACGCCTCGATCGTCACGCCCTCGGCCGACCTCGGCCTGACGCTGCGCGCCGTCGCGTTCGGCGCGATGGGCACGGCTGGGCAGCGCTGCACGACGTTACGCCGGCTGATCGTCCACGAGAGCGTCTATGACGCCCTCGTGCCGAAACTCGCCAATGTCTACCGCGCCATTTCCGTGGGCTCGCCAGTCGATTCCGCCGCGCTGGTCGGGCCGCTGATCGACGGCGCGGCCTTCGAGGCGATGCAGCGGGCGCTGGTGGCGGCGCAGGCCGCCGGCGGGATCGTGCATGGCGGCGAGCGGGTTCCGGTCAATGGCGAGGGCTCGTTTTACGCCCGCCCGGCGCTGGTCGAAATGCCCGCGCAGGTCGGGCCGGTGGTCGAGGAGACCTTCGCGCCGATCCTATACGTGCTCAAATATCGCGACATCGACGAAGCGATCGCGCTGCAAAACGGCGTGCCGCAGGGTCTGTCGTCGTCGATCTTCGCCACCGACATCCGCGAAGTCGAGCGCTTCCTTTCCGAGGCCGGCTCCGATTGCGGCATCGCCAACGTCAACATGGGTACGTCCGGCGCCGAAATCGGCGGCGCGTTCGGCGGCGAGAAGGAGACCGGCGGCGGTCGCGAGAGCGGCTCGGACGCCTGGAAAGCCTATATGCGCCGGCAGACCAGCGCCGTGAATTACGGCCGCTCGATGCCGCTGGCGCAGGGGGTGAAATTCGACGTGTAGGGGCCTCAGAAGTCGAGCCAGAAATTCTGTGTGGTCGTCACGCCGTTGGCGGGAAGCTTCATGGTGACGGTGTTTTCGGTCGCCGAGGTCCAGTCCCGAGCCGGAGATGTGCCTCGAATCGCTATAGAATAGGACGAATCGACTGAAAACACTTCCTCGAGGCTGATCGTGAGGGTCGGTTGCATGGTTTGAAGGTCCACGAGCACTGAATATCCCATGGTCATCGAGCAGGTGAACGTCGACCCGGAAGTTGCCGCCCGCGCGGTCTGCGACTTCACCTGGCCGAAGCTTGGCCCGGCGGTCGTATAGATTACAACTCCAAACCGGCAAAAAATCTGGCTCGGAAACGGCAGCCCCGGGGAAATGGCGCCTCTCACCGACACTTTCACGGTTCCCGTTGTCGGCGTCGTACCCGGCGCGCCGCTACCCGCGGGCAAGGGTGTGAACACCCCGGTGCGCTTGTTCATCATTCCGAACGTCTGGTCGCCCGGCGAGGCGGTCTGCGCCTTCGCTGCGACGGACAAAAGGCAGACGACGGCCGCCGCCAACGATCGCATGCATGCCCGCATTCACACCCCCCCAATAAATGCATCGTATTAAAAATCCAGCGGCGATCTTGCTTTCCCTCGCAAAATCGCCGGGCGACCGAACCGTGAAGTTGCGCTCCCTGCGCGAGTTACAAGGGGATCGAAGCTAGCGTCTGAGCTGTCGGTTGGCAACGAAGTCCTGGGGAGGACCGACGCGCATTCGTCCGACGGCGGGGCTGGCCCGGTTGCGGCTGAGCAAGCCGCCGGCCCGAAACGCAAAAATGCCCGGGACAAGCCCGGGCATCCCAAAAAGCGAATTGATTACAGGCTCTTGTGCGAGCCGTCGCAGAACGCGCCGTTCTTCGAGCGCTTGCAGCCGCAGAGATACGCGGTTCCGTCCTTCTCGGCGGTGAAGGCCGTGGGCGCGAAGCCAGAGCCCTTGTGCGAGCCGTCGCAGAACGGCTGGTTCTTGGACTCGCCGCAGGCGCACCAATAATAGGTCTTGCCGGCTTCGACAGACGTCGCGAAGGGGGATTTTTGGGCGATGGTCGGTTCGGTCATGGAGATTTTCCTCGGGTATTCGACGCGTTTGACACTACATGGCCGATCCCGCGCCGCCTACGACGCTCACGGTTCCGCCCAAGCGCAAGACAATTTCCGATTTGGAATCAAAAGGCCCGGGACATGCCCGGGCCTCGATCGCATGAGCGCTGGCCGCCTCAGGCTTTCTTGCCGCTGTTGGCCGAGTTGTCGACGCGCTCGACGATGCGGGCCGACTTGCCGCGACGATCGCGCAGGTAATAGAGCTTGGCGCGACGCACCTTGCCGCGGCGCAGCACCTTCACCGAGTCGATGTTGGGCGAATAGATCGGGAACACGCGCTCGACGCCTTCGCCATAGGAAATCTTGCGGACCGTGAAGTTCTCGTTGATGCCGCCGCCATTACGGGAGATGCAGACGCCTTCGTACGCCTGGATGCGGGTGCGGTCGCCTTCGCTGACCTTCACGTTGACGATGACGGTGTCGCCGGGCTGGAAGTCGGGCATCTTCGGCTTCAGCGCCGCAAGCTTGGCGGCTTGCTCCGCATCGATCTGCTCAATCACATTCATGGTTTGAACTCCTGCCGTGACGCGGCCCCGCGATACATGCCAAATTTTGAGCCCGCGAGCGCTTCGGCGCGCTGTTTTCAGTTGAGGCGGGGTCGCTACAGGAAAATGGCGGCGCCGTCCAGCTTTTTTGCCCGCGCCAACGAACGTTCGTCGATTGCCCCGCGACGCGCTAATTGTATTTTGTCGGACACGAATCAGCGACCGTAAGAAGGATATGCTTTTGACACGTCGCTTTTCTTCGCTTGGCTTGGCGCGGGCCCTGGTCGCTGCCGCGTTGCTCGGATCGATGCTGTCCGGGAGCGCGGCGCAGACGCCCGCGCCGACTCCCTCGCCGTCGTCCGCGGTTCCCATCATTCCGCCGTCGCCGCCTGAGCCCGAGGCGCCCATCATGGTTCCTCTCGACCAGCTCATGGCGATCGGCCCGTTGCCGGACATCGTGCAGGGCGCGGTCAACGCACCCTCGACGATCGTCGAATACGCTTCCGTGACCTGCACGCATTGCGCGGCGTTTCACGAGACGATCTGGCCGGATCTGAAGGCGAAATATGTCGATTCCGGCCGGGTGAAGTTCATCCTGCGGGAATTCCCGCTCGATCCCTTGGCCACCGCCGGCTTCATGCTGGCCCGCTGCTCCGGGCCGGACAAGCGTAACCTGCTACTCGACCAGCTGTTTTCCCAACAGAAGACCTGGGCCTTCGTCGACAAGCCGATCCAGCCGTTGCTCGACATCGTCAAGCAGACGGGAATGTCGCAAACCGACTTCGAGACTTGTCTGAAGAATCAGGAACTCTACGATCAGGTGAACCAAAGTCGAGACCGCGCCGCCGATGCGTTCAACATCGACGCGACGCCCACCTTCTTCATCAATGGCCGCAAACTGGTCGGGGAACTGACCCTGGCTGACTTCGATCGCCTGCTGCAGGACCTGCCCAAATAACCGCGTGGGCGTGGTTTCGCACAGATTTCTCGAGGCGGGGGACTTGATCGCGACGCCGGACTGTGGCGGCGTCCTGGGCTCCGGGGCCCCCCCGCAAAAGTTGCGAAACGAGCGAAATCCATGAAGTTCGAACGGCTGCGCGTGGCCGGATTCAAGAGCTTTTGCGATCCCCAGGAGTTCAAGATCGAGCCGGGATTGACGGGCATTGTCGGGCCGAACGGCTGTGGCAAGTCGAATCTCGTCGAGGCGATGCGCTGGGTGATGGGCGAAAGCTCCTATAAGAACATGCGCGCCTCGGGGATGGACGACGTCATCTTCTCCGGCTCCGGCAGACGCCCGTCGCGCAACATCGCCGAGGTCGGGATCGTGCTCGACAATTCCGATCGCCGCGCCCCGGCCGCGTTCAATGAACATGACGTCATCGAAGTCAGTCGCCGCATTGAGCGCGAATCCGGCTCGACCTATCGCGTCAACGGCCGCGAGGCCCGCGCCCGCGACGTGCAACTGCTGTTTGCCGACGCCTCTACGGGCGCGCGCTCCCCGTCGATGGTGCGCCAAGGCCAGATCGGCGAGATCATCTCCGCCAAGCCGCAGGCGCGGCGACTGATTCTGGAGGAGGCCGCCGGCGTCTCCGGCCTGCACTCGCGCCGCCACGAGGCCGAGCTGCGGCTGAAAGGCGCGGAGGACAACCTGCTGCGGCTGCAGGACGTCATCCAGCAGGTCGAGGCGCAAGCGGAAAGCCTGCGCAAGCAGGCCAAGCAGACCGAACGCTATCGCGCGCTCGCCGCCGACATCCGCCGCCACGAAGCCCTTTCGAAGCTCATTACCTGGCGCGTGCTCGAAAAGACCTATGCCGAAGCGGAGCGCCGCCTGGAGGCCGACGTGCGCAGCGTCGCCGATCGCACCCTCGCGCAAGCCGAAACGGCTCGGCTGGCGGCCATCGCCGCGGCCGCCCTGCCGCCGCTGCGCGACGCGGAAGCCCGGGCCGGCGCCGCCGTGCACCGGCTCGTGCTGGCGCGCGACGCCCTCTCGGGCGAGGAGAAGCGCGCCGAAGCGCGCGCCGCCGAACTGAAGCGGCGCGTCGAACAACTGACCCACGACCTGAGGCGCGAGGAAGCGCTGATATCGGACGCGGCCGGCGTCGACGCGCGGCTGCTCGACGAGGAGCAGACGCTCGCCGCCCAGGTCGAGGGCGCCGAGGACATCAGGGTGGAGGCCGAGGCGCGCCGTTCCGACGCCGAACACGCGCTGGCGCTCGCCGAAGCCGCGCTCGCCGAGGCGCAGGCCAATGTTTCCGACATTTTCGCCCGCCGCAATGCGCTGAACGCCTCGCTGGCCGAGGAGACGCAGCGCTTGCGGCGTTTCGAGCTCGAACTCTCGGAACTGGAAATCGAGCGCGCGGCGCTGACCGACGACGTCGACGCCGATGCCTTCGACGCCGCCGAGGCGGCGCTGGAGGACATGAGCGTGGCGTTGGAGGAGGCCGAGGCCGGGGCCCTGGAGGCCGAGGCGCGCCACCGCCGCGCCCGCGAGACGGAAGCGCAAAGCCGCAACCCGCTCAACGAGGCCGAGCGCGCGGCGCAAAGGCTGGAGACCGAAGTCCGCACGCTGCAAAACCTGCTGGGCTCGACCTCCGGCGGTCAATGGCCGCCGGTCGTCGACGCGATGCGGGTCGCGAGAGGCTATGAGGCGGCGATCGGCGCCGCGTTGGGCGATGACCTCGACGCGTCCACGGTCGCGGGCGCGCCCGCGCTGTGGTCGGCGCCGCTCGGCCCCTACGCGGATTCCCCCCTGCCGGCCGGCGTCGACAGCCTCGCCGAATTCGTCGAGGCGCCGCTCGAACTGCAACGCCGCCTCAGCCAGATCGGCGTCGTCACTCGCGAGCGGGGCGCCACATTGCGGGCGGCGCTGAAGCCAGGGCAACGGCTGGTTTCGCGCGAGGGCGACCTCTGGCGTTGGGACGGCCTGTCCCTGGCGGCCGAAGCGCCGACCCCCGCCGCGCGGCGTCTGGTCGAAAAGA
>Ga0302279_10001933_pt1 | contig 28493 bp, 22 predicted proteins | sample III_Bog_N3_3_FD_194541 | JGI IMG/M metagenome (GOLD analysis project Ga0302279, IMG submission 194541) | Peat permafrost microbial communities from Stordalen Mire near Abisko, Sweden - III_Bog_N3_3 | ecosystem: Environmental > Terrestrial > Soil > Wetlands > Peat | place: Sweden: Abisko... | reverse complement strand
AGCCCCGTTTCGATTCCATCGAAACGCAAAAGGTTCTAGACCGGTCCAAGTGGGGGGTGGGGGTCACAAGGGCGTCGTCTCCAACCGATCATCTACGCCCCACGGTTGACCTCGATGCTTTGGCGGTATTGGTAAGACGAATGAACATCGCAACGACAAAGGGTGCTGCGAGGAGCTCGCTATCCCTTCCGAATATCCTGACATATGCGCGAATCGCCGCCATCCCGGTGGTAGTCGGCTGCATCTATGCGCAGGCCATCATGGATGGGCCGCTATGGCTGCGCTGGGTGGCGCTGGCCGTGTTCATCGCCGCCGCAGTTACCGATTTTCTCGATGGCTACTATGCACGAATATGGGACCAGCATTCGGCGTTCGGCCGGATGCTCGATCCGATCGCCGACAAGCTGCTGGTCGCCTCCTGCCTGCTGATGCTGGCCGCCGACGGCATCATCCATGGCTGGACGCTGTGGGCCGCCATCGTGATCCTGTGCCGCGAGATCCTGGTGTCGGGCTTGCGGGAATACCTGGCAGCCCTGCGCGTCAGCGTGCCCGTGACCAAACTGGCCAAATGGAAGACCACGGTGCAACTGGTGGCGATCGGATTTCTGCTCGCCGGCGAAGCCGGCGATCAGGTGATCCCGTTCACCACGCAGTTGGGACTGTTGCTGTTGTGGATCTCGGCGATCGTCACGATCTACACCGGCTGGGACTATTTCCGCGCCGGCATTCATCACCTCATCCAGGAGGATGGGGCATGAAGGTCAAGTATTTCGCCTGGGTGCGCGAACGGATCGGTAAATCCGAGGAAACGATCGAACCGCCGGCGACCGTGCGCACCGTCGACGACCTGATCGGGTGGCTGGCGCAGCGCGGCGAGACCTACGCCTACGCGTTCGAGACGCCGCGGGTGATCCGCGCCGCGATCGACCACGCCCATGTCAAGCCGGACACGATGATCGCCGGCGCCCGCGAGATCGCCTTCTTCCCGCCGATGACCGGCGGCTGAACCTGTTGGATGATTGCGTTGCTCGCATGACCGCTATCATGACCGTCCGCATCCAGGAAGCCGACTTCGACACCGCGCGCGAAATCGCCGCGCTGTCGAAGGGGCGCACCGATATCGGCGCCGTCGTCAGCTTCAGCGGCATCTGCCGGGGCAGCGAAGGCGGCGGCAGCATCGCGTCACTGACACTCGAACATTATCCCGAAATGGCGGAAGCCGAGATCATGCGGCACGCCGAAACCGCAATGTCGCGCTGGCCGCTGCTGGGGCTGAGCGTGATCCACCGCGTCGGCCGCATCCATCCCGGCGAGAACATTGTGCTGGTGGTGACCGCCTCGCAGCACCGCCAGGCGGCGTTTCAGGCGGCGGAGTTCCTGATGGACTATCTGAAGACCAGCGCGCCGTTCTGGAAGCGCGAGGAAGGCACGGCCGGAGCGGCCTGGGTCGAAGCGCGCAGCCATGATGACGCAGCCGCCGCGCGCTGGACCAAATCCTGATGGCCAAGCGCGCCACACCGGCTGTCAGGCACCGCCGCACCCCGAAAGTTCCGAAAATCGCCGCCGGCGAACTGGTGACGCTGCTCGATTTCGTCCGCTACGCGGTGAGCCGCTTCGTCGAAGCCGAGCTGGTATTCGCGCACGGAACGCCCGATCCGGTGGCGGAAGCGGCCTTCCTGGTCTGCGAAACCCTGCATCTGCATCCCGACCAGTTCGAGAGCTTTGCCACCGCACGGGTCACCGCGCGCGAGGCCAAGGCGCTCGTCGATGTGATCGGGCGCCGCGTCACCACGCGAAAGCCCGCCGCCTATCTGGTCAACAAGATCTACATGCGCGGCCTGTCCTTCTATGTCGACGAGCGCGTGATCGTGCCGCGCTCCTACATCGGCGAGTTGCTGGAGTCCCATTTCGGCGGCGAGCGCGATGACGAGAGCGGTTCGCTGATCGAGGATTCCTTCGCCGTGGAAAGCGTGCTCGACCTCTGCACCGGCTCGGGCTGCCTCGCCATCCTCGCCAGCCGGCATTTTCCCAATGCCCGCATCGACGCAGTGGATGTCTCGAAGGATGCGCTCGCGGTCGCCGGGCGCAACGTTGCCGATCACGACCTCGGCGACAGGGTGACACTCTATCGCGGCGACCTGTTCGCTCCGCTCGACGGCAAACGCTACGACCTGATCATTTCAAATCCACCCTATGTCGACGCCGAAGGCATGGCGGCGCTGCCGCGGGAATGCCGCGCCGAGCCCAGACTCGCCTTCGATGGGGGCGCCGACGGCCTCGACCTCGTCCGGCGCATTCTGAACGAGGCCGCGGCTCACCTGACGCCGCAGGGCGGCTTGCTGTGCGAGATCGGCCGGGGCCGGGAGGCGCTGGAAGCCGCGTTCCCGCAACTGCCGCTATTGTGGCTCGACACCGAGGATTCCGAGGGCGAGGTATTCTGGATCGCCGCCGCCGATCTGTGATTGCGGCCGAAAGCCGGAGCTTGAACAGAAAAGCGCCCGATTGCGCGGAAATAGTGCGGCCAATGGAGTTCCCCGGCGTTCCCGTGGCGTGACGAAGCTGATAGCTTGCGCCGCAGCCGCCATACCCCAAAAACATCAAGAGGCCCCCATGCTCGACAAGAGCCCCCGCCCCGCCGCCGTCAGCGTCCCCAACGACCTTGCCGCGCACTGGATGCCGTTCACCGCCAACCGGGCCTTCAAGAAGGCACCCCGGCTGCTCGCCGGCGCCAAGGACATGCATTACTTCACCGTCGACGGCCGCAAGATCATCGACGCCGCCGCCGGCATGTGGTGCTGCAACGCCGGCCATGGCCGCAGCCAGATCGCGGAAGCGATCGGCAAGCAGGCCGCCGCGCTGGATTACGCGCCGCCGTTCCAGTTCGGCATTCCGCAGGCCTTCGAACTCGCCAGCCGCATCGCCGATCTGGCGCCGGCCGGCCTCGACCACGTGTTCTTCTGCAATTCCGGCTCCGAGGCCGCCGACACCGCGCTGAAGATCGCGCTGGCCTATCACCAGACCCAAGGCCAGGGCACCCGCACCCGCCTGATCGGCCGCGAGCGCGGTTATCATGGCGTCGGCTTCGGCGGTACCTCGGTGGGCGGCATCGTCAATAACCGCAAGATGTTCGGCACGCTGCTGGCCGGCGTCGATCATCTTCCCCACACCTACGACCGCGACAAGCAGGCCTTCACCAAGGGCGAGCCGGAATATGGCGCGCATTTCGCCGACGAGCTGGAGCGGCTGGTCAATCTGCACGGCGCCTCCACCATCGCCGCCGTCATCGTCGAGCCGATGGCCGGATCGACCGGCGTGCTGCCGGCGCCGAAGGGCTATCTCAAGCGGCTGCGCGAGATCACCCAGAAGCACGGCATCCTCCTGATCTTCGACGAGGTCATCACCGGCTATGGCCGGCTCGGCTTCGCCTTCGCCGCGGAACGCTACGGCGTGCTGCCGGACATGCTGACCTTCGCCAAGGGCATCACCAATGGCGCAGCCCCGATGGGCGGCGTGCTGGTGCGCGACACCATCCACGACGCCTTCATGAGCGGCCCGGAGCACATGGTGGAACTGACCCATGGCTATACCTATTCGGCGCATCCGATCGCCTGCGCCGCGGCGCTGGCGACGCTCGACATCTACCGCGACGAAAAGCTGTTCGAGCGCGCCAGGATGCTCGAGCCGAAATTCGCCGACGCCGTGATGTCGCTGAAGAGCGAGCCGAACGTGGTCGACATCCGCACCATCGGCCTGACCGCCGGCATCGACCTCGCGTCGCGCCCGGACCTGCCGGGCAAGCGCGGCTTCGATGCGCTCAACAGCGCGTTCCACGACAACGACCTGATGCTGCGCATCGCCGGCGACACGCTGGCGCTGACGCCGCCCTTGATCGTCAGCGAGGACCAGATCGGCGAGATCGTCGGCAAGGTCGCCAAGGTGATCCGCGCGGTCGCGTAGGCATCCTTTCTCCACCTCTCCCCGCGATGCGGGGAGAGGCCGGAAATCGCGTCCGACGCGAAATCCGGGCGAATACGCGGCACCGTGGCCGACGCCCGGCATCGGCATTCTTCTGTGGAGAACGCCGGCCGCCTGGCGCCGCTGCCCGCAAAGCACGGCAGGACCCGAACGGAACATTCGAAACCAACCGTTCCCGGTGTGCCGAAAGAACACTAGCTTTCCGAATCAACATTAATGCTAAGCTTGCCGCGCTTGGGAAGCGCGATCGGCGCCGTGCGGAGCGCTCCCGGACCAGGGGACACGAGGACTTGAGGGCCTTCCGCGCAACATGATCCGTATTTCCACGATTTTCATCGCCATCTGCATGGTGCTGGTCGCAGCCTCCCTCGGCCTGATCCTGTATTCGATCGCCGGTCTCAGCGGCATGGAATCCGCGATCGTGGCGCTCACCGCGCTGACCTTCCTGATCCTCTACAATGCCGTGTCGATGCGCCTGCGCGACCGCAGCGACGTCGGCGGCCAGATCGCGGACCTGTCGCGCGGCACCGCCGACCTCGCCCGCCAGGTCGCCGAATTCGGCCGCCGCCTCGCCGCCGTCGAGGGCAAGGTGGTGTCGGCCAACTCCACCGGCGCCGACCGCATCCAGGCCGTGGTCGGCGAGATCAACGAGCTCGGCACGCTGGTCAAGCAGCTCGCGGTATCGGTGGCCAACCATGACGACCTGTTGTCGGCGGGCGTCGTCCCCGCGCCGCCCGCGCCAGCCGACGACCCGGACGATGGCGGGCAGAAGGAGCTGGCCCTGTCCGGCGAGGATGCGCCGGATGCGCCGCCGCCGGTTGCCGCCAAGCCCGCCACCGTCGTCGCGGCGGCAGTGCCCGAACCCGCCCCCTCGCGCAGTCAGGCCCAGGTCCTCGCCGCCGTGAAGGCCGCGATCGAGGAGAACCGGGTCGATATCTACCTGCAGCCCATGGTGACCTTGCCGCAGCGCAAGGTGCGCTTCTACGAAGCGGTGACCCGGCTGCGCGACGACAGGGATCAGCTGCTCGCCGCCGACGACTTCATCGCGATCGCGGAAGCCGCCGGACTGATCGGGCGGATCGATCACATGGTGATGCTGAAATGCGTGCAGGTGCTGCGCCGGCTGATGGTGCGCAACAAGGACGTCGGCGTGTTCTGCAACGTCGCCGCCGCGACGCTGGCCAATCCCACCACGTTCACGCAATGCCTGGATTTTCTCGAAGCCAACCGGGCGCTGGCGTCGTCCTTCGTGCTCGAATTCAAGCAGGCGACGTTCCGCAATCTGGGCACGATCGAGAGCGAACATCTGGCGGCGCTGGCGCAGCGCGGTTTCCGATTCTCGATCGATCACGTCACCGACTTGCGGATCGAGCCGCGCGAACTGGCCGACCGCGGCGTCCGCTACATCAAGGTGCCGGCGGCGCTGCTGCTCGATCAGCGGCAGAGCCCGGTGTCCGACATCCACCCCTCCGACCTTTCCGACCTGCTCGGCCGCTTCGGCATCGACCTGATCGCCGAACGGATCGAGGGCGAGCGCGCGGTGGTCGACCTGCTCGACTACGACGTGCGGTTCGGCCAGGGCTTCCTGTTCGCGCCGCCGCGGCCGTTGCGGCCCGAGGGCGCATCTGCTACCGGCGGGGCCCCTTCGAACAAGGCGCAGGAAACCAATGGCTCGGCCAAGACTGCTTCCATCGATGCCTCGGCGATCGATCCGCCGCGGGCGACCGGCAATGCCGCGCTGGCGCGCCGCGCCGCAGGCCCGGGCTGAACGGCGTTCGGCGCCATGACCTCACTGCGATTCGTCGAGAAGCTGCGCGATCTGATCGGCGGCGTGGACGTGGTGCTCAGCGACATCTGGGGCGTGGTCCATAACGGGCTGGTGGCGTTTCCCGAAGCCTGCGAGGCGCTGCATGCGTTTCGCCAGCAGGGCGGTACCGTGATCCTGATTACCAACGCACCAAGGCCCGCGGACTCGGTGCAGCGGCAATTGCGCAAGCTCGGCGTCGCCGACGACAGCTATGACGCCATCGTCAGCTCGGGCGACCTGACCCGGCATTTCGTCGCCGACCATCCGGGCCGCAAGATGTTCTGGATCGGCCCGGAGCGCGACAATTCGATCCACCGCGGCCTCGATCCCGTGCTCGCGCCGCTGCAGCAGGCCGATTACATCGTCTGCACCGGCCTGTTCGACGACGAGACCGAATCGGCGGAAGACTATCGCGCGATGATGCTGCAGGCCCGCGAGCGCCAGCTGACGCTGATCTGCGCCAATCCCGACATCGTGGTCGAGCGCGGCGACCGGCTGATCTATTGCGCCGGCGCGATCGCCGAACTCTACCGCGAACTCGGCGGCGAGGTGATCTTCTACGGCAAGCCGCACCGGCCGATCTACGAGCGCGCCATGGAGCTGGCCGCCGAACGCCAGCATCACCCGATCAAGCTCGAGCGCGTGCTGGCGATCGGCGATTCCGTGCGGACCGACCTCGCCGGCGCCCAGGGCTTCGGGATCGACTGCCTGTTCGTGACCCGCGGCATTCATGCCGAGGAGTTCGAGGGCATCGACCAGCTCGACCCGGCGTCAGTGAGGGAATTGTTCGGCCATCCGCCGCGCGCGCTGACGCGGGAGCTGAGGTGGTGAGAGGCTGAGCGACTGTCTTTCCGCGTGTCCCGGCGAACGCCGGAACGGCACCCGGGGTGTGATGCCCTTACGCGCTCACCGTGTCCGGGAACACCGCGTCGATCTTGGTCTTCAGCGTGGCGGCGTTGAACGGCTTGACGATGTAATTGTTGACGCCGGCCTTCTTGGCGGCGATCACGTTCTCGGTCTTGGATTCCGCCGTGATCATGATGAACGGCGTGGTGGCCAGATTGGGGTCGGCCCGGACTTCCCGCAGCAGGTCGTAGCCGGTCATCGGCTCCATGTTCCAGTCGGAGATCACCAGCCCGTATTTCTTGCCGCGCATCTTGTTCAGGGCGGCCGATCCATCGCTGGCGTCGTCGATATTCTCGAAGCCGAGCTGCTTGAGAAGATTTCTGATGATACGGATCATGGTGTTGTAATCGTCCACCACCAGAACCGACATCGACGTATCAACCGCCATCTTGAACCCCCGCACGAACTTGACGCGACAAACCAGCGGGCCTGCACAGGACAAAGATGCCCTGACCGCCCTTTCCCCAGCACTAGCACCGGCCGTTAAACAGCGCGTTAACCCGAAACTTCTCCCGGCCCCCCTTCAGCGCCCCCGCTTGACTTGGCCGGGCGGCCCGCGTCACGGTCCGGCCCCGCCCGACCCGGTCTTTAGGTTAAAGAATCGCTGAAATGACGCCTGGCTTTGCAATCATCCGCGACACCACGCCCGCATCCGACATTCCGAAGCGGGCGGTGGTCGCCATGGGCAATTTCGACGGCGTCCATCTCGGCCACCGCGCGGTCATTGCCGCCGCCCTGCAGATGGGCCGCGCCCACGGCTGTCCGGCGCTGGCGCTGACCTTCGAGCCGCATCCGCGCCGGTTCTTCAGCCCGAACACGCCGCAGTTCAGGCTCACCGACGAGACCGCCAAGCTGCGACTGCTGGCCGGGACCGGGCTTGCGGGCGCGGTGGTGATGACCTTCGACAAGGGGCGCGCCGGCACCACGGCGCAGGATTTCATTCACCATGACCTGATCGGGCGCCTCGGGATCAGCGGCATCGCGGTCGGCTACGACTTCCATTTCGGCAAGGGGCGCGTCGGCTCGCCGAGCCTGCTGGTCGGCGAGGCGCCCCGGCTCGGCATCGAGGTCGACGTGCAGCCGCATGTCGACATCGAGGAGCGCCCGGTCTCCTCCAGCACGATCCGCATGGCGCTGGCGGAGGGCCAGATCGAGGAGGCGACCGGGATGCTCGGCGGCCCGTGGTTCGTGACCGGCGAGGTCATCCATGGCGAGAAACGCGGCCGCGATCTCGGCTATCCCACCGCCAATATCCGCCTCGACCCCAGTTGCGGGCTCAAGCATGGCATCTATGCGGTACGGGCCGGCCGCGGAGCCGAACGCTTCGACGGCGTCGCCAGCTTCGGCCGCCGCCCCACTTTCGACAATGGCGCGCCGCTGCTCGAGGTTTTCCTGTTCGATTTCAAGGGCGATCTCTACGGAACCGTGCTGGACATCGCCTTCATCGGCTTCATCCGCGAGGAATTGAGGTTTGACAGCGTGGAAGCGCTGGTGACCCGGATGAACGACGACAGCGCCCGCGCCCGCGCCGTGCTGGCCGCGGCACCCGGGGCGTTCCCGAAGCTCGGGACGATCGGCTAACCCGCGTTCGGATACCGCCGGAGCCTTTGCGCTTGCCCCGGCCGGCTGCTATGGAAGCCCCCATGTTTGCGCGGCGCACCATCAGCATTAGCGGCCCGGCTTCCGCCTGAGCTTCCGGCTCGGCGCAAGACCGGGATCGCCACCCCTTCATCCGCGAACCGATCGCGTTTCAGCGCCCTTTTGAGCCAGACCAGAGCATTCATGTCCGAAAAGCCGCAAAAATCCGACTCACCCGACTATTCCAAAACCCTGTTCCTGCCGCAGACGGAATTCCCGATGCGCGCCGGCCTGCCGCAGCGCGAGCCGGAAATCCTCAAGCGCTGGAGCGAGATCGGCCTTTACGAGCGGCTGAGGGCCGACGCCGCCGGACGGCCGAAATTCGTGCTGCATGACGGGCCGCCCTACGCCAACGGCAACATCCATATCGGGCATGCCCTCAACAAGATCCTCAAGGACGTCGTCACCAAGAGCCAGCAGATGCTCGGCTTCGATTCCAACTACGTACCGGGCTGGGACTGCCACGGCCTGCCGATCGAATGGAAGATCGAGGAGGAGAACTACCGCTCCAAGGGCAAGACCAAGCCGGATTTCCGGGATTCCACCGCGATGGTGGCGTTCCGCCGGGAATGTCGCGCCTATGCCACGCACTGGCTCAACGTGCAGCGCGAGGAATTCAAGCGGCTCGGCATCATCGGCGACTGGGACCACCCCTACGCCACCATGGATTATTTCGCCGAGGCCCAGATCGCGCGCGAGCTGATGAAGTTCGCCGCCAACGGCACGCTGTATCGCGGCTCCAAGCCTGTCATGTGGAGCGTGGTGGAAAAGACCGCGCTGGCGGAAGCCGAGGTCGAATACGAGGACTACACGAGCGACACGGTGTGGGTGAAGTTTCCGGTCGCCGAGGTCGAACTTGCCGCCGGGGAAGACGTCTCGGAAGCGATCGTCGAGGCCGTGAGTGACGCCAGCATCGTGATCTGGACCACCACGCCGTGGACGCTGCCGGGCAACCGCGCCATCAGCTTCTCGTCGAAAATCGCCTACGGGCTCTATCGCGTCACCGAGTCGCCCGCGGACAACTGGACGAAATCGGGCGATCTGCTGATCCTGGCCGACGCGCTCGCCGAAGCGGTCTTCAAACAGGCCCGCGTCACCGGTTACGACAAGGTCGGCGACCTGCCGGCAAGCGCGCTGGCGGCCATGGAGTGCGCGCATCCGCTTCGTGGCCTCGCCGGCGGTTACGAATTCCGCGTGCCGCTGCTCGAGGGCGACCACGTCACCGCCGACACCGGCACCGGCTTCGTCCATACCGCGCCCGGCCACGGCCGCGAGGATTTCGATGTCTGGACGGCGAGCGCGCGCGCGCTGGAGGCGCGCGGCATCTCCATCGCCATCCCCTACACCGTCGACGAGAACGGCGCGCTCACCGATCAGGCCCCGGGCTTTGCCGGCAAACGCGTCATCAACGACAAGGGCGAGAAGGGCGACGCCAACGAGGCCGTGATCAAGGCGCTGGTCGGTGCCGGGATGCTGCTGGCGCGCGGCCGTCTCAAGCATCAATATCCGCATTCCTGGCGCTCCAAGAAGCCGGTGATCTTCCGCAACACGCCGCAATGGTTCATCGCGATGGACAAGCCCATCGCCGATGACGGCCAGTCAAAACCCGGCGACACGCTGCGCGCCCGCGCGCTGCACGCGATCTCGGTGACGCAATGGGTGCCGCAGTCCGGTGAAAACCGCATCAACGGCATGATCAACAGCAAGCCGGACTGGGTGATCTCGCGCCAGCGCGCCTGGGGCGTGCCGATCGCGGTGTTCGTGCGCGAGAGGGGCGACGGCTCGGCCGAGATTCTGCAGGACGACCTCATCAACCAGCGCATCGCCGAAGCCTTCATGGAGGAAGGCGCCGACGCCTGGTACATGGACGGCGCGCGGGAGCGCTTTCTGGGTTCGCGCGCCGGCGAGGACTGGAAGAAGGTCGACGACATCTGCGACGTCTGGTTCGATTCCGGCTCGACCCACGCCTTCGTGCTGGAAGACCGCCAGCATTTTCCCAATCTCGGTCACATCGTCCGCAAGGTCGATGGCGGCGCCGATACCGTGATGTATCTCGAGGGCAGTGACCAGCATCGCGGCTGGTTCCAGTCGTCGCTGCTGGAAAGCTGCGGCACCCGCGGCCGCGCGCCGTTCGATATCGTGCTCACCCACGGCTTCACGCTGGACGCGAACGGCCGCAAGATGTCGAAATCGATCGGCAACACCGTCGAGCCGCAGAAGGTGATGAAGGACTCTGGCGCCGATATCCTGCGGCTCTGGGTCTGCGCCACCGACTATGCCGACGACCAGCGCATCGGCCCGGAAATCCTGAAAAACACCATCGAGACCTACCGCAAGCTGCGCAACTCGATCCGCTGGATGCTCGGCACGCTGGCTCACTTCCAGCCAGCCGACGCGGTGGCGCATGCCGACATGCCCGAACTGGAGCGGCTGATGCTGCACCAGCTGGCGGGTCAGGCCGCGATCGTGCGCAAGGCCTATGCCGAGTTCGACTACAAGACCGTGGTCGCGAGCCTGTCGGCATTCATGAACACGGAGCTGTCGGCGTTCTATTTCGATATCCGGAAAGACACGCTGTATTGCGACCCGCCGTCGTCGCCGGCGCGCAAGGCCGCGCTGACCGCCATCGATATCCTCTGCGACGCGCTGCTGAAGTGGCTGGCGCCGGTGCTGAGCTTCACGACTGAGGAAGCGTGGCGGATGTACCGGCCCGGCGCGGAACCCTCGGTGCACCTGACGCTGTTCCCGGAAGGCTTCGACGCGTTCCGCGACGACCGGCTGGCGGCGAAATGGGAGATCATCCGCGACGTCCGCCGCGTCGTCACCGGCGCGCTGGAAGTCGAGCGCGCCGCCAAGCGCATCGGCTCCTCGCTGGAGGCCTCGCCGCTGGTCTACGTCTCCGACAGGAAAATCTTCGACACGCTGTTCGATATCGATCTCGCCGAGGTCTGCATCACATCGAACGCGATGGTGACCAACGAGGAGCCGCCGGCCGCGGCGTTCCGGCTCAACGATGCGCCCGGCGTGGCCGTCGTCGTCGAAAAGGCGGTGGGCACCAAATGCGCGCGGTCGTGGAAAATCCTGCCCACCGTCGGCAGCGATCCCGAATATCCCGACGTGTCGCCGCGCGACGCCGAGGCGCTGCGCGAGTGGAAGGCGCTTGGGGTGGCGGTTTGATCTTGCGCCTGCGCCCCGGGATCATCGCCGCCCTGGCCGTGCTGGCGCTCGATCAGGCGACCAAACTGTGGCTCCTGTTCGTGTTCGACATCGCCCACCGCGGGGCGGTGCCAGTGACGCCGTTCTTCGACCTTGTGCTGGCCTGGAATGTCGGGATCTCCTTCGGCTGGTTCCAGAACGACGGCCAGTTCGCCCAGATCGTCCTGATGCTGGTCAAGGCGGTGGCCGTGATCGTGCTGGCGATCTGGATGGCGCGGTCGCGCACCCTGATCGCCACCGTCGCGCTCGGCCTGATCATCGGCGGCGCCATCGGCAACGCGGTCGACCGCTTCGCCTATGGCGCGGTGGTCGATTTCGCCCTGTTCCACCTCCAGATCGGGGGTAAACCCTTCAATTGGTACGTGTTTAACCTTGCCGACGTCGCCATTGTTGCCGGGGTAGCGGCCCTGCTGTATGATTCCTTCCTGGGGGTACCCGCCGCAAAAGCGCCCTGATCCCGGCTGATACGACCCTCCAAGGCCACAAGCGGCTTGCGGGGCGCCTTGACGTTAATTCGGCGGCCTTGGACGGTTTTTGACAGGAAGAGCACGATGCGCGAGACCGAAACCAGCGGTTGGATTGTGCAAAACCCGAAGGATGCGCTGACGCGCGCCCTGCGCTTTGCCCTCGTGAGCCTGGGCGTCGGCCTGGTGATGACCGCCGGCGTCGCCCGTGCCCAGGAGGACGAAGACGACAAGACCTTCGAGGAAAAGATCATCGACGGCCTGATGGCCGGAGTCGGCGCCACCAACATGGAGAACCGCGGAATCGATTACCGGGAGCGGTCCCCGCTGGTAGTGCCCCCCAGAATCGATCTGCCGCCGCCGGAAACCGTGAAGGGCGAGATTAAGGATCCGAACTGGCCGAAGGATCCGGACGAGGCGCGGCGCAAGGCCGCGATCGCCGCCCGCAAGAAGGAAAAGAAGGATCCGATGAAGGATGCCCGCCCGCTGACCCCGGCCGAGCTGGAAGTCGGACGGACGGCGGCGCCTACCCGCACCAGCAACGAACCGGTACAGCCCGGCAATTCCGCCACCAACCCGATGCTCAGCCCGTCGCAGCTCGGCTTCGACGGCAAGTTCAGCAACCTGTTCGGCGGCAACAAGAACGAGGAGGCGCCGTTCAAGGGCGAGCCGGATCGTGACTCCCTGACCCAGCCACCTCCCGGCTACCAGACGCCGTCGCCGAACTTCGCCTATGGTACCGGGCCGAAGGAATCGCTGAACGGCCAGCATTTCGACGTGATGTCGGGCAAAGAGAAATGAAGGGGCGCGCCAGCCCCTGAAAACGCCGGGCGGTTGCGCGGGCTTCGGGACGCTCTGGCCTCTATGCCGGCTCCTGCCGGTTGACGAGGAGCGACGCAGTAAATTGAAAAAATTGAAAGCCGTCGCCTTTATCCTCAATTTTGCTCAAGCGAAGAAGGAGCGACCGCACTCAGCCGATGTGTGGGCTGAGCGCCGTCAGGACACGCCATGACCTCACGACTTCGAATTGCAGTGCGGATCGCTTCGACGCTGGCACTGACCGTTGTACCGCATCTGGCCTCGCGGCCCGCGATGGCCCAGACCACGGTGACATCGGATCCTCCCGCCAGCTTTACGCTAGGCAACGGCCTGCAGGTCGTGGTGATCCCCGATCACCGCACGCCAGTCGTCACCGAGATGATCTGGTACAAGGTCGGCTCCGCCGACGAGACCCCCGGCAAGTCGGGCCTGGCGCACTTTCTCGAACATCTGATGTTCAAGGGCACGGCCAAGCATCCGGTCGGCGAATTCTCCCAGACCGTGCTTCGGATCGGCGGCAACGAGAATGCCTTCACCTCGTTCGATTACACCGGCTACTTCCAGCGCGTGCCGCGCGAGCAGTTGGCCAGGATGATGGAGTTCGAGGCCGACCGCATGACCGGCCTGATCCTGAAGGACGAGAACGTGCTGCCGGAGCGCGACGTCGTGCTCGAGGAATACAACATGCGGGTCGCCAACAATCCGGAGGCGCGGCTGACCGAGCAGATCATGGCCGCGCTGTACCTCAATCACCCCTATGGCCGCCCGGTCATCGGTTGGCACCACGAAATCGAGAAGCTCGGCCGCGAAGACGCGCTGGCGTTCTACCGGCGCTTCTATGCCCCCAACAACGCGACCCTGGTGATCGCCGGCGACGTCGAGGCCGCGGAGGTCCGCACCATGGCGGAACAGAGCTTCGGCCAGGTGGCGCCGCAGCCCGCGATCCCCGCGCAACGGATTCGTCCGCAGGAGCCCGAGCCGGTCGCGCCTCGTACCGTGACGCTGGCCGACCCCAAGGTCGAGCAGCCCACCGTGAAGCGCTATTATCTGGTTCCCTCCGCCGCTACTGCCGCGCCGGCTGAAAGTGCTGCGCTCGACGTGCTGGCGCAGCTGATGGGCGGGGGCAGCAACTCCTATCTCTACCGCGCGCTGGTGGTCGACAAGCCGCTCGCCGTCGGGGCCACCGCCGGCTACCAGGGCACGTCGCTCGACCCGACGCAGTTCGTGATCTCGGCGGCGCCGAGGCCCGGCGTTGAGTTTTCGCAAGTCGAGCAGGTGATCGACAGCGTGATTGCGGATGTCGGCAAGAACCCGGTGCATGCCGAAGATCTCGAGCGGGTCAAGACGCAGCTGATCGCGGAAGCGATCTACGCCCAGGACAATCAGGAGGCACTGGCGCGCTGGTATGGCGGCGCGCTCACCACCGGCCTGAGCATCGCGGACATCCGCAGCTGGCCGGACCGCATTCGCGCCGTCACCGCCGACCAGGTCCGCGCCGCCGCCCAACAATGGCTCGACAAGAAACGTTCGGTGACCGGCTATCTGATCAAGGACACCGCGGCGAAACGCGAGGAGAAGCGTTCGTGATCAATTTCAGCACCAATGCCCGGCGCTTCTGCTTCGCCGCCGTCACCTGCCTGACGATGCTGCCGCTGTCCGCGGCGCCCTCGCAGGCCGCGGCAAAGATCCAGCATCTGATTTCGCCCGGAGGCATCGAGGCCTGGTTCGTTCAGGACGCCACCGTACCGCTGATCGCCATGGAATACGCCTTCGGCGGCGGCGCCACCCAGGATCCGGCGGACAAGGCCGGCGTCGGCAACCTGGTCGCCGACACGCTCGATGAAGGTTCGGGCGACCTCGATTCCAGCACGTTTCACGAGCGCCTCGATCGCCGTGCCATCGAGCTGAGCTTTGCCTCGACGCGGGACTATTTCCGCGGCAGCTTGCGCATGCTCAAGGACAACCGGGACGAGGCATTTGACCTGTTGCGGATGTCGCTGACGTCACCGCATTTCGACAGCGCCGACGTCGAGCGCATCCGGTCGCAGGTGATCTCGGGGCTGCGCCGCGACACCACAAATCCGTCCGCGCTGGCGGGACGCAAATTCCTCGAAACCGCCTTTGGCGACCATCCCTATGGCCGGCAGGCCGCCGGCACCCTGGAAAGCGTGGCCCGGATCGACATTGCCGACCTGAAGGATTATGTCCGCCGCGTGCTCGCCCGGGATACGCTGAAGATCGCCGTGGTCGGCGATATCGACCCGGCCACGCTCGGCCAATTGCTCGACAAGACCTTCGGCGGATTGCCGGCCAAGGCCAGCCTGACGCCGGTCCCCGACGTCGAGGCCGCCAAGCCGCCGCAGCGCGCGTTCGTTCCGCTCGACGTGCCGCAGACCGTGGTGATGTTCGGCGGACCCGGCTTCATGCGAAACGATCCGAATTTCATGGCCGCCTATGTCGCCAACCACATTCTCGGCGGCGGCGGGCTGTCGTCGCGGCTCTATCACGAAGTCCGCGAGAAGCGCGGGCTGGCCTATTCGGTCTCGGAGTCGCTGCTGTGGGCCGACCACTCCGCGCTGTTCATCGGCAATACCGGCACCCGCGCCGACCGCGCCGGCGAGACCGTCGAGGCCATCAACAGGGAAATCCGCAAGATGGCCGAGGAAGGGCCGACGCAGCAGGAACTCGATGAAGCGAAATCCTATCTCAAGGGTTCGCAGATGCTGTCGCTCGACACCTCGTCGAAACTGGCCTCCGCGCTGTTGCAGTACCAGAACGACCGGCTGCCGATCGACTACATCGAGAAGCGCAACGCCATCGTCGATGCGGTGACGCTCGACGACGTCAGGAAGGCCTCCCAGCGGCTGTGGGGGCAAGGCCTGCTCACCGTGATCGTCGGCCGCGCCCCGCAGGCCGCCGCCCAGCCCGCCGCCGCGACCCCGCCGCCGACGGCCAAGAACTGAGAGCGCTTTTCGCGTTCGATAAATCCCTCAACACGACGACTCTGCCCTCTCCCCCGCATGCGGGGGAGAGTTGGAGTGGGGGCTGCTCCTCGGCACCGCCTTTGCCGCTTGCCCCCACCCTGGCCCTCCCCCGCAAGCGGGAGAGGGAACGGATCGAGCACGGCAGAGCAAACTCCTCGCAAACCCGCTATCCTGCGGCGGTCCGATTCCCGTCAGGGATCATCCCGGCCCTTCGGTGACGCCATGCTGCGGATTTCCCGCGACCTTTCGATCGACGAGAACGACATCGATATCTCCTTCGTCCGCGCCTCCGGGCCGGGCGGACAGAACGTCAACAAGCTCTCGACCGCGGCCCAACTGCGCTTCGATACGCGCCGGATCACGCTGCCGGAAGATGCCGCGTTACGGCTGAACCGGCTCGCCGGCCAGCGCATGACCAAGGACGGCGTGATCGTGATTCATGCCCAGCGCTTCCGCACCCAGGAGCGCAACCGCGCCGACGCCATCGACCGGCTGCTCGAAATATTGCGCGAGGCCATGGTGCGTCCGATCCCGCGGCGGGCGACCCGGCCGACACTGGGGTCGAAGACCCGCCGGCTCGAGGGCAAGAAACGCCGCAGCGACGTCAAGGCCAAGCGGGGTTCGGGCGGGTTCGACGATTAGAGGCCGGGTTCGCCGTGAACAGCGGGGAGAGATGGCCTCATTTGCCTCCCGCCGTCAGGCAAAAGCCCCTAGATTGAAGCTTCCGCTGCCCACGAGTCGCTCAAAGCCCATGCCCGTCCGCCAGCTCCCCGAACAGCTCGTCAACCGCATCGCCGCCGGCGAGGTGGTCGAACGCCCGGCCAGCGTGGTCAAGGAACTGGTAGAGAACGCTATCGACGCCGGCGCCAGCCGGATCGACGTCTTCACCGATGGCGGCGGCCGGCGGCGGATCGGCATCACCGACGACGGCAGCGGCATGACCCATGCCGATCTGGCGCTGGCGGTGGACCGGCATGCCACCTCGAAACTCGACGACGAGGACCTGCTGCGGATCCGCACCCTGGGATTCCGCGGCGAGGCGCTGCCCTCGATCGGCGCGGTGGCCAAACTCGGCATCACCACACGCCAGGCCAGCGAACCGCATGCGTGGTCGTTGTCGGTCGAAGGCGGGGTAAAATCCGCCATCATGCCGGCGGCGCTGTCGCGGGGCACCCGGGTCGAGGTCAATGAGCTGTTTTACGCGACGCCAGCGCGCCTGAAATTCCTCAAGACCGACCGCACCGAGGCGGAAGCCATCCGCGAGGTGGTGCGGAGGCTGGCGATGGCGCGGCCCGACATCGCCTTCACGCTGGCCGGCGAGGAGCGCGCGCCCGTCACCTGGGCCGCGGCGCTGCCCGGCGCCAGCGGCCGGCTGACCCGGCTCGGCGACATCCTGGGCGCGGATTTTCGTTCCAGCGCCATCGAGGTGCGCGCCGAGCGCGACGGCGTGGTGGTCGAGGGCTTTGCCGCCGCGCCCTCGCTGACGCGCGCCAACGCGCTCGGGCAATATCTGTTCGTCAACGGCCGTCCGGTCCGCGACAAGCTGATCCTGGGCGCGGTGCGCGCGGCCTATTCCGACTATCTGCCGCGCGACCGCCATCCGGTGGTGGCGCTGTTCGTGACGCTGCCGCCCGAAGAGGTCGATGCCAACGTGCATCCGGCCAAGACCGAGGTCCGCTTCCGCAATGCCGGCCTGGTGCGCGCGCTGATCGTGCACGCGCTGAAGGAGGGGCTCGCCCGCGAAGGCAAGCGCACCGCCGCCAACAGCGACGGCGCCGCGATCTCTTCGTTCCGACCGTCCTTCACGCCGCGCGCCGATTGGGACTGGCAGCGCTCGCCCGCTTACCCGGTCGGGCCGAGGCCCGGTTTCGAAGGCGCGGCGGCGACCGCCTTCGCCGAACCCGGCCAGGCCGCGTTCGACGTCGGCAACCCCACCGCGGACGTACGCTTCCAGCAGGCCCCGTCCGCCGATCTGCTCGACCGTCCGCTGGGCGCGGCGCGGACCCAGATTCACGAGACCTATATCGTGTCGCAGACCCGCGACGGCCTCGTCGTGGTCGACCAGCACGCCGCGCATGAGCGTATCGTCTATGAACGGCTGAAGGCCTCGCTGGCGAAGAACGGCGTGCAGCGGCAGATCCTGTTGATCCCCGAGATCCTCGAGCTCGACGAGGCCATTGTCGAAAAGCTGCTCGATCGCGCCGAGGAGCTGTGCTCGTTCGGGCTCGCGATCGACTCCTTCGGCCCCGGCGCGGTCGCGGTGCGCGAGACGCCGTCGCTGCTCGGCAAGGCCAATGCTGGATCGTTGTTGCGCGACCTCGCCGAGCACATGGCGGAATGGGACGAGGCCCTGCCGCTGGAGCGCCGGCTGATGCATGTCGCGGCCACCATGGCCTGCCACGGCTCGGTGCGGGCGGGGCGCATCCTCAAGCCGGAAGAAATGAACGCGCTGCTGCGCGAAATGGAAGACACCCCGAATTCCGGCCAGTGCAATCACGGCCGGCCGACCTATGTGGAATTGAAGCTCAGCGATATCGAGAAGCTGTTCGGGCGGAGGTAGAGGCCTTGTTGTCCCTCCCCCTTGTGGGGAGGGATAGGAGGCTCACGCCGCCCGCAGGAACGTGAACTCCGTATCGTCGTACGCCCGTCGCTCCAGCTCCTCGAAGCCAACAGGAGCGGCGAACGCCGCATCCCTGGCTTCCTCGACCACCAGCAGCGCGCCAGGCCTCAGCCAACCGCCGTCGCGCAAGGCTACAAGCGCCTTTTCGGCGAGCTTCATGCGATAGGGCGGATCGAGGAACACCAGCGAGAACGGCTCCATCGGATGCACCGGGCCGGGATTGGCGGCGTCGCGGCGATAGACTTTTGTCACGCCACCGAGCCCCAGCGCCTCGACATTGTTGCGCAACAACGCCCTCGCCTCGGCGCCGTTGTCGACGAACAGCGCGAAGGACGCCCCGCGCGAAACCGCCTCGATGCCGAGCGCGCCGGTGCCGGCGAACAGGTCGAGCACGCGCGCGCCCTCCATCGGATCGTCATAGGCATGCACGAGAATGTTGAACACCGACTCGCGCAACCGGTCCGCGGTGGGGCGGATGTCGCGCGAGGTCGGCGACGCCAGATTGCGGCCCTTCAATCGCCCCCCGACGACACGCATCAGCAAACCCCGTCATGCCCGGCCTTGTGCCGGGCATCCACGCCTTTAGACCGCCGACACAAGCAAGACGTGGATGGCCGGGACGAGCCCGGCCATGACGGCACGTTGAGAACTAGCGGTATCACTCCGACCAACTCTACTCGTCCCGCGGCTTCAGGTCGCGCTTGCCGTGATAGCCGCGTTGCGGGCGGCGCGGCGGACCGTAGCCTGATGCCTCGGCCTCGTTGCGCGCGCGGGCTTCCTCGCTGCCGGTGCGCTGCACCAGCACGCGGCGGCCCTTGCGGTCGGCGATCAGGCCGTTCTTGCCGGCCGGCTTGAACGGCTTTTTGCCGTGCGGCGCGCCGTCGTCCTCACCTTCGCCTGCGGGAGCTTCACCCGGCATCGGGCGGTTGAAATCGGCCCCTGCAAGCGCAGCGATCTTCTCGCCGAGCTGTTCGCGCAGCACCCGCGTCTTGACCTCCTCGACCTCGCCCTCGGGCAGTTCGGCGAGCTGGAACGGGCCGTAGGAGATCCGGATCAGCCGGTTCACCTCGAGGCCGAGATGCGCCATCACGTTGCGCACCTCGCGATTCTTGCCCTCGCGGATCGCAAACACCAGCCAGACATTGGCGCCCTGGTCGCGCTCCAGCGTCGCATCGATCGAGCCGTATTTGACGCCGTCGACTTCGACGCCCTTCTTCAATTCATCGAGCTGCGCCTGCGTCACCTCGCCATGGGCGCGGACGCGGTAGCGCCGCAGCCAGCCGGTGTCGGGCAATTCGAGCGCGCGCGCCAGGCCGCCGTCATTGGTCAGCAGCAACAGACCCTCGGTATTGAAATCGAGCCGGCCGATCGAGATCAGCCGCGGCAGGCCCTCCGGCAAATTGTCGAACACCGTCGGCCGCCCTTCGGGGTCGGAATGGGTGGTCATCAACCCGCGCGGCTTGTGAAACAGGAACAGCCGGGTGCGCTCGCGCGGCGGCAACGGCTTGCCGTCGATGGTGATGACGTCGTTGCCGGTGACATCGAGCGCCGGCGAATTGATGACGCGGCCGTTGACCGAGACACGCCCCTGCACGATCCATTCCTCGGCGTCGCGGCGCGAGGCGAGGCCCGCCCGCGACAGCACCTTGGCGATGCGCTCGCCGGATTTCTTCTCGCGCGGCGGCCGCGCGGTGCGGCGTTCTTCCGGCGCGCGTTCGCGATAGGCGCCGCGGCCGCCGAAGGCCGGCCGCTTGGCGAATACCTTGCTGTCGTCCTCATTGTCGCGGCGCGGCCGCTCGTCGCGGTCGGAGCGCGGTTCGCTGCGCGGATGCTCCTGCCAGTCGCTGCGGCCCTCGGGGCGCTGCCGCGGCCGGTCGAATTTGGGACGGTCCTCGCGACCCTCGCGGGGCCGGTCGAATTTCGGCCGCTCGCGAAACGGGCGGTCGCCTTGGGGGCGATCCTCGCGCGGACGCGAGAAACGCGGACGCTCCGCGCCGCCACGGTCCTCGCGCGGCTTGTCGAAGCGAGGCTTGTCGAAATTGCGCGCGCCTTCACGCGGCGGACGCGAATTGCGCCCGGCGTGGTCGGGCGAGGACACATCGCGCTTCTGCCACGGTTTTAACTCGCTACGATCCTGTCCGCGATCCCCGGAGTCGCGGTTGCGATCCCCCGGGCCGCTCTTGCGGTCCCCGGAGTCGCTCTTGCGGTCCCCGGAGTCGCTCTTGCGATTCCCGCCAAAATCCTTGCCGCGCGACGGGCGGCTGCCGAAATCCTTGCGCGGGCCACGATCCGGGGCGCCGCGCGAAAACTTCTTGTCGCCGCCGAATTTCCGCTCGGGCCGATCGCCATGGGGACGGTCGCCATGGGGACGGTCGCCATCGCGAGGCGGCCGCGCACTGTAGGGACGATCGCCCTGCGGCCTGTCGCCACGCGGCGCATAGGGCCGCTTCTCGCCACCCCCCTCGCGGGGCGTGTAGGGACGCTTGTCGCCGAACTTCTTGTCCTGGAAGCGCGGGGCCGGACGGCCCTCGCCACGCGGCGTGTACGGGCGCTTCTCGCCGCCGCGATCGTCGCGCGGGCGGAAATCCTTGCGCTCCGGACGGTCGCCGCGCGACGGGCGATCGTCGCCGTCGCGCTTGCCGGCGTAGGGCTTGCCGCCGCCCGCATAGGGCTTCTTCTCGTAGGACTTCTTTTCGTAAGGCTTCTTTTCGTAAGGCTTCTTCTCGTAAGGCTTGCCGCCCTCGGGCCTGGCGGCATAGGGGCGCTTCTCGCCCTCGGCGTTACCGGCAAAACCGCGCTTGGCGAATTTCTTCTCGGGGCCTCGGGCCGCGCCGGAGCGGCCCTTGCCGCCGGAGGGCCGGTCGCGCCGGCCGCGGGAATCGTTGTTTTTGTCGTTGTCGCGGGGCATGAAAGGTCTCGTTTCGGGTAAAGATGAATTGGCAGTCAGGCTGGCGCGGACGGCTGGCACGACGGCGAGGCACGCACTCCTTGCTGGAGGCGCAGTCTCACGCAAAACCGGTATCCACTTTTGCTGAATGGGCTCCTAGTAGCAGGTTTTTCCCGATGATACGAGGCATGACCGTCCCCTCTTTCATGGATTTGGCGCTGAAAACTGCCAAAAACGCCGGTAAATCGGGCGAAGTTCCGATCGGATGCGTCATTGTGCGCGATTTCGAGGTGATCGCCACGGCCGGCAACCGCACTCTGACCGACCGCGACCCGACCGCGCATGCCGAAATACTGGCGATCCGGCAGGCCGCCGAAGCCATCGGCACCGAGCGGCTGGTCGATTGCGACCTCTACGTCACGCTGGAGCCGTGCACGATGTGCGCCGGCGCGATCTCGTTCGCGCGGATCAGGCGGCTCTATTACGGCGCCGCCGACCCAAAGGGCGGCGCGGTCGATTCCGGCGTGCGCTTCTTCGCCCAGCCGACCTGCCACCACGTGCCCGACGTCTATCCCGCGGTCGGCGAGACCGAGGCGGCGAGCTTGCTGAAGGAGTTCTTCAGGGTGCGAAGGTAGCTGGCCAGCCTCCCCGTCATTGCGAGCCAACGGGTCGGCGCGAAGCGCCGCCCGACGACAGGCTCCGCGAAGCAATCCATCGATCCGCACAGAAAGCGTGGATTGCTTCGTCGCGGAGTTTATCATCGGGCGCGCATTCGCGCGACCCGTTGGCTCCTCGCAATGACGAGAAAATTCCTCAACCCGCCAGAAAAAACGCCCGCAGCGCCTGCGCGGTCGCGTCCGGATTTTCCTCGGTGAGAAAATGCCCGGAATCGACCGGCGCGCCGGCGACGTCGGTGGCCCAGGTCTTCCAGGTATCGAGTGGCGTCGCCGCGGCGCTGGCGACGCCGGCATCGCCCCACAGCGCCAGCATCGGGATCGTGATCTTGTTGCCGGCCTCGCGATCCGCCCTGTCGATCTCGAAATCGGCATAGGCGCCGGCGCGGTAATCCTCGCACATCGCGTGCACCCGGGAGGGATCGCGGAACGCGGCGAGATAATGCTCCAGCGCCCGCTTGTCGATTCGATCGAGCGTTTTCGACTTGGTCTGGCTCGCCATCTTCTGCCGCAGGAAAAAATCCGGATTGCCGCCGATCAGGGTCTCCGGCAAGGGCGCCGGCTGCGCCAGAAAAGTCCAGTGATAGATCTTCAGCGCATAGAGCCGGTTCATGCGGTCCCAGTAATTCCAGGTCGGCAGGATATCGAGCACCGCAAGGCGCGACAGCCAGCCGGGATGATCGAGCGCCAGGCGATAGGCGACGCGGCCGCCGCGGTCGTGTCCAGCCAGCGCAAAATGCACATGGCCGAGTTGCTCCATCGCCTCGACCATTGTTTTGGCCATCGCGCGCTTCGTGTAGGGCGTGTGGTCCTTGTCGCTCTCCGGCATGTCCGACCAGCCATAACCGGGCAGGTCGGCGATGATGAGCGTGAAGGCGTCGGCGAGCTGCGGCGCAACGCGGTGCCACATCACATGGGTTTCGGAAAAGCCGTGCAGCAGCAACAGCGGCGGTCCCTTGCCACCGACGCGCGCGAACACGCGGCCCGCGGAGGTGTCGATCCATTCGGACGCATAGCCTGGAAACAAATCGGCGAGATCGGACATGGTTGCACTCGATGACATCGTTGGCCCCAGCGGCTGATCCAGTAACCACCAACGTCCCGCCGCGACAAGAGGCGGCGCGGTATACGGGATACCTCGCATGTGCGGAATGAGACGCCGTCTGCTTCAAACTTTGTTTATCGTTGCCGCTGGCGTGGCGCGGATATATGCCATCCCCAAGCCGACCCATAACAAACCACAACGAGGAAACGTCATGTCGATCGATTTCGAAATCCCGGCCGAAGCCAAGGCGATCCGCGAAAAGGTCCGCCAATGGGTGCACGACGAATGCATTCCCGCAGAAAAGGAACTGGACAGCAAGCCGCTCGCCGAAGTGCTGGGCCCGCTGCGGGCCAAGGCCCGCGCGCGCGGCCTGTGGTGCCCGTGGGTGCCGAAGGAATATGGCGGCATGGGGCTGGGCCCGCTCGCCAACGCGCTGGTGCAGATGGAGCTCGGCGAGAGCATGCTGGGCGCGCTGTCGATGAACACGCAGGGCCCCGACGATGCCTCGATGATGACGATCCTGGCGCACGGCACGGAATATCAGAAGGAAAAATTCCTGAAACCCCTGCTGAACGGCGACAAGCGCATCTGCTTCTCGATGACCGAGAAGGCCGCCGGCGCCGACGCCACAGGGATGCAGACCACGGCCGTCAAGGACGGCAACGAGAACTACATCCTCAACGGCGAAAAATGGTTCTCGTCCTCCGCCAGCGTCGCCGACATGGCGCTGGTGATCGCCAGGACCGATCCGAACGCGCCGCGTCACAAGCAGCATTCTACCTTCATCGTCGAGCTGCCCAATCCCGGTTACAGGATCAAGCGCAACGTGGCCAACATGGCGATCGAGGGCCCGCATGACGACATCCTGCATGGCGGCCACTCCGAGATCGAGATCAGGGATCTGAAGGTGCCGGCCGACAATCTGCTCGGCGGCGAGGGCAACGGCTTCAACATGGGCCAGCACCGCCTCGCCTACGGCCGGCTGCGCCACGGCATGCACAACGTCGCCAAGGCGCAGCGCGCGCTCGACATGGCAGCGGCGCATGTGACGAAACGCTCGACCTTCGGCCAGCTGCTGGCCGACCGCCAGGCGGTGCAGTTCATGCTCGCCGATTGCGCCAGCGAGCTCTATATCGGCCGGCTGATGCTGCTGCACATCGCCTACAAGGCGGAAAAGGGCCTGGACATCCGGCAGGAGAACTCGATCGCCAAGATCTTCCATGCCCACATGGTGCACAAGGTGATCGACACCGCGATCCAGCTGCACGGCGCGCTCGGCTTCAGCCAGGATACGCCGCTGGCGAAATGGTACACGCAGGTCCGCGCGCAGCGGCTGGTCGACGGTCCGGACGAGGTGCACAAGTGGAAGATCGGCAAGAACGTCATCAAGGCGTTCCGCGAGCACGGCACCACGGCAAGCGCCGCCGGCGGCGATTTGCTGTAGGGTAGGTAGGGTAGGCAAAGGCACGCTGGCGCCGTGACCACCGTCTCTTCGTCGTCGCTGGGCTTGTCCCGGCCATCCACGTCACTGCCTCGTCGGCGAAGGCAAGACGTGGATGCCCCGGACATAGGCGAGCGGAAGCGCCGCTATTGCAGGAGAACCGGCAGATTGAGCGGGCCGCGGAAACCGAATCCGTGCCAGCGCACGCCCGCGGGATCAGGCAAGGTCATGTTGGGGAAGCGCTCGAACAGCATGGGCAGCAGGATCGCGCCGACGGTTCGCCGCGACAGGTGCGCGCCCGCGCAGTGATGCGGCCCGTTGCCAAAGGCCTGGTGGGGATTGGGCTCACGCAGCCCGTTATAGTTTTCGCCATCGTCGAAAACATCCTCGTCCCGATTGGCCGATGCCTGGATCGTCATCACGGTGTCGCCTTTCGGGATGAAGCAGCCGCGGATCTCCGTGTCCTCCATAACGAGCCGGGAACTCGCCTGAATCGGCGCCACCCACCGTACCCCTTCCTCGAAGGCAGAGCGCCATTTGTCGCCTGCGCGCACGGCTTCAAGCTGATCCGGGTTGGTGAGCAGGCCGTAGAGGATCGTCAGCAGGGCGTCGCGCGGCTCGTTGATGCCCCCGCCGATCGCGATCTTCACATTGGCGATCATCTGGCTTTCCGGAATCGGTTTGTTCGCGTTCACCATGAAGGAGAGCGCCGAGGAATCCGGTTCGGCCCGCACGCGTTCGGCGTTGGCGAGAATGCACTTGTCCATTTCCGCATTGGCGACGTCGGTCGCATTGAACGGCCCCGGGGTCCAGCCGAAATTGCCGGCGCCGTCGATCAGCGTCTGCGACCATCGCTGCATGTCCTCATCGTTCGCGTCAGGAACCCCCATCGCATGTGCCAGAATTCGCGCGGCAAGCGGTCCTGCTAGACGTGGAAAGAGATCGACCACCTCACCGCGCGGCAGCCGGTCAAGGTACGCGGCGGCCAGTTTCGCATACAGCGGCGCCCAGATCGATTCGATCGTCTTCGGCATCAGCGCCGGCATCATCGCCATGCGTTCGGCCCGGTGCTCGTCGTGGTCCTTGCGCATCAGCGTATGGGCGAGAAAAGCGCGCTTCATGGGCGTGTTCGGGTCGTCGGAACTGAACAACGCCGCGTTGTCCTTCACATATTTGGTGTCGGTGGCCTTGGTGATGAAGGTGCGGCCCACGGATTTGACCCGCAATACGGGTGCTTCGCGTCTCAGGCGCCGGTAGATCGGATACGGATCGCGCGTGAGTTCTTCGATCGTGATGGTCTCGTCCAGCGGGGCCAGGCACGCGGTCGGCATGGGATGATCCTGTTGATTGTTGTTATGTGCCGAGGCTGAGCATATTGGCCGGTGAGAAACAGCGCAATCGAGGTGTGCGCCCTTGCGCGCGCCTCCAAGCATGGGCCGACCTCGCCCTTCGAGACGCGCGCTCCTCGGGGTGAGGCGGACGATGGATACGCAATACACCCCTGCTCCCGCTTGACCGCCTGCGGCCGACGTCGCGGCGGCAAAACCTTCCGGCGAATGGCGGCGATCAACCGGCGCTCACGAGAATTTGTGCAGCGCAGCATCGGCCAAATTCCTAAGGTGCGAGTTGGGCTGTGTCCGGAACTGATCGGGCTGGCGAAGGAAATCCATGGGCCTGGTCAAATACGCGCTCAAGTTTCGCGTCACGTTCTATGTGTTGTCGCTGCTGATGATGCTGGGCGGGGTCGGCGCCATCTTTGTCATGCCGAAGGACGTCCTCCCGACCGTCGATATCCCGGTGGTCGTGGTGGTCTGGACCTATACCGGGCTCGACACCACCGACATGGCGCAGCGGATCACGACTTACAGCGAGTTTTCGCTTTCCAACAACGTCAACAATATCAAGCGAATGGAAAGCACGACGCTGCAGGGCGTCGCGATCGAGAAGGTGTACTTCGATCAGAGGGTATCGATCGACCTGGCGATCTCGCAGGTCACCTCGGCCATGAACTCGATCCGCGCGGCGATGCCGCCTGGAATTCAGCCGCCGGTCGTGATGCGTTTTTCGGCATCGTCGGTTCCGGTGGTGCAGCTGGCGATCTCCTCGGAGAACCAGAGCGAAGCCCAGCTTTATGATTACGCGCAATATCGCATCCGCCAGACATTGACGCAGGTTCCGGGTTCCACTTTGCCCTCGCCCTACGGCGGCGCGCCGCGCCAGATCATGGTCGATCTGGATCTTCACGCGCTGCAGGGTTACGGCCTGACGCCGCTCGACGTCACCAACGCGATCTCGGCGCAGAATCTCACGGTGCCGTCGGGTCAGGCGAAGGTCGGAAATTGGCAATATCCGATCCGCCTGAATTCGGCGCCGGAGGCGATCTCGGCGCTCAACGTGCTGCCGATCAAGGCAGTGGCGGGCTCGCCGGTGCTGGTGCGCGACGTCGCCTATGTCCGGGACGGTGCGCCGCCGCAGCAGAATATCGTCCGCGCCGACGGGCACCGCTCGATTCTTTTGACCATCCTGAAGAACGGCGAGGCCTCGACCTTGTCCGTGGTCAACAACGTCAAGAGCTTCCTGCCGCAAATCCGGGCCGCCGCGCCCGATGGCGCCAAAATCGACCTGTTGTTCGACCAGTCGGTGTTCGTCTCCGGCGCCATCGCCGACGTGGTACGCGAGGCGGCGATCGCCGCCGGCCTGACCGGCCTGATGATCCTGCTGTTCCTCGGCTCGTGGCGCTCGACGCTGGTGGTCCTGATCTCGATCCCGCTGTCGATCCTGACGTCGCTCGCGGTGCTGGCGCTGCTCGGCCAGACCATCAACATCATGACCCTGGGCGGCCTGGCGCTCGCGGTCGGCATTCTGGTCGATGACGCCACCGTTGCGATCGAGAACACCTACCGCCTGATGGAAGAAGGCCATCCGTTCCGGCAATCGGTGGTGGAAGGCGCCGCCGGCATTGCCAAGCCGGCGTTGATTTCGACGCTGGCGATCTGCGCCGCCTTCGTCTCCGTGCTGTTCCTGACCGACACGCCAAAATATCTGTTCACGCCGCAGGCGCTCGCCGTGGTGTTCGCGATGCTGACGTCGTATCTGCTGTCGCGAACACTGGTGCCGATCGCGATCGACGTCCTCGTCAAGAAGGAGTTCGACCAGCGCTTCGGCGAACATCATCACGAAGGTCAGGAGGCGTCGGGCAAACCGGGCTTCTTCAAGCGTTTCCACGCCGGATTCGAACGCGCCTTCGCCCGCTTCCACAGCGGCTATCTCGGCCTGTTGCATGTGGTGATCGGTCACCGGATCGCGACGTTTGCCGTGGTCGGCGGGGTCGTCGCGATCACCGCCGTATTGTTCGCCTTTGTCGGCCAGGATTACTTTCCGCAGATCGACGCCGGCGAGTTGACGCTGCACATGCGGACCCGGCCGGGGATGCGGATCGAAAGCGCCGAACAACAATTCGGCGCGGTGGAAGACACCATCCGCCAGGTCATCAAGCCGGATGATCTCGGGCTCATCCTGGACAATATCGGGCTGCCCGCCAGCAACTACAATTTCGCTTTCGGCGACGGGTCGTTCGTCTCCAACTATGACGGCCAGATTCTGATCTCGCTCAAGGAGGGCCACGCGCCGACCGATGGCTACCGCAAGACGTTGCGCAAGGTACTGCAACAGAAATTTCCCGATACGGTGTTCTACTTCCAGCCGGCCGACATCATCACCCAGATCCTGGATTTCGGCACGCTGACGCCGATCGACGTGCAGGTCACGGGACGCAACGCCGCCAAGGACCTCGAGGTCGCCAAGCACATCGAGGCACGGCTGCGCAAGGTTCGCGGCGCGGTCGATGTCCATATCCAGCAGATTACCGACGCACCGGAGTTCTTCGCCGACGTCGACCGCCAGAAGGCCGGCGAGATCGGGCTCACCGAGCAGCAGATCGCCAACACGCTGAACATCTCGCTGGCCGGCAGCTTCCAGGTCACGCCCAATTTCTGGGCCGACCCCAAGAGCGGAATT
>Ga0302279_10001932_pt1 | contig 28504 bp, 20 predicted proteins | sample III_Bog_N3_3_FD_194541 | JGI IMG/M metagenome (GOLD analysis project Ga0302279, IMG submission 194541) | Peat permafrost microbial communities from Stordalen Mire near Abisko, Sweden - III_Bog_N3_3 | ecosystem: Environmental > Terrestrial > Soil > Wetlands > Peat | place: Sweden: Abisko... | reverse complement strand
ACGAGCCGTTCAATTACTACGGGGCCACCTCCAACGTGAACCACGTCCGGCCCTCGTCGCCGGACATGATCGGCCGCACCGACAAGGCCAACCACCAGTACGACATCGCCGACTTCTGGATAGCCGCCGACGCTGGCAACCTGCCGAACTACGCATTCCTCAAGGCACCCGCCTACCAGGACGGCCACCCCGCCTACTCCGATCCCCTCGACGAGCAGACCTGGCTGGTTCAGACCATCAACCGCCTCGAAGCCCTGCCGAGTTGGAAAGACACCGCCATCTTCATCGCCTACGACGACTCGGACGGCTGGTACGACCACGTCATGCCCCCCATCGTCAACCAGTCGAATGATCCCGCCCTCGACGCGCTCGAAGGCAAGGACGCCGGGACCAAGCCCCCGGTGAACGGCGACCTCGACCGCCTCGGCTACGGCCCGCGCTTCCCGATGGTTCTGGTTTCGCCCTACGCGAAGCACAACGCCGTCGTTAGTACTCTCGCCGACCAGTCGTCCGTCCTGCGTTTCGTCGAGGACAACTGGAACCTCGGCCGCATCGGCAACGGTTCGTTCGACACCATGGCGGGCTCGCTCGACACCATGTTCGACTTTTCGCCCGGCTACATGAATACGCCCCTCTTCCTCGACCCCGAGTCGGGCGAACCCATGGCTAAGGTGAAGCCATTTCACAAGGATGGACAGCTATTCATGGCCCTCGGTGACTTTGCCCAGAGCCTGGATGTCGTTCCGCGCAAGGCGGGTCACGCGGTCTGGTTCGTGTACGGCGCCCGCCTCGTCCAAATCCCCTCCAGCGGGCACTCGGTCTTGATCGACGGTCGCTCGGTCGGACTCGGCGCGGCGATCACGACCCGCGCCAAGGAAGTCTGCCTCCCGGTGACGAGCCTGGCCAAGGCCCTCGGCGTCGAGCCGGTCGAGTACAAGGCTGGCGAGATTCTGTTCCGGCCGATCAGGACGACTACGGGCGGCTTGATCAGCGCGCTCACCAAGCCCGTCGGCAACGTGCAGGCCCGGTTCGTCCTCCAGAACGACGCGGAGAGTGGAGCCCTGACCGTGAGCGCCCCCGCCGCGGCCAAGTCACCGGCCAGCTTCGGCATCCTGATCGGCCAGACGGTCGACGGCACCCGCTCCGGACACGAGTACCACCTGAACGTTTCCGCGACGGACGCTTCGGGCGCCCCACTGGCCGCCGGCAGCAAAGTCTGGGTGTCCTTCGAACCCGGTCAGGTCGACACGACCGGCGCGCTTTCCGTGAACGGCCAGAGCATCGGCGCGACGCCGGTCGCCGTTGTTCTGACCAACGCCGGCAAGGCGGTCCTCGACTACGAGGTCGGCGTGGCCCCCACGAACTGGGACGCCTACGACAACGACAACATCACGATCTCGACCGCCGAGACCCCAACGGCGGACGCAACAACGAACCAGATCACGGTATACAACAACGTGGTCGACTACGAGGCCTCGATGACAAAGGACTGAGCCAATTGCCGTGCCGTGGACTCCAGGTCCGTGTGCAGGATGCAGGCGAGGCCCATCCCCTGGGCGATCTGGACGAACATCTCGGTATTCTCCACGTACACCGCCTGGCGGATCGGCACCTGGGCGATATCCAGCGCCATGCGGAAGATGTCCGGATCGGGCTTGCGCAGGTGGACGTAACAGGAGGAGACGAAACAATCCACCAGCCGGTCCAGTTTGAATTTACGGATCCGGTAGGCGTTCAGTTCGCGGCCCTCGTTGCTGACCACGACGATCTTCAGGCCATGGTCCGCCTTGAGCCGGTGCATCAGCTCCAGCATCCCCGGGCAGGGCTTGGACTGGGCGAACATGAACTGCCGGAACTGGGCGTGGCTGAAGGGGCGCGGCCGGTGGAACACCACCCGGTCCAGGTAGCCGTCCAGGCTGAGCTTGCCCAGTTCGTAGGTGTCGAAGGCCTGGTGATGCCGGGTCTCCAGCTCCCCCGGATCCAGGTCGAACGCCTGCGCGGCCAGGGCCCGGAACGGGAGGCTCCAGCCATCGGTAAGCAGGACGCCGCCGATGTCCAGCAACAGGGTGGTGATCCGGACCGGCGTCTTCATTTGGCTTTCTTTGCCGGTTTGGTCCCCTGCGGCTCCTGGGCCACGGGCAGCAGTTCGGTCGGCACCGGCCAGCGGTGGCCTTCCTGGGCCAGCAGGAACTGGCTGGCCTCCGGGCCCCATTCGCCGGCGCCATAGTTGGGAAAATCGCTGGGGGGCGCCTCGTCCCAGGCCTCCAGCACCGGGGCCAGCAGACTCCAGGCCGCTTCCACCTGGTCGGCCCGCATGAACAGGGTGGCGTCGCCGCGCATGACATCCCACAGTAGGGTCTCGTAGGCGTCGGGGACGGCCGCCGCGAAGCTCTCGCCGTAGTTGAAGCGCATGTCCACCGGCCGCAGCTGCATGCTCGGCCCCGGATACTTGGCCTGAAACCCCAGCAGGATGCCTTCCTCGGGCTGGATCGAGAGCACCAGCCGGGACGGCTTCCAGCCCAGGGAAGCTTCCACCGGGAACGACTGGTGCGGCACCGCCCGGAACTGGATGGTCACTTCCGAGACCTGCCTTGGCATGCGTTTGCCGGTGCGCAGGTAGAACGGCACGCCCTGCCAGCGCCAGTTGTCGATGTACAGGCGCAGGGCGGCGAAGGTCTCGGTCTGGGAATCCGCAGCCACCCCATCCTCCTCGCGATATCCGGGCAGCCGGCCGCGGCCGGCGCCGGCGGGGCCGTACTGCCCGCGCACGGCATTCTCGTGCACCGCATCCTGGTGGATGGGCCGGATCGCGTGCAGCACGTCCACCTTCTTGTTGCGGATCTCATCGGCCCGGAACGAGACCATGGGCTCCATGGCCACCAGGCAGAGCAGCTGCATGAGGTGGTTCTGCACCATGTCGCGCAGGGCGCCGGCGTGGTCGTAGTAGCCCCCGCGGTGCTCGACCCCCACCGTCTCGGCCACGGTGATGGCCACGTGGTCGACGTAACGGCGGTTCCAGATCGGTTCGAACAGCGGATTGGCGAACCGGAAAGCCAGGATGTTCTGGACCGTCTCCTTGCCCAGATAATGGTCGATCCGGAAGATCTGGGATTCCTGGAACCCCTCGCCGAGGGTGGCGTTCAGGGCCCGGGCCGAGGCCAGGTCGCAGCCGATGGGCTTCTCGATGACGATCCGGGCCCGTTCCCGGTCCGCGGTCAGCCCGGCCTCGGAGAGCTGCCGGGGAATTTCGCCGAACACGCTGGGCGGGGTGGCCATGTAGAAGACGCGGTTGGCCTTGACGCCCCATTCCTGGTCCAGCCGGTCGCACTGCTGGCCCAGGATGGCGAAGGTCTTCGGACTCTTGAAGTCGCCCTGCTGGTAGTGCAGGCGCTTGGCGAAACTGGCCCATTCGCCCGGGGACGGAGTCCCCCGGCGGGAGAACGTGCGGACCCCCTCCCGCAGCCGCCGGCCCAGCACCTCGTCGTCCAGGCCGGCCCGGTCCACGGCGATCACCGCGAATTCCACCGGCATCCTCTGGTCCTGGGCCAGGTCGAACAGGGCCGGGACCAGCTTGCGCCAGGCCAGGTCGCCGGCCCCGCCGAAGATGACGAACACCGTTGGGTTGGGGCGGTCATGAACGGTCATCTTCGCTCACCGTTGCCAAAGGATGTGCGCGGCCTCCAGGGGCACCGCGAGCCCCGGGCGGTGCGGCACCACCCGGGCCGTGAAGTCGGTCCAGGGGCGGCTGGCGGCCACCTCCCCGCGGTAGGTGTGGCTGCCCGGACCGGCCGGAGCCGGGCCGGTGCGCTCCATCGGCTGGATGACCGGCGCCCCGCCTTCGATCCCTTCGGCATAGAGCTCCACCTGGACGGCCTCGGGGTCCAGGCCGGCGAGGTGGATCTCCGCCTCGAACCCATACTGCCCTTCCACCTTGTCCACCCGGATCTTCTCGAACCGCAGCCCGGGCCATTCCCGGTCCAGGGCCTGGCGCCAGGCCAGGGTCTGGCGGCCGGCGTCGCCTCCGCCCGCGGTTCGTTCCCGCCAAGCCGCCGCAGCCGGCAGGTAGCGCTGTTCGGTGTATTCCTGCACCGTGCGGCTGGCGGAAAACCGCGGCGTCAACTGCGCCATGCTCTCGCGCATCCGCTGGACCCAGGCGGTGGGGATGCCGTCGGCATCGCGGTCATGGAACTCCGGAATCACCCGCCGCTCCAGCAGGTCGTACAGTTCCTCGGCCTGGGCCGCATCCCAGGCGGGATCCTCGCCGTGCTCCCGGCCGTCGCCCAGCGCCCAGCCCACGGCTTCGGTGTAGGCCTCGGCCCACCAACCGTCCAGTTCGGAAACGTTGAGCCCCCCGTTGACCAGCACCTTCATGCCGCTGGTGCCGCAGGCTTCCCAGGGCCGGCGCGGGGTATTGAGCCAGACGTCCACCCCCTGCACCAGGCGTTCGGTGAGATTCATGTCGTAGTCGGCCAGGAACACCACCCGGGAGCGGGCCTCGGGTCGCTGGATGAACCGGGACCAGGCCTGGATCAGGACCTGCCCGGCCTGGTCGGCCGGATGGGCCTTGCCGGCCAGGACCAGCTGCACCGGCCGCTGGGGATCGTTCAGCAGCCGGAGCAGCCGCTCCGGGTCGTGCAGCAGCAGGTTGGGCCGCTTGTAGCTGGCGAACCGGCGGGCAAACCCCAGAGTCAGCACCTGGGGATCCAGCACCTGCCGGGCCCCGGCCACCGCTTCGGCCGTCGCTCCGGAAACCGCCAGCTGCCGGGCCAGCCGTTCCCGCACGTATTCCACCAGGGTGCCGGTGGCCTCGGTGCGGAACTGCCAGATCCTGGCATCTGGGACCTTGCGGATGTCCTGCGCCAGCGTATCGGCCGTGCCCAGCCAGCGGTCCTGGCCACAGGCCTCGGTCCACAGCTGGTCGGCGGCGGCCGAGTCCCAGCTGGGCGTGTGCACCCCGTTGGTGACATGGCCGATGGGCACCTCCGCCGCCGGCCAGCCCGGGAACAGCGGTTCGAACAAGTGGCGGCTGACCTCCCCGTGCAGCCGGCTCACCCCGTTCACCGAGCCGCTGGCGCGGATGGCCAGATAGGCCATGTTGAACGGTTCCGAGACGTCCGAGGGATTCCAGCGGCCCAGGGCCAGCAGCTCCTGGTGGCCGATGCCGAGTTTCTCCTCGGCGTAGCGGCCCAGGTACTGCTCGATGAGCGCCGGATCGAACCGGTCGAAGCCGGCGGCCACGGCGGTGTGGGTGGTGAACAGGTTGCCGGCCCGGGTGGCGGCCAGCGCCGCGGCGAACGGCAGCCCGGCCCCGGCCATGAAGTCCCGGGCCCGTTCCAGCGCGGCGAAGGCCGCGTGGCCTTCGTTGAGGTGGCAGACCTCGGGCCGGATCCCCAGCGCGGCCAGCAGGCGCCAGCCGCCGATCCCCAGCAGGAGTTCCTGCTTGAGCCGCAACTCCGGCCCGCCACCGTAGAGCTCGCTGGTGATCCCCCGGTGGGCGGGAAAGTTGGCCGCGTCGTTGCTGTCCAGCAGGTAGAGCCGGGTCCGGCCGACCTGGACCTGCCAGGCCCTCAGCCACACCGAATAGCCGGGCAGGGCGATCTCCAGCCGCAGCCAGTCACCGTTGGCCTGGCGCACCGGGGTGATGGGCAGCTGCCCAGGATCGTTGAAGGGGTAGAGGGCCTGCTGCGCCCCGTCCCGGTCGATGGCCTGGCGGAAGTAGCCCTGCTGGTAGAGCAGCCCCACCCCCACCACCGGCACGCCCAGGTCGCTGGCCGCCTTGAGCTGATCCCCGGCCACGTTGCCGAGCCCCCCGGAATAGATGGGCAGCGCCTCGCTAAGCATGAATTCCATGCTGAAATAGGCGACGCAGGTCAAGGCCGCCTTCGGGTAGCGCTGCTGGAACCACCCGGGGGCATGGTTCGCCTGCCGCTTCTCCCTCAGCAGTTCCTCCACCTTGCCCTGGAACTCCGGCTCGGCCAGCAGCCCCTTGAGCCGCTCCCGGGCGACCGACTGCAGGACCACCCAGGGGTTCTGGGTGAGTTCCCACAGCTGGGGGTCCAATTGCCGCCAGACCGCGTCGGCCCGGTGATTCCACGACCAGCGCATATCCAGGGCCAGTTCCACCAGGCCATCCAGGCCCGGCATGGCCGCGGGCAGGAGGCTGTAGGGCGTTTCAGGGCTGGGAATCGGTCGATTCATGATTTTTGCGCCAGGAAATCAAAGGGTTCAGAGAAAAGTTCTCAATGATTGGATCTTCTGTTTTCCATGGATCGACGTCAATGATTATTCCGTTATTCTAATCGTTCCTTGATGTTTTTTCCTGCCGCAGACTTTTCGAAACGAGGGCTGCGACTGCTCCCTGATGGGGCGGACGCAGGGGACCTACGGGTTTTCCCGCAATCGCCGGCGGAAAGCCCCGACCTTGGCCTTGTTGCCGCAGGCGGCCATGGAACACCATCGGCGGCGGTTGGACCGGGAACTGTCCACGAAGAGGATCGCGCAGCTGGGGTTGGCGCACTTGCGCACCCGGGCGGCCAATGGCCCGGACAGCAGTTCCACCCCATCCCGGGCCACCACGGCCAGGGACGCGGCCACCCCTTCACCGATCCAGGCCAGGCCCTTGGGCCCCAGTTGCGGCGCGGGCAGCGGCAGGGCGGCCCACCGGTTGACCAGGTCAAGGTCCTTCCGGGCGAAGCCTTCGCCGACCATGCTGGCCTGGACCAGACGGTATAGCGCCTCGCGCAGGTCCCTGGCAGCGATCAGTTCCTCCTCGGTGGGATGAAGGGCCCCGGAGGCGAGGCCCGCCGCCGCCAGCCACCGGCCCAGGTCCCTGGGCGTCGCCAGCCGTTCCTTCGGCTCAGGCTTGAGCCGGCCAGCCAGGGTCGCCGCCAGATCAAGGCACCGGCACTCCGAGCGGAAGTTGAAACCATCCCGCTCTTCCCCTGCGGGGACGACCTGGATGGCGGCAACTGGGGAGTGGCTCATCTGGAACCTCAAAAAAAGAAACCTGATTGACAGGGTACCTCGTTCAGGTCCAGATTGGGACCTAAGCGAGGTAACCTGTCAATACGGTTACCGAACCGGGAGCTCCCATGGCCATTGCCGCCCACCAGGTCGAGGTTGAATCCAGGCCCTACCCCCCGGGACTCTGGGTCCTGATCTTCACGGAGACCTGGGAACGATTCAGCCACTATGGGATGCGGGCGATCCTCATCCTCTACCTCACCACCCGGGCGCAGTCGGGCGGCCTGGGCCTCGACAAACCCAGGGCTGCCGCCATTTTCGGCGGTTATCTGCTGGCGATCTACCTGTTCGGCATCATTGGCGGGCAGATCTCCGATGGCTTCCTGGGGCCCGGGCGCACCATCCTCCTGGGCGGCTCCCTCATCGTCCTGGGCCAGCTGCTGCTGCAGGTGAGCCGCCTGGAGGCGCTGTTCGCCAGCCTGGTGCTGATCGCCGTGGGCACCTGCCTGCTGAAGCCGACTGTGGCCTCCAGCGTCGGGCGCCTGTTCGTCCCGGGCGATCCTCGGCGGGACGGCGCCTTCACCATGGAATGCATCGGCATCAACCTGGGAGCCATGCTGGCGCCCTTGATCTGCGGCTATATGGCCGAACAGCCGGGCTTCCTCCGGCTCCTGGCCCGGTCCGGGCTGCACTCCCGGTCCGGATGGGCCTGGGCTTTCGGCCTCTCAGGGGTGGGGATGGCCCTGGGGCTCCTGGGCTTCCAGCGCCTGCGCCACCAGGTGAAGGATGCCAGCCTGACCGAGGGCGCCCCGGAGCCGGGCCCCCGGAGCGTCTGGTTCGTGGCCATCCTGGTCGCCGTCCTCCTGGGGCTGGCCTGGATGGTCATCGCTTCGCCAAGCTGGCCGGTGCAACTTCTGGGGGGCGTCCTCGCCTCCGCCGGGGTCACGGGAATGGTGCGGTTCCTCACCGGGCGCGGGCTCATCCAGACCCGCCAAAAAGAACAGCGGGCCGTCGCCACCGGCGCCCGGATCCCCATGCCCCGGGAAGACCGGAAAAGAATCGGGGTGGTGGTCATGATGTGCGGCTTCAGTGCGACCTTCTATTTTGTCTTCCAGCAGGCCGGCTCCAGCCTCAGCCTGTTCGCCAAGGAATACACGAATCGTTGGGTGGGCGGCTTTGAGGTTCCGGCCAGCTGGTTCCAGACCCTGAACGCCATGCTGATCGTTGCGCTGGGGCCCCTGTTCGTCTGGCTTTGGCGGTTCCGGGCCGGCCGTTTCCCCAGCAGCCCGGTGAAGTTCGCCATGGGCATTCTCCTGGCCGCACTCGGGTTCCTGTTGCTGGTGCCCGCCGCCCACGGGGCCCGGCCCACGCCCGCCTCCCCCATCCACCCGGTCGCCATGGGCTGGCTGTGCGGGGTCTACCTGCTCCATACCCTGGGCGAACTCTGCATCAGCCCGGTGGGCATGAGTTATGTCTCAAAGCTGGCCCCGCACCAGATCAGCAGCCAACTCATGGGCCTCTGGTTCTTCGCCATCGGGATCGGATCCTACCTGGCGGGCCGGGCGGCGGGATTCATGGACATCCTCCCCCCCTACCAGATCTTCGCCTTCTGCGCCGTGATCGCCCTGGCCATGGGATTGCTGTTGGGGATCGGGGTACAAAGGACCATCTTCCGCCTGCTGGGCGGGTTCAGCTGATCCCCCTTGCGCAAACCGCCCATCCATATAATCCTTGGGTGTCACGAGATCTTTGTCAGTTTCATAGCGCGATATCCAGAAAGGTGGAGGGACGGGCCCTGTGAAACCTTGGCAACCTGCTCAGACGAGTGTGGTGCCAATTCCTGCCCACGGCGCAAGCCGCGGGAAAGATGCCGTGTTGTCATGGACTGACACACCCAGGCAAGTGGCCCGAGCCTTCGGGGCCTTTATTTTTCTTGGAGTCGCGCGGAAACGGCGGAGGTCTTCCATCCCGGGAGGACTCCTTGAGTGAACAACACCTAGATAGCAATGTGCCGGGCAATCCGGCCTACCACTTCACCGTGGTCCCCCCCGGAACCCGGCCAGCCGCTGGCTGGGCCGACCGGACCGGGCTGCTGGCCACGGCCGGCCCCGGAACCCAGTGCATCCATGGCGGGGCCCTGCCTGATCCGGCGTTCGGCTCCATCGCGGCTCCCATCTACCAGACCAGCACCTTCGCCTTCTCGGGCATCCAGGCCAACGGTGGCTTCGACTACACCCGCAGCGGCAACCCCACCCGGGAGCGCCTGGAGCAGGCCATCGCCCTGCTCGAAGGCGGCAGTTCGGCCACCTGCACCAGCTCCGGCATGAGCGCCGTCCTGGTCGCCCTGAACCTGCTGGAACACGGCAGCCACGTGCTCTGCACCGTGGATTGCTACGGCGGCACCTATCGCACCCTGGAACACGCCCGGCTGGTCTACGGCCTGGAGGTCACCTACCTGGACCTGGCCGACCTGGAGGCGGTGCGGGCGGCCCTGCGCCCCACCACCCGGATGATCTGGGTGGAGACCCCCTCCAACCCGCTGCTGCGGCTGTCCGACCTGGCCGCCCTGGCCGGCATCGCCCAGGGCTGCGGCGCCCTGCTGGCGGTGGACAACACCTTCCTGTCCCCGGTCCTGCAGCGGCCGTTCCGGTTCGGCGCGGACCTGGTGGTGCACAGCACGACCAAATACCTCAACGGCCACAGCGACGTGGTGGGCGGGGCGGTGGTGGCGGCCCCGGCCCGGGAGGGCCTGGGCCAGCGGCTCGCCGCGCTCAACAACCTGCTGGGGACCAGCCAGAGCCCCCACGACTGCAACCTGGTCCTGCGCGGCCTGAAGACCCTCCAACTGCGGATGAAGGCCCACGAGGAAAACGCGAAGGCCGTGGCCGAGGCGCTGGTCCTGGACCCCGCCGTGGCGTCGGTGAACTACCCCGGACTGCCGTCCCACCCCCAGCATGAGCTGGCCAAACGCCAGCAGCTCGGGTTCGGGGCCATGGTCAGCTTTACCCTGAAGGATGCCGCCCCGGCGGCGGTGGAACGCGTGCTGCTGGCCCTGCGCTGGTTCACCCTGGCCGAAAGCCTGGGCGGGGTGGAGAGCCTGGTGGCGCACCCCGCCAGCATGACCCACGCCTCCATGACCCCCGAAGCCCGCCGGCGCGCCGGCATCGGCGACGGGCTGATCCGGCTGTCCGTGGGCATCGAGGACCGGGCGGATCTGCTGGAGGATCTCCGTCAGGCCCTGGCCGGGCCGGCCAAATAGCAAACTATCTATTCCGATTGTTTTACTAAGTAAATAATTCTTGTCAAAATAATAAACAATGTGTTTTGATGAATGACCGGCTGGTTCTAACCAGAGGGCGAATCCTCCCCGCCTCCGTTCCGAGCCAAGCCGTCACCCCATCCACACCCGAGCGTTGCCGAACCGGCATCCTCCAGCCCCAGGAGCTTGCAATGAATACCCAAACCATCCTCAAGGCCTTCCGGGCCGCCGCCTTCACTGCCGCCGCCTTGTTCCTGGTTCCCGGTTCGGCCCGCCTCGGGGCGGCCACGGTGACCCTGGGCACCGAGGGGGTCTACGCCCCCTTCACCTTCCTGGATGACAAGGGCGAGATCACCGGCTACGACATCGACGTGGTCAAGGAGATCGGCAAGCGGGTCGGGCTGCAGGTCAAGTTCGAGCCCACCCCCTGGGACAGCATGTTCCTGGCCCTGGACAGCAAGAAGTTCGACGGCGTCGCCAACCAGATCTCCAAGAACCCCGACCGGGAGAAGAAGTACGCCTTCTCCGACAGCTACCTGCTGGCGGGCGCCCAGGTCATCGTCCGGGGCGACCGGCCCGACACCTTCGGCGCCGGCCTGGCCAGCCTGAAGGGCCTGCGGGTCGGCACCGCCCCGGGCAGCAACTTCACCAAGGCCCTGGAGGACTTCAACGCCAAGAACGGCAATAGCATCCAGCTGAAGTACTACGACGGCAACCTGAGCGTCGTGCTCCAGGACATCGTCGCCGGCCGGCTCGACGCCACCCTGAACGAGCGTCTCGCCACCAGCTACAACGTGCAGAAGCTGAAACTCAACGTCAAGGTGGTGGGCACCCCCATCGAGCAGGAGCCTTCGTTCTTCGTATTCCGCAAGGACGCCGAGGGCCAGGCCCTGGCCCAGCAGTTCGACAAGGGACTGGCCGAACTGAAGAAGGACGGCACCCTGGCCAAGATCTCCCAGAAGTGGTTTGGCGGCGATTTCACCAAGTAAGTAAGGATCAGCCCTCCCTGCCCGGCGGACGCTTCGCGTCCGCCGGGTGCATGTCCCGGAGCCGCCCATGGCGACCTTGTTCGACGTCCCGTTCTTCCTGTCCACTTTCCCCGAGCTGGCCAGGGTGATTCCGCTCACCCTGAAGATCACCGGGGTCGCCATGTTCCTGGCGCTGATCCTGGGGCTGGCCGTGGCCCTGGCCCGGCTCTACCGGATCCCCGTGCTGTCCCAGCTGGCCGCGGTCTATGTCTCGTTCGCCCGGGGCACGCCGCTGCTGGTGCAGATCTACCTTTCCTACTACGGGGTGCCGGTGCTGCTGGATTGGCTGAAGGCGAGGTACGGCCTGGCCCTGGACCTGAGCGGGGTCCCGGCCATCGTCTACATCTACCTGGCGTTCACCTTCAACGTCGGCGCCTACCTTTCGGAGACCATCCGGGCCGCGATCCAGGCCATCGACAAGGGCCAGATGGAAGCCGCCCTGTCGGTGGGCATGTCGCCCTGGAAGGGCCTGCAGCGGATCGTGCTGCCCCAGGCCCTGGCGGTGGCGCTGCCCAGCTTCGGCAACACCCTCATCGCCCTGGTCAAGGACACCTCGCTGGCGTTCATGATCTCGGTGGTGGAGCTGATGGGCGAGGCCAAGCTGCTGGGCGCCCGGGGCCTGCGCTTCTTCGAGGTCTACATCGCCGTGGCGATCGTCTACTGGGTCATCTGCATCATCATCGAGCGCCTCGTCACCCTCCTGGAACGGCGCGTCCGGATCTTCGAGGGCACCGCGGCAGTGAGGCATGCATGATCAAGCTCACCGGCATCTGGAAGTCGTTCCACCACGTCCCGGTCCTGAAGGGGATCGACCTGGAGGTGAATCCAGGCGAGGTGGTGGTGATCCTCGGCCCCAGCGGCTCCGGCAAATCCACCCTGCTGCGCTGCGTCAATTTCCTGGAGCGGGCCGACCGCGGGCTGATCCAGCTGGGCGACCTGACGGTGGATGCCGCCCGGGCCAAGCCGGCCCAGATCAGCGAGCTGCGCCGGCGCACCACCATGGTGTTCCAGAACTACAACCTGTTCCGCAACAAGACCGCCCTGGGCAACGTCATGGAAGGGCTGGTGACGGTGAAGGGGATGCCCGCCGCCTGGGCCAGGGAGAAGGCCAGCGCCTGCCTGGACAAGGTGGGGCTGACCAACCGGCTGCAGTTCTACCCCTCCCAGCTTTCCGGCGGCCAGCAGCAGCGGGTGGGCATCGCCAGGGCCATGGCCATGGATCCCCAAGTGATCCTGTTCGACGAGCCGACTTCTTCCCTGGATCCGGAGGTGGTGGGTGGGGTGCTGGAGGTCATGAAGGGCCTGGCCCGGGACGGCATGACCATGGTCGTCGTGACCCATGAGATGGGTTTCGCCAGGGAAGTGGCCAACCAGGTCGTGTTCATGGACGACGGCCAGATCCTCGAAGCGGGCAGCCCCGAGGAGGTCTTCGAGCACGCGCGCCATGAAAGGACCGTCCAGTTCCTGCAACGGGTGACCCGGTCGGCGGCAGATTCCGGCGAGCCAGCCCTGGCTTGAATGGTCTAATGAACCGGTACCTCAGGAACGGACCCGGCCTCATGTCATTGCGCACCCTTGCATTCCTTTCCACCATGCTGCTGGTGCTGGGCGGCGCCTGCGCCTACATGGCCGGCCGGTCCATGGCGCTCTGCCCTGCCCTGGCCGGACACCCGGCCCTGGTCTGGGGTTTCTTCGGCCTGTTCGTCTTCCTGCTGTTCGCCGTGCCCATCCTGCAGCGGGTTCCGGCCCTCTCCCACCGGATCGCGCCCCTTGCCTGGGTAGGCTACGGACTGTTCAGTTTCGTCTCCACCTACGTGGTCTACCTGGCCGTGGCCGATCTGGCCCAGAGCCTGTTGCGCCGTTGCTGGGGGATCCAGGCCGGCCAGGGCGCCTTCCTGCTGGCGGCGGGAGCGGCGCTGGCCTCGGTGCTCCTGGGCTTCGTCACCGCCATGGGCCCGGCGCGGATCCGGCGGGTGGAGATCGCCATCCCGGGCCTGGCTGCGGGGCTGGAAGGGTTCCGCATCGTCCAGATCTCCGACCTGCACCTGGATGTCCTGGTCCGCTGGTCCCAGGTGGAGCGGGTGGTGGCCGACGCCAATGGGCTGAACCCAGACCTGATCGCCGTCACCGGGGACCTGGTGGACGGCGGCGGGGATGGGACCCGGGCCAAGGTGGAACGGATGGGCGCGCTCAAGGCCACCCATGGGGTCTTCTTCATCACCGGCAACCACGAGTATTATTCGGGCGTGGCCCGGTGGCTGGGCGTGCTCCGGGGCCTGGGCTGGAAGGTGCTGCACAATGAGCATGTCCTGCTGGAACACCAGGGCGCGCGTCTGGCGGTGGCCGGCCTGCCCGACCCCACCGCCGGAGCCCAGGTCCCGAATCTGGCCCGGGCCCTGGCCGGAATCCCCGAGGACGCCTTCCGTCTGCTGCTGTTCCACCCGCCCACCGGGTTCCAGGCCGCCGAGGCCGCCGGGGTGCAGCTGCAGCTTTCCGGGCACACCCACGCCGGGCAGTACTTCCCGTGGAGCCTCGTGGTGCCCCTGTTGTTCAAGCACCCCAAGGGCCTGGGCCGGAGCGGCGGCATGTGGATCTACACCAGCGTCGGCACCGGGTTCTGGGGGCCGCCCAACCGCTTCCTGATGGCGCCGGAACTGACGTTGCTGGTATTGAAGAAGGGCTGATCGGTCCCGGGATCCCGGCCAGGTGAAGGCATGAATGGCTGTCTGCCGGGCGACTTGGCGAATGCGTAGGGTCAGACCCGGACGGGCACGACGCCTTTCCTGGAATCCAGCCATGCATCCCCAGCCAGCCAAGCATCAGGACGCCGCTCCCCTTTCACCGGGAGACCTGAACCCGGACATCGACCTGGACATCCAGGCCGGCATCTCTATCTCTTTTGGCCAATTCCGCAGACGGTGTCTGCGGAATTCACCGACCTCACCAGCATGGGCAAGCGTTTCTCCCTGCATTGGTCGGCCTATGTCTGCCTGCTCTCCGTCCGGGACCCCGCCGCCCGCGCCTTCTACGAAATGGAGGCCTTGCGGGGCGGCTGGTCCGTGCGTCAGCTGGGCCGGCAGGTTGATCGATCTCAAGGTCGGCCGGTTCAGGAAAGTCCGAACGCCCGGGCCAAGGCCTGGTACATCACCTTCACCGGCGCGTCCAGGCCGGTCCAGAGCTTGAAGCCGATGGCCCCCTGGTACACCAGCATCCCCAGCCCATCCACCACCTGGGCGCCCTGGGCCCGGGCGGTCAGGAGGAACGGGGTGGCCGGCGCGGGGATCACATCGCAGACCGCCATGCCCCCAGTGATGGACCCGTAGGCGATATCGGGCTTCTGATCCGCCCCGGGTGGCAGCCCGATGGAGGTGGCGTTGACCAGGATGTGGGTGCCGGCGGGGACCGGGTACGGCCCGGACCAGGGGGCGTACGAAGCCCGCACGGGGGTCCTGGAAGCCAGCAGCTCCACCAGTTCCCGGCCCCGTCCGGCGGAACGGTTGACCACGGTGATCCGCTCCGCCCCGGCCAGGGCCAGCTCCACGGCGATGGCCCTGGCGGCGCCCCCGGCCCCGAGGATGACGATGTTCCGGCCCCTCGGGTCGACCTTGGCGTCCTGGGTCAGGGCGGTCAGGAAGCCCTTGCCGTCGGTGTTTTCGCCCACCAGGCGGTCCCCGGTTCGCACCACCGTATTCACCGCGCCCATGAGGGCCGCCGCCTCCTTGACCTCGTCCAGATGGGCCAGCACGGCGACCTTGTGCGGAATGGTGAGGTTGATGCCGCGCATGTTCATGGCCCGCAGACCGTTCATGGCCGCCGCCAGATCCTGGGGCAGCACCTCGATGGTGAGGTAGCGCCAGTGCAGGCCCAATTCCGCGAAGGCGGCTTCGTACATGACCACGGTCGGGTTCTCGGCCACCGGATGGCCAAATACGCCGATAAGTTCTTCCTTGTAGTTGGGTGCGTCCGCCATGTCTCTCCCCTGCCGCCCGGCGCTGTGAATGGATATTTGAATGATATTACCCCCATGGTTCCGCTACGGACCCACCCGAGGTTGATCCGTTTGACCGATAGGGCGCCGCGAAACGCTGGTCCCAGGCGCCGTTGCTTTTGAGTTGGCGGTTCCAGCAGAACTGGGCGATGGACAGTTTGAAGGCCACCGAGAGCAACGCCGCGGTCACGGGCGAAAAGCGTTCGACCCCGGCGATCGCCCGCAGTTCCGGCGCGCCGAACCGGAGGTCCCGGGCCAGTTGCCCGCCGAGGGTCCGCAGCTGGGCCCAAAGCCTCTGGTTCGAGGAGTCCGGCCGCATCTGCAACGCTTCCCCGCCGCCCCGGACGATGGTGCCGGCATAGGGCGAGCCCAGGCGCCGGGCCAGCTTCTGCAAGTAGCGTTCCAGCGGCCGGGAATGCAGCGCCTCGGGAAAGCCGGACTGCACCAGGAAGGCCAGGACCGGGTTGCGGCCCCCGGCCGCGGCCACCGCCACCCGCGGCGCCAGCGCCTCGATGAAGGCCATCACCAGCCCCGGCATGGCGTCGGTATAGAGCGGCATGCCCAGCAGCACCACCTCGGCCTGGGCGAAGGCCGCGACCGCCCGGTCGAAGTCCGCCGGCCGGACCAGGTGGAGCGTCTCCGGGGCTGCGCCGCCGGCCGAGATCCAGCCCTCCGCCAGCCGCGACAGCATCTTCATGGAATTGGAGCGCGGCCCCCTCGGGGAGCCGTCAAGCAGCAGCAACGAGGTCAAAGGCCACCTCCCTGGCAGGGCGGTCGGCGACCGCGGTGAACACCGTACGGAATTTGAGGTTGCGGGCCAGGCGCAGCCAGAGGCCGGCGCTGATCTCCAGATCCTCGGCGTCGGCGCCGGGTCCCGGGCCCAGCACCAGGGCGAACCCGGGGTAGCTGGAATAGCGCGGGCGATGGTGGACCTCGCCGCCCTCCAGTTCCAGATACGGGTGCACCAGCGGGATCATCTGATCGGCCGCCCGCTTCAGCAGGGCGCTGGTGAACCCCATGGTGACCCGGGAGGCCGCCACCAGCAGATCGGCCTCCACCACGGCACGGCAGACCCGGCCGCTGTCATCGCCCTTGACGCACCGGCCCGGGGTCTTGACCCAGCAGCCGAAACAGCCGGAACAGCCCTTCAGGTCCAGGCCGCCGAGATCCAGGGTCAGGACCTGGTGGCCCGAGGCCGTCAGCTGCCCGGCAAGCTCATGGACATAACGATGGAAGGACGAGCCGGGGTCGGGCTCGCCGTTGAGGATGGTGATGCGCATGGTGCGGCTCCTTTGGACAAGGATGCTTGGTCTACAGCGTAGATCTGAATGGACAATCAAATTCTACGTCGTAGAAATGGACTGTCAAGGGCCCCCATTCGACCAATAACGATTGGGCCGCCGCCCTTCCGGAGGCTATGATCAGCGGCGGCGGCCCGCCGCATCTACGTCGTAGAACCTTCTTCGCCTTGGCCACGTCCCAGGAGCCCGCAACCATGCCCAGCAACCTGAAACCGGAACGCCCAGCGCCCCCCAAGCGACGTCCCCCGCGGCGGCGCCGGGAAGGTCCTGCCAGCCCGCTCACCCGCGAGCACATCGTCACCACCGCCTTGACCCTGGTGGACCGGGAGGGACTGGGCGCCCTCTCCATGCGCCGGCTCGGAGCCGCGCTGGGGGTGGATCCCATGGCGGTCTACCACCACCTCCCGAACAAGGAGGCCCTGCTCGACGCCATCGTCGAGGCGGTCATGGCCGCCATCGATCTCACCGTGGACAACCCGGACGACCCGCCCGAGGAGCGCATCATGGGCGCGGCCCGGGCCTACCGGGACGCCATGCTCGCCCATCGGAACGCCTTGCCGACCATGCTCGGACGCGGCCCGGTCACCCCGGCGGCGATGCGGCCGGTGGAACTGCTGCTCAGCATCCTGCGCGCCGCCGGGCTGCCGCCCGGTTATGCCCTGGCAGGCATGAACACCATCGCCGCCGCGGTGCGCGGCGCGGTGGGAATGGTCGCTTCCGCCGGAACCGAGCCGCACCTGCAAGGGCAGCTGGAAGCCATGGCCCAGGCCCTGCCGCTCGCCCAGTTCCCCTGCCTGCGGGAGGAACTCCTCTGCGGCGGGGATTTCTTTGAACGGGACTTCGAATTCGGCATCCGGGCCCTGGCCCGGGGACTCATTTCCCAGGCCCATCCTCCCGGGGCAGATACTCCCAGGGGTCTTCATCCAGGCACATCCGGATCATCCTGAGCATTTTGTCCGGTGCGAAGGGCTTGGCCAGAAAGTACCGGTATTTTTGCGATATCACGGGCCCTTCCTCCAGGCCTTCGGCCAGGTAGCCGCTGGAGCAGACCACTTTGAGGGAGGGCGCCTCGGCCAGCAACCGTTCGGCCAATTGCTGACCGGTCATGCCCCCGGGCATGACCATATCCGTGAATAGCAACTGGATTTCACCCAGGTGTTCGGCCCAGCGGTCCAGGGCCTCGGGGCCCGACCCCGCCTCGAAGGTCCGATAGCCATGGGCCTTGAGGTTCTCCACCAGGAACGCCCGCAGATCCGGCTCGTCTTCCACCACCAGAATGGTCTCCTGCCCCATCAGGGCGGAGACCGGGGCGGCCAGGGTGAACCGCCGCTCGGGGCCATGGTGGCAGGCCGGCAGGTAGATCAGGAACCGGGTGCCCGCGCCGGGCTGGCTCTCCACCTTCACCCAGCCCCCATGCTGCTTGGCGATGCCAAAGACCATGGACAATCCAAGCCCGGTCCCCTGGCCGACCCCCTTGGTCGTGAAGAACGGCTCGAAGATCCGGGACAGGACGTCCTCGGCCATCCCGCAGCCGGTGTCGACCACGCTCAGGCAGAGGAAAAAGTTCGCCTGGGCATCCGGGTTGCCATCGTCTTCGGGGTTGACCCGTTCCTGCTCGCTGGCGTCGATGGTCAGGAAACCGCCGCTGGGCATGGCGTCCCGGGCATTGACAGCAAGGTTCAGCAGCACCTGCTGAATGAGAGCCTCGTCGGCGTTAATGAGAGGGATCTCAGGCGTCGTGGTGAGGGAGATGCCGATGTTTTCCGGCAGCAGCCGCGGCAGCATCTCAGCCAAGGTGGCGAAGGTCCTGCGGATGTCCATGGGCTGGATGTCCAGACTGGTCTTGCGGCTGAAGGTGAGCAGTTGCCGGACCAGACTGGCGGCCTGGGCGGTGGTGTCGATGATCCGCTGCAGCTGCCTCCTGCCCTTTTCGCCCACCGGTTCGTTCTCCAGCAGCATCCCCGAGTAGCCGTGGATCACCTGCAGGAGGTTGTTGAAATCGTGGGCGATGCCGGCGGCCAGTTGGCCGACGGCCTCCATTTTCTGGGCCTGGACGAACTGCCGCTCCAGCCGATGCTGCTCCAGCAGGTTCTGGTGCACCGCCTCCTGGGCCTGGGTCCGCTGTTCGATTTCCCGCTTCAGCAGCTCGTTGGCGGAACTCAGCTGCCCGGTCCGCTCGGCCACCAGGCGGTCCAGTTCTTCCATCTGCAGTTCCCGCTGGCGGGTCAACTGCCATTTCCGGGTCAGGGCATAGGCCATCTGCGACACTTCGATGTTGTCGAAGGGTTTCTTGAGGATGACCAGGCTGTCGGTCGCCGGGAGCTTGCCCAGGATCTCCTCCCAGGAATAGTCCGAATAGGCTGTGCACAGGACGACCTGCAGGTCCTTGTCGACGGCCCAGAGCTGGCTGGTGGTTTCGATCCCGTCCCAACCCGGCGGCATGCGCACGTCCACGAAGGCCAGGGCGTAGGGCCTGCCGGTACGGGCGGCCTCCCTTACCTTCGCCAGCCCCTCTTCGCCCTGGAACGCCGAATCGATGTCGAACCGCACGGTGCGGGGCGCCGGGGCCGGTCTGCCGAAGATCCGGCTCTTGGCGTCGGCGAAGGCGAGCTTGGGCTCGGCCGGACCGGCCAGGACCTTGCGGATATCGTCATGGATGGCGGGGTTGTCGTCGATGATCAGCAGCCGGAAAGGTTTGGCGGTAACGGTAGGGTTCATCGTTCGCTCCTGCGCTCGAAACCCGCGGCGGCGATGGGGAGTTCGAGGGTGAAAAGGGCGCCCATTCCCGTCCCATCGCTGCATACGCTCAACGTGCCGCCCATCTCCTTGGCGGCCAAGGCGCCGCTGTGCAAGCCGAACCCGTGGCCGCCGAAGCGGGTGCTGAACCCGTGGGAAAAGATCCGGGTCAGGTTTTCCGCCGGGATGCCGATGCCGTTGTCGGCCACGGCGATGGCCAGACGGGCGGGTTCAGGCCTTTGGATGCTGAGGGTCAGACGTTTTTCGTCCAGGCCCGACGCTTCCAGGGCATGGCCGGAATTCTGGATCAGGTTTACCAGGATCTGGAGCACCCGGTGCTTGTCGAGCATCTGCGGTTCGAGCTCCGCATAATCCCTGACGACCTCGATCTGCTGGCGCAGGACCATGGCCGCGTTGAGCCGGAGGGCGTCGTCCACCAGGGCGGCCACCGGGACCTGTTCCAGGCAGCCGGTGACCCGCGCGTAGTTCTGCTGCATGTTCACCACTTCCTTGATGTGTTCGATGTTGGCCGCCAGGTGGTCCTGCTCCGCCTGCAGCACCGCCCACTCCTCCTGCAGGTGGTCGGAAAGCTGGATCAGGAACGGCGGGATCTCCCGGCCCACGGTATCAACGGTGAGGAACCCGGCAAGGTCGTCCTCATGGAGCCGGAGCATGGCGCTGAGTTCGGCCAGGGTCGAGATCTCCGAACGGCGCAGCTTTTCCCGGATCAGGATGGCGGAGACGTTGACGCTGTTGAGCACGTTGCCCACGTTGTGCAGGACCCCGGTGGCCACTTCCGCCATGCCGGCCTCCCGGGAGACGTCCATGAGGAGATGCTGGGCTTCGGCCAGGTCGGCGTGGGCATTTTCCTTGGCGGCCATCTGTTCCAGCAGTTCCGAGGTCCTGTCCAGCACCCGCCGCTCCAGGGTGACTTTGGCCTCCATCAGTTCCGCCTGGGACCGCTGCCGGGCCACGGTGGCCCCCAGCAGGTCGGCCAGAACGCGCAGGCTGTCCTTTTCCGGGTCGGTCCAGACCCGGTCCCGGCGGCACTCCCCCAGGGCGAGGAAGCCCCACCAGGCCCCGTTGACCATGACCGGCGCCAGCACCGTGGACCGGATCAACAGCGGCCGCAATAGCTCGCGCACCACCTCGGCCATCTCCCCGACCGGCCCCGAGATCAGGCCGGAGCCCCGGGTCTCGGCGATCAGAAGCCCCGGCCCGTTCGGGGCCCCCTGGATACCGCCGGCTCGCCGGTCCGGGGCCGGGGAACCCTCCGCCACCCATTGGAACAGATGGTTCACGCCCAGGGATTCCCCGGAGTCCTCGTCCGCCACGAACACGTCCACCCGGGAAGCCAGGGTGGACTGGCCGAGCCGGGTCAGCACCTCGTCGATCACCAGGGTCCAGTCGGTGGAGAACAGGAAGGACTGGGCCGCGAGCCGGACCGCCTCCAGGATCCGGTCGCGCTGGAGCAGGGTTCCGGTCATGGTGTTGAACGAATCCGCCAGGCTCTCGATCTCGTCCCGGCTGTGGATGTCGGCCCGGGCCGAAAGATCCCCGAGGGAAACGCGCTGGAGCACCGTCTGCAGGGCGAGGATGGGCCGGACCAGCTGCCTGGCGTAGAGGATCGAGACCAGCAGGCTGAAGGCGATGCAGCCCACGGCCAGGATCCCGGTCCGGCGGTAGACGGCGGCGACGCTGCGGTCGTAGCTGCGGATGGAGAGGCCGACGTGGATCCAGCCCCACTCGATGCCCGAGTAGTCGAACGGCCGGGAATAGTGGAACACCCGGCGATCGAGGACCGGTACCGTGCCAATCCCGCTCACCGCTTCGCGCAGGGCCGGATGCCAGGCGCTGTCCAGGGTCTGCTGGCGCCAGACCGGCTCCGCCCGGACCGAGGGGTCCGGTCCGGGCACGGACTCGTGGATCAGGGAAAACCCGTCGTTCTTGGTGATCACGATGTAGGCGATGGAGTCGTCCCCCTGGAGCACCTGCCGGCAGTGGTCCACCACCGAACTGTAGTCCTCGGTCACCGCGGCTCCGGCGATGACGTCCTGGAGCGAGGCCGACAACCCCCGGGCCTTGGAGGCAAGATTCTCCTGGAAGGTCCGCTTCTGCTCCGGCACGATCACCGCCACGAACACCAGGAGGGTGGCGATGGTGACCAGCCAGGAGACCAGGGCGATCTTCAGGGCGATGCTGAAGTGCTGACGGCCGGGGTCGGCGCCCGGCCTGGAGCGGCGCTCCAAGGCGGAGGGGGAGGTCATGGCGCGGTCCCCCTGCGGCCAGCCTCAGCGCGGTCGGCCAAGGTCTTGAGCCTGGCGTAGTCGGCCAGGAAGTCCCGTGTCTGAACCAGATCCGACGGCTGGAGTTCCGTAACCCCTTCGATCTGAAACAGATCGAGGATCAACTTGCCGGCCGGGTCCTCCCTCAGCCGCGCGGCCTCCTTCCGGTAGTTGTCCGTCACCAACAGATTGCCGCCCGAGCGGTAGGCGGTCAGCGAAGGGATCAGGTCCGGCGAGCCGGCCAGAATCCGGAGTTCCTTGGCGAGCTGGGGATTGAGCTCCACGGCGGTCTCGAAGCCGGCCCGGGTCACCAGCGCGGCCCCCGCCTGCTTGAAGAACACCGGCAGGATGGCCAGGTTCAGTTTGCCGGCGTGACTGACCTTGCCGAAGAACCGCGCGCCGACGGGAAGCTTGTCACGCATCAGCTCGGTGTCCAGCCAGATCGGCGCCAGGGTGGTGCGTGGGGAATCCAGCACCACCAGGGGCTGGCCTCGCAGGCCGCCAAGCCCCTTGAAAGCACCGTCGTCACGCACCAGCAGCACATACTGCTCGGTCACCTTGCCATTGACCCTGGCCGCGTACACCCGGGGCAAGGCGGCCACCTTCTCCAGGACCAGGAACTCGTCCGTGGAGGCGGTGACCACATCCAGCTGCTTCAGCCGCAGGGCATCGGCCATGTCGCTCAGCGAATCAAACACGACGGTGTCGGGATCGACGTCCAGGTTCTTTTCCCGGGCGAAGGTCTTCATCCAGACCTTCATCGCCGCCTGGACATCGGCGCGGTTGGTGTTGGCCATTTCCCGGGTGGAGATTCCGATCCGAACGACCACCCCCCGCTGGGCCGCCGGCTGTCCCCAGGCGGCCACGGCCAGCAACCCGCCCAGGGCGACGGCGGCCACTCCGGTCCGGCGTTTGCCCACAGCAAGCTTCACTTCCGCCGGAGCGGGAGGGCGCGGGAGGGGCGGGGTGGCTGGCATCGGGATCTTGGGCTCCATGGGGTCGGGGGGGGTCAGGGGGTGGCGCCCTGGGCTTTGAGCCGCGCATAGTCCGCCAGCAGGGCTCGGGTTCCCGCCAGGTCCGAGTCCTTGATCTCGACCACGGCATCGGCCTTGAACAGGTTGAGGACCAGCTTGCCGCCCTCGGTCTGCCCCAACTGCAGGGCGGAGCGCCGGTAGAAGTCCACCGCCCCGGTGAGGGCGTTGGCCCGGAACGCCCCTACCGTGGGGATGACTTCCGGGGAGCAGTCCAGCACGCGCAGGGTCCTGGCCAGCTGGGGGTTGAGTTCGCTGGCGGTTTCGAAGCTGGAGCGGGTCACCAGGGCGGCGCCCGCCTGCTTGAAGAACACCGGGAAGATGGCCAGGCCGGGTTTGCTGGGCCGGGTGATCTTGCCGAAGAAGCGCGGGCTGGCCGGAAGTTTCCGCCGCAGCAGCTCCAGCTCCAGCCAGGACGGCGCCAGGGCCGTGCGCGGACTGTCCAGGAGCAGCAGGGTCTGGCCCCGCAGGTCCTTGAACTCGTGCACCGGGCCGTCCTGGTTCACCAGCAGCATGTACTGCTCGGTGATCTGGCCATGGACCCTGCTGGTGAAGATCCTGGACAGCGGGGTGACCTTCTCCAGGGCGACGAACTCATCGGTGGGGGCGTCCAGCACATCGATCCGCTCCCGCAGCAACGCGCTCTCCATCTCCGCCAGGGTATCGAAGACCCGGGCGTCGGTCTGGACCGGCACGTGCGCCTCCTGGGCGACGATCAGCAGCCAGGCTTTCATGGCCGCGGTCACATCGCCCCGGTTGGCGTTGTCCAGGCTCCGGGCCGACAACCCGATCCGCACGTTGCCATTGACCGGGAGCGCCGTCTGGGCCGTCACCGCGGTGGCGGCCAGCAGCAGCGCCGCGCTATATCCGAGCGGGACCAGCGACCTGCGGACCCTTTCCCAGACTTGGCGGCTGGCGATCCGGCCGGCCGCGAACCTCACTCGGCGACCCGCAGCTGCTTCCAGACTTCATTGCCGATGATCAGGGTGAGCTGGGACTGGAGCGCGATATGGTCGAACCGGTCCTTGAGGTGCTGGGCGGTCATGAGGGACTCGATCAGCTGGGACTTGATGACGTCCTGGGTATCCACCAGCTCGTTCTGGTAGGCCCGGGTGTTCAGGTCCCGGTTCTCCTCGGCGGCCTTCATGGCCCGCCCCGTGGCTTCCAGCGACTTGCGGGCGGCGTTCAGGCCGAGCAGGGCGTCCTTGACCCGCAGGCCGATGCCTTCCTTGAGCAGGAACTGCTCTTCCTTGGTCTTGCCGAGCCGGGCATGGGCCTCCCGCACCTGGTTGGTCACCAGCTGCCCGTTGAAGATGGGAATCTTCACCCCGAGCCCCAGGGTCCAGCCCTGCTTGTTCCGGTCGGTGGCGATGCCGGCGTCATAATCGTTCCACAGCTGGTGGAGGTCCACGGTCATGACCAGCTTGGGGTAGTGCCCGCTCCGGGCGGCGGTTTCGGCCCCCTCCAGCGCCCCCAGTCCCGCCTCCAGCTGCTCCCAGTCCAGGTTCCAGCGGAAGGCCGTGCTCACCAGCTGGTCCAGGTTGGCGGCATAGGGCTCGAACGGAATCTCCAGGTCGGCCGGGCTGACGTCCGACTCCCAGCCCAGCCCCATGGTATTGGCCAGGGCGGCCTGGGCCATCCGCTCGTTCTTCTCCAGGGTCGCCACCGTGGCCCGGATGGTCTCCACCATGATCGTGTTGTCCAGGAAGTCGGTCTTCTTGACCCGGCCGGACCCTTCCTTGTACATCGTTTCGGTCAGGACCAGGGTCGCTTCCATGCGGGCGAGGGTGTCCTTGCCGACCTGGTGCAGCTGCCGGGCCAGGATCGCCCCATAGTACATCCGGGTCACGCTGTCATTGATCTCCAGATCCGTGCGCCGGACCTCGCTCTTGGCCAGGTCCACGCCGCCCTTGGCCTGACGGGCGAGGCCAAGGCGGATGCCCCCGTCCCAGAGCAGCCAGGTGGAGTTCAGGGACGCGACGAAGCTGTCCCGGTCCATCAGCTTCACATCCTGGGCCGGGACCTGGAAGGTCTGGGCCGGGATCGGGATGTTAACCCCGGGACCGACCGGGATGGCCTGGGCCGGCACGGAGAATGTGGAACTGGGGAACAGGAAGTCCGGCGCCTGGTCCATGCGCTGGAAGCCCGCCTGCATGGAGATCTGCGGCCAGTACCCGGCCAGGACCTGGGCGTGTTCCGCCTCGGCGATCTCCAGCGCCAGGGCGGAGGCGGGCCGGCGGTGACTGTTGTCCATGGCGGAGCGCAGGCACTGGTCGAGGGTGAGGGTCTGGCTGGCCGGGACTGGATGGTCCGCGCCCATCAGCCAAGGGCTCGCGACCAGGAGGACCCCCAGCAGCAAGGGGCGGCCAAGCATCGCAAGCGGGAAAGTCCTGTTCATTGCCAGCCTTTGCCGGAAGGGCTCAGAAAATGCGGAGGAGCGGCACCGTACCGGGGCAAAGCCGGAAGCACTCCGACCTCGACGGTTGGAATCGGGAATCCGCGCCGGTTCAATTCTTTTGTTCTTTTATCGTCAGGTTGTCCCGGCTCCATTAATTATACTTATATGAATGGACCCAGTCCCGGTGAAATTCCTGGGCCGTGGCCCGCCCGGGACGCTAAGCTTGCTGCACGCTTCCGCCAAAATCCAGAAAAGAGCCCACGATGGTCCTCGGCATCCGGAACATTCCGCAACCTCCTCCGGGCACCCTCGATGTGCCCGGCATCGTCGACGCCTTCGCGCACCGGATGATGTACAGCGTGGCCCAGGACCAGTTCACCGCCCGCAAGTTCGACGTCTACCAGGCCCTGGCCCAGACCGTCCGGGACCGGTTGATCGAACGCTGGTTCAAGACCCAGAACACCTACTATCGCCAGGATGTGAAGCGGGTCTATTACCTCTCCCTGGAATTCCTGATGGGGCGCTCCCTGCGCAACAACATCCTTAATCTGGGGGCTGAGGACGCCTACGGCCGGGCCATGGAGGAGATCGGCTTCCGGATGGAGGAACTCGCCGAGCAGGAATGGGACGCGGGCCTGGGCAACGGCGGACTCGGACGGCTCGCCGCGTGCATCCTGGACGCCGCCGCCACCCTGGAACTGCCCTTCTATGGCTACGGGATCCGCTATGAATACGGGATCTTCCAGCAGAAAATCATCGACGGCGCCCAGGTGGAATTCCCCGACAGCTGGCTGCGCTACGGCAACCCCTGGGAGATCCCGCGGCCCGACGTGATCTTCCCGGTGCGGTTCAACGGCCGCACCCAGGTCGGCAAAGGCCCGGACGGCGGCTACCGGGTCGACTGGGTGGACACCCAGGACGTGTGGGCCATGGCGTTCGACACCCCCATCGCCGGCTACGGCAACGGCACCGTGAACACCCTGCGGTTATGGTCGGCGCGCTCCAGCCGCGAGTTCGACCTGGGCCGCTTCAACGCTGGCGAGTATGCCCAGGCGGTCCAGGACAAGACCCGGTCCGAGAACATCTCCAAGGTGCTCTACCCGGCCGACGACCAGAGCGCGGGCAAGGAGCTGCGGCTGAAGCAGCAGTATTTCTTCGTCTCGGCGACCCTCCAGGACGTGGTCCGGCGCTTCAAGAAAGGGCCGGACTGGACCTGGGACCAGTTCCCGGACAAGGTCGCGATCCAGCTCAACGACACCCACCCCTCCCTGGCGGTGCCGGAGCTGCTCCGGGTCCTCGTCGACCAGGAGAACCTGGGCTGGGATCAGGCCTGGGATCTCACCCGGAAGGTCTGCGCCTACACCAACCACACGATCCTGCCCGAGGCCATGGAAGTCTGGCCCACGGAGCTCATGCGCCAGCTGCTGCCGCGCCACCTCGAGCTGATCGAGGAGATCGACCGCCGCTTCCGGCTGCAGGTTCGGGAACGCTATCCCTTCAACGACGCCAAGCTCGACCGCCTGGCCATCATCGACCATGGCCACAGCGTGCGCATGGCCAACCTGGCCATCGTCGGCAGCCATTCGGTCAACGGCGTGGCCCAGCTGCATACGGACATCCTGAAGGCCTCCACCTTCTCCGAGATGAACGAACTGTTCCCGGGCCGAATCAACAACAAGACCAACGGCATCACCCCCAGGCGCTGGCTGCTGCAGTGCAATCCGCGGCTGGCCGGGCTGATCACCGAGGCCATCGGCCCGGGCTGGACCCGGCAGCTGGAGCAGCTGCGGGGGCTCGAGGCCTTCGCCTTCGATGCCGGATTCCAGGCCCGCTGGACCCAGGCCAAGCACGCCAACAAGGAGGCCCTGGCCCGGGTGCTGGGCCAGGCCCAGGGAACCGTGCTGGATCCCACCTTCCTGTTCGACGTGCAGGTGAAGCGGATCCACGAGTACAAGCGGCAGCTGCTGAACCTGCTGCACGTGGTGACGCTCTGGAACCGGCTGGGCGATGGCGCCGACGCCGGAGTGCCGCGGGCGGTCATGATCGGCGGCAAGGCCGCCCCGGCCTACTGGGTCGCCAAGACCATCATCCAGCTGGCCAACGCCCTGGGCACCGCCATCAACGCCGATCCCGCCTGCCGGGGCCGGCTTTCGGTGACCTACCTGGAGAACTACCGGGTCACCCTGGCCGAACAGGTGTTTCCCGCCTGCGAGCTGTCCGAACAGATCTCCACCGCCGGCACCGAGGCCTCCGGCACCGGCAACATGAAGGCCGCCCTCAACGGCGCCCTCACCATCGGCACCCTGGACGGCGCCAACGTCGAGATCCGGGACGAGGTGGGCGCGGCCAACATCTTCATCTTCGGCCACACCGCCAAGGGCATCGTCGAGCTGAGGGACCGCGGCTATCGTCCCCGGCAGTGGGCCGAGGCCAACCCGGAACTGGCCCGGGCCATCGACACGATCGCCAGGCTCGAAGGCGGCCGGTTCGAGCCGCTGGCGCGCATGCTGCTGGAATCGGATCCTTATTGCCACTGCGCCGACTACGCCGGCTACGTGGAGGCCCAGGCAAGGGTCTCGGAACGCTACGCCCGGCCCGGGGACTGGGCGCGCTGGTCGATCCTCAACGTCGCCGGCATGGGCCGGTTCTCCATCGACCGCACCGTACGGGAGTATGCCGGCGAGATCTGGGACGCCAAGGCCGTGCCCGTGGCCCCGGTCCATGGGGCAGCGGCGGATGCGTTGGCCCAGGGAACCCGTTGAGCCGGTTCCGGCCAAGGACGGCAAGGCGTCAGAAGCGCCACTGAATCGTGATTCCCGGCTTCTGCAGGTAAAGATTCGAAACCAGGCAATGCAAGTAACCGCTGATGCAGCGTCGTACAGCGACCCGTTTTGATCTTGACCTGAGCAGGACAATCGCCATTCCCGCCTAAAACCCACCTCAGTTCTTGGAATGGCCCAGCCCTTGATTCCACCCAATGGGTGATGATCCAGGGTGGGCCGATGTTTGAGATCGTTGGACTGAAGGTGGAGATCGGCAGCCCCTTCTCCACCGATGGCGGGGTGGTTTTCGGGGCGGTTGACAGCATCGATGCGGTCCCTGGGGCCTGGGTAGATCGGCTCCTTACACGGCCGCCCTCACGGCAAGGCGGCGCAGCCCAAGGCCGCAGGCCGCAACCGTGCAGCAGCACAGCGGAGGCCCGGACCTGGCGGGGCGAACCAGCCGGCGCTATGCCACCGCGGCCGCTGCCGCTATTGGCCAAACACCACCAACCAGGACGAACCTCGCTCGAAGCCAATAGCTATCCGCGGCGGGAGACATAGTCCTTGATTATGCAATCGGGTCACGGCTAATCCACCTCCCCAAGCTCGGATCATAGGCCCGGAATAACGTCAGATCCAAACCACTCTGCGCATGCCAGAAGTCGCCGGTGAAGCCAAAGCTCGCGGATCTCGACTCTTCGCCCCATGCCGTCATATCCGAACTCACTACGGTGTCCGGTCGCCGTAATCGTG
>Ga0302279_10001927_pt1 | contig 28530 bp, 24 predicted proteins | sample III_Bog_N3_3_FD_194541 | JGI IMG/M metagenome (GOLD analysis project Ga0302279, IMG submission 194541) | Peat permafrost microbial communities from Stordalen Mire near Abisko, Sweden - III_Bog_N3_3 | ecosystem: Environmental > Terrestrial > Soil > Wetlands > Peat | place: Sweden: Abisko... | reverse complement strand
GAGATCACCACCACCACGGTGTCGTGCCAGGCGGCCGGTCCGATCTCGTCGGCGAAACCGGCCAGGCCGCGGCCCAGTTCGCCCAGCCGGCCGGCCAGATAGCCGGTGGCGCCGCCCTCGTTCACATGCGTGTCCCAGCCGCCGACATCGACGAAGCCGAGGTTGAAGCGGTCGCTCATCAGCCGTCCGATCCGGCGGGCGGAGAGCTCAAAGCCCTTGGGCGAAACCGCGCCGCGGTTGGCCGCCTGCATCTCGGTGGAAATCGACTGGTAGACCTCGTCGCGGACGGTGAAGCCCTCCTTGACCGAGGCGTCCAGCGGGGTGCCGCGATACATGTCCTCGATCAGCGCCGCCTGGCGAGCGTCGACCCCGGGTTTGCCGACCTGGGCGATGCCGATGTTGGGGATCGCCGCGCCGCCGCGGAAGGTCAGCGGCAGCTGGTCGGTGAAGGCGATCGGCTGCACACCGGTGAGCGCGCCGGCCAGCCGGCTCATGAAGCCCGAGCCATAGTTGCGGCTGCCGCCGACCGGCTGGCCCAGCTCGATGGTGTCCTGGGTCTCGAAGTGGCTGCGGGTGAGGTCGTCGGTCCCGGCGAAGGGCACGAAAGCCAGCTGGTTCTGCTTCCACAGCGGATAGAGGCTGTCGGCGAGGGCCGGATGCAGGCCCCAGTCGGCGTCGAGGCTGAGGGCGGCGTTGGGATTGGCGGGATCGGGTTTGGCGACCGCGATGGTCGGCCGCGAGGCGTAGTAGAAATCCGAGGAGACCGGGATCACCACATTGGCGGCGTCGTAGCCGCCTCGCAGGAACACCACCAGCAGGCGCGCGCCGCCCGTAGGCGCGGCCCAGACCTGGCCGAAGGCGGTGAGCGGGGCGGTGGCGGCGAGGGCGGCGAGCAGGTCGCGGCGGCGCATGGGCAATGTCTCCTTCAGCGACGCATGAATCAGCGACGCATAAATTCTGGGGACGCCAGGAAGAGGACGTTCCAGTCCTCCGCCGAGACGGCCTTGCCGAGGGCGGTGTCCGTGGCCGGCGACAGGGTTCCGGCCAGGGCGTCGTAGTAGAGGGCGTTCTGCAGCTGCGGGAACGCCGGCTGGTCGGCGGCATCGGGGGTCGGCGGCTTGAACAGCCCGGCCGAGCCCGCGCCGATCTGATGGGCGATCTCGAAGCGCAGGGCCATCTGGCCGGGTCCGTCCCAGTCAGCGGTGGTCATCGGATAGCCGTCCGGCGTCTCGTGATTGTAGAGGCCCTCCGACATCCGCCCCAGCCAGCCCTGGATCGGGGCGGTGTTCAGCACCACCCGGTCGTCGTAGGCCAGGCGCACGGCGGACACCGCATAGTGGATGGGGTCCTTGAACTTGGTCCCCAGCGACTGCCGGAACGCCGGGGCGTGGAACATGGTGTCGAGCACGGCGGCGATGTCGCCGTCGGTGCGGCCGAAGGTCTGGGCCATGGCTTCGACCAGGGCCGGCGGCGGATCGTCGGCGACGAAGTACTGGGCCAGCTGCCGCGAGACATGCCGGGCGGTGGCCGGCTGGCGGCAGAGGATGTCGAGGGCCTGTTCCGCCTCGCTGAAGCCGGCGCCTTTGATGGTGTGGCCGAGGAAGAGCTTGTCGCCGTAGTCGTGGCGGTTGGGGTTGAACTCAAACAGGCCGGAACGGATCAGGTCGGCGGCGTGGTCGGGCTTCAGCTTCGGCGCGTCGGGCTTGGCGTCGATACCGACGCCGGTGAGGATGCGGGCCAGCTCCTGCACGTCTTTCTGGGTGTAGCCGGAGCCGACGCCCATGGTGTGCAACTCCATCAGCTCGCGGGCGTAGTTCTCGTTGATGTGGCCGGCGGCGTTGTCGGCGTTGTCCAGGTAGCGGAGCATGGCCGGGTGCTTCAGCGTCGCCTCCAGCAGGTCGCGGAAGCGGCCGAGGGCGTGCGGACGGATGGCGCTCTCCTCGTAGTCGCCGATCATGGCGCGCACGTTCGCCTTGGCCTGGTGAACGTTGAAGTGGTTCATCCAGAACCAGGTCAGCTGCTCCTTCAGCTGGTCCGGGGCATAGAGGTCGCGCAGCAGCGAGCGGGTGGCGGCCTGCCGCGCCAGGTCGTTCATCGCCTGCTGATAGGCCTGCTGGGCGGCCTTCTTCTGGTCGGGTTCGGTCAGCGCGTTGGCGGCCTGGTTCTGGGCCTCCATCTGACGGACCAGTACGTCCAGGGGCTGCTGCGAGAGGGTCAGCGCCTGGATCTGCGCCGCCGCGGCCGGCGGCAGGGTCTCGTCCGACGGATGCAGCTGCGCGCGCAGCCAGCGTTCGGTCCCAAGCCGGGAAACGTCCGCCGCCTCGGAGGTCGAGACGCCCCAGCTGACCCGGTTGACCAGATTCAGGTCGGAGACACTGAGGCCCGGGGCGGCGATGGCGGAGGTCGCGGCCAAGGCGAGGCTCGCGCCGGCGATGGCGATCCTTTGTGCAGCTGTCATGCCGGTCGCTCGCCTACCCGATCAATGCGGCCACAGTGCGCCGGACTACCTGAACGCTTGCTGACCAGCCTCGATCCGTCGCACGCCGGCCGAGGCTCCCGCGATCCTTCCGAACACCGCCCCGGCCATCAGGCCGGTCCCGCCGGGGTAGTTGTGCCAGAAGAGCCCGCCGACCAGTTCTCCCGCGGCGTAGAGACCGCCGATCGGCGCCCCGTCGCCATCGATTACCTGGGCCCGCTCGTCGACCTTGAGGCCGCCGAAGGTGAAGGTGACGCCGCATGTGACCGCGAACGCCTCGAAGGGCGGCGTGTCGATCGGGTTGGCCCAGTTGGACTTCGGCACGGCCAGACCGGCGGTCCCGCGGCCGTCCTTGACGTTGGGGTCGAAGGGGATGGCGGTCTCGACGGCGGCGTTGAAGCCGTGGATCGTGGCCAGGGCCTTGGCGGCGTCGACGTCCTCCAGCTTGGCGGCGAGCTCTTCCAGCGTGTCGGCGCGGACCCGCGTTGCCCGTTTGATCCGGTATTCGTCGCGCAGCAGCGGCAGCACCTTGGCGTCGAACACCTGCCAGGCGAACTGGCCGGGCTGGCCCAGGATCACCCGGCCGTACTTGGCGTAGGTGTAGTTGCGGAAGTCGGCGCCCTCGTCGACGAACCGCTGGCCGTCCGCGTTGAGCATGATCCCCAGCGGATAGGAGTGCTTCTGGAAGCCGTCGCCGACCTCCAGGTCGCCGAACTCCGGGGCGTTGCGGTCCCAGCCGACCGCGTGGCAGCCGGACCAGTTGCCGGCCGGCGCGGCGCCGATGTCGAGGGCCATGCGGATGCCGTCGCCGGTGTTGAACCGGGTCCCGCGCACCTTGGCCAGGTCCCAGCCGGGACCGAGGTAGCGGGTGCGCCACTCGGCGTTGGATTCGAAGCCGCCGCTGGCCAGCACCACCGCCTTCGCCCGGATATCGTGGGTGCGGCCGGCGATCTTGGCCCGCACGCCATGCACGCCATCGTCGTCGGCCAGCAGTTCGGTGGCCCTGGCCTGGAAGATCAGGGTGACGCCGCGCGCCTCGGCCGCCTTGCGCAGCGCCTCGACCAGGCCGGGGCCGCCGCCCCAGGCCTCCACCGTCAGCCCGCCCCAGAACTTGAACCGGCCGTCGATCCGATAGGCCTGCCGCCCCCAGATCGGCATGAACCGCACGCCCTGGCCCTGCATCCAGCGCATCGTCGGGCGGCTGCGGCTGACCAGCAGCTCGCACAGCATCGGGTCGGTGCGGTATTCGGTGACCCGGCCCATATCGTCGAAGAACTGACCCTCGGCGTAGGTCCCGAAGTCGGCGGACGCGACCTCGGCGTCGGTGAGGTCCGGCATCAGCGCGCGCAGGTCGTCGACGCCGTCGTAGACGCAACGAAACGCCCCAGCGGTGAAGCGGCTGTTGCCGCCGAACTCAGCCTCGGGCGCCCGCTCCAGCATCAGCACCGACGCGCCTTGCTCGGCCGCGGCCAGGGCGGCGCAGAAGGCTGCGTTGCCGGCGCCGACGACGATGACGTCGACGGCGGTGGGAGGGGCGAGTTGAGTCAGGTTGGGCTCCAAGGGGAAGATTCTGCCAAGCCTATCCGCGCCTCACCTAACCTCTCCCCGTCGCCGGGGAGAGGGATACTCATAGGTCGGCGTCCGGCTCCATCCGCAGCGCTGCTGTTTCAGTATCCCTCTCCCCGCGCAGTGGGGAGAGGTTAGGTGAGGGGCTGCCGGTAGTTGGCTGCTCGCGGTCAGACCGTCACCGCCTTGGCCCCGTACCGCGCCCCGAACCCCTCGGTGTCGATCTCTTCCAGGTGGGTGCGGCCGGCCAGGACGTCGGCTTTCCAGGCTTCGTGTTCGGGGATGTGGGCGTGGAACTCCGGCATCACCTCCTCGGCGAACAGCTCCAGGCTGTCGCAGATGTCCTGGTGGGTGTTGCGGCCGGCCTGGTTCAAGAGGATCACCTGGTCGATGTTCGAGGACTCGAACTTGCGCAGCTTGCGGCGGATGCTTTCGGGGCTGCCGATCAGGCCGCCGGAGACGGCGCGCTCGGCCTGCTCCGGATTGGCCGCCTTCCACTTGGTGTATTCGACCCACATGTCGACCTCGCCGGGCGCCGGACGCGAGCGGTCGGGGCTGTTGTAGAACCTGAGGCAGAACTGGAAGAAGGTCGCCCCGTCGGCCTTGGCCCGGGCTTCCTCGTCGGTGCGCGCGCACATGAACATCGAGACCAGGGCGATGTTCGGGTTGGTCGGATAGTCAGCGAGGCGATCCAGCCGCTTGGTGATGCCGTTGTAGTAGGCGTGCACCCAGGCGTGGGCGGCGTCGGCGCTGACGAACTGAAAGCCCAGCGCGCCCAAACCCTTTTCGCCGGCATAGGCGATGGTCGGCAGCTGCGAGCAGGCGGTCCACAGCGGCGGATGCGGCTTCTGCCGGGGCTTGGGCAGCACGTTGCGCAAGGGGAAGTCGAAGTGCGGCCCGTGGTATTCCACGCCGCCGTCCCGGAACATCGGGATCAGGCATCGAACCGCGTCCTCCCAGATCTCCCGCTTGTCGCGGAACTTGACGTTGAACGGATGCAGCTCGGTGATGCTGGCGCTCTCGCCCATACCAAGCTCGACCCGGCCGTTGCTGATCAGGTCGAGCGCCGAGACCTTCTCGGCCACCTTGGCCGGGTGGTTGGTGGTCAGCTGGAAGATGCCGTGGCCGAGGCGGATCTGCTTGGTCCGCTGGCTGGCGGCGGAGAGGAACACCTCCGGCGCGGAGGAGTGGGAATATTCCTCCAGGAAGTGGTGCTCGACCTCCCAGGCGTAGTCGTAGCCCAGCTTGTCGGCGAGTTCGAGTTGGCTGAGCGCATCCTGATAGAGCCGCCATTCGCTGTCGGGGTTCCAGGGCCTCGGCAGCTGCAGTTCGTAGAAGATTCCGAATTTCATGGCCGTGTTCCGTCCCATCTTCGCGGGACGTCTGACGCGCCCGTCCCGGCAATTGAGACCGCGGGCGGCGCGAAAGGCAAGCGCTCGACTTCCGGAGCGCGGGCGTCGTAGCGTGGCCTGGGGTTGAAGGCGATGCAGGGGCGCTAAGACCGATGTCGAGTTCACCGAGGCGCCATCCCGCGCCGCCGACCTTGCCTGAGGCGGTCCCGGCGCCCATCCGCGACCGGTTCCTGATCGTGGACGACTTCCTGCCGCTCGAGCTGGCCGAGGCCATGCGCCAGGGCATCGACGAGCATTTCGCCAATCCCGGCGCGCACAAGCCCGCGACCCACCAGGTATGGAACTACTGGTTCGTGCCGGAGCTCTACGCCTATCTGCGCACGCAGCCGGAGAAGGTGATCGAGCGGGGGCTGGTGGACCAGTTCCAGGCCCGGCTGACGGCCTGGTCGAACGAGACCCTGGGCCTGGCGGGGATCACCTGGCCCTACCTCAGTCTCTACGTCGCCGGCTGCCGCCAGGGCCTGCACAACGATTCCACCAACGGCCGCTTCGGCTTCGTCTATTCGCTGACCCGAAACGAGCGGCTGACCACCGGCGGCGAGACCATCGTCCACCATGAGGGCGACCCGTTCCGTCGCCAGCTGACCCAGGCCGGCGCCGGGCGGAGCTTCTATGACGCCATTCCGCCGCGGTTCAATCGGCTGGTGCTGTTCGATGATCGCATGCCGCACGCGGTGGAGCGGGTCGACGGCTCGATGGACCCGCGGGAGGGCCGTTTCGTGCTGCACGGCCATCTCAGCGAGGGCGAAGGGGCGGTCACCGGCGCCCTGGCCAGCGAGGCGGCGATGCCGCCGGCGGTGGAGGCGCTGCGGGCTTTCGTGGGGGCCGCGCCCGCGCCGCTGGAGGCCTATCAGGGACCGTTGACCATCCGCCTGGAGATCGCTCCGGACGGATCGGTGTCGCTCTGCCGGGTGCTGCTGGACCGGGTGATCCACCCCAATGAGCGCGACCCCAACTGGGCGCCGCTGGTGGAGACGCTGCTGGGGCGTCTGCGCGCGTTGAGATTTCCGGCGGCGCCGGGACCCAGCCGGCTGACCCTGCCGCTGCTGTTCGGCGCGCCGCTGCCGGAGCGGTGATGCTGGGAGAGAAGCTGGTGCCGTCGCAGGGACTCGAACCCTGGACCTCAGCCTTACCAAGGATGCGCTCTACCACTGAGCTACGACGGCGCCTCCCTTTCGGGGGAGGCGGGTTGTTAGCGGACGGGCAGGGCGGTGTGAAGCGTAAAACCGCTTGACCGGCCCGGGTGCGACGCTAGGGCGGGGAGATGGACGAGCCCAAGGACGGCCCGAAAGCCACCCCGCCGCCGAAGCCGCCGAACCCGCGCGAGGCGAAGCTGGCCGAGGCGCTGAGGGCCAATCTGCGCCGGCGCAAGGTCGCCGCGCGGCCGACGACCAAGTCGCCGCGGGACTAACTCGCCAGGGCGAGCGCCGGCCGTCGTCGGGTCGCCAGGCTGACGGTCGCGAACAGAGCCGCCGCGCCCAGCGCCAGCCAGAACTCGAACTGCAGCATGCCGCCGGGGCCGAATCGGGTGGCGGCCCAGCCGTCGACGGTGGGCATGATAGTCACCGGGATGTTGCTCACCGAGGCGAACAGGTTCCACTTGGTCGCCGCCGCGCCGGCGCCGATGGTCTCCAGGGTCACCGCCGCATAGGCCGCGTAGGCCAGGCCGATCGAGGCGCTGTAGGCGAAGGCGAAGACGATGAACCACTCCGGCGTCCGCGGGGCCAGCGCCATGCCGAGCGCCAGCACGCCTTCGAGCACCCCGAACAGGCAATAGGCGGTCTTGCGGTCCATGCGATCGCAGATGAACCCACCAACCAGGGCCATGAGCCCGGTCGAGACACCGACCACCCAGGTGAACTTCGACAGGGTGTCGATCGAGACGTGCCAATCCTTCGACATGCCGGAGAACAGGTTGGCCGCGCCACCCGACCCCAGGGGCAGGAGGAAGATCAGCAGCGTCAGCAGGCCGGCGCGGGTCCAGCCGACGCTCCAGCAGTCCTTCACCACCAATTGGAGGGTTTTCAGGTAGCTGACCGCCCGGACCGGCCGGATGACACTGGGGGCGAAAACGATCGCCAGCGAGCAGAGCGCGCAGACGCCGCCGATGATGCAGCCGGTCAAGGCCAGGGAGTGAAGCTGGCTCATCAGCCACAGGCCAGCGCCGCCGCCCAGGCCGGCGCCGCCGACGCTGCCGGCCTGGCTCCAGCCGCCCGCCGCGCCGCGGCGATGCGGCAAGGTGGTGTGGGCCATCAGGCTCTCGCAGGCCATGCCGGAGAAGGTCGCCGCGAGGCTGGCGCCCACCGCCAACACCGTCAGCATCGGCATCGCAGCCGGGCCGGGCGTCAGAAAGCCCGTCGCGGCGATGCCCGCCGCGATGACCGCGCTGGCCAGTCCATACCAGCGCCGTAGGCCCAGCGTGGTGTCCACCAGCGGCGCCCAGGCGACCTTGAAGATGTGCGGTGAGAGCGCCAAGCTGATCAGCAAGCCGAACGCCGCCAAGCTGACGCCGGCGTCCATGTAGAAACGCTCCAGCGTCGCAACGAGATAGCCGCTGACGGCGCCGAACGGCAGGTAGAGCAGCAGGAACAGGGCCGGGTGCGTGGCGCGCTCCGGCGGCGGATCACTCGATTGCACGCATACGCCCCTGTTCGCCCGCCAAAACGGGAGCATGGGCGAGCAAAGCCGAGGGCGCAACGCCGCGAATGTCGAACCCCCTTAACCAGGGCGATCCGGCCCGCTAAATAGCGCATTCACATCGTCGCGGGGCGCCGGACCGGCCGGCCGCCCGCCGGGGGCCTCGCATGGATCGTATCGCCATCACCGGCGGGGCTCGGCTCGACGGCGTGATCCCGATCAGCGGGGCGAAGAATTCGGCGATCAAGCTGATGGTGGCGGGACTGCTTACCGACGAGCCGCTGCGGCTGACCAACATGCCGCGCCTGGCGGACACCCGCTTCTTGGGAAAGCTGCTGACCCGGCTCGGCGTCAACGTCGAGGAAAGCGAAGGCGGCGAGGATGGGCCGGAGACCCTGCTGACCACGCCGGAGGTGATCTCGGCGATCGCCCCCTACGACCTGGTCCGGCAGATGCGCGCCTCGTTCAATGTGCTGGGGCCGTTGGTGGCCCGGACCGGCCAGGCCAAGGTCTCGCTGCCGGGCGGTTGCGCCATCGGCGCGCGGCCGGTGGACCTGCACCTGATGGCTTTGGAGGCGCTGGGCGCGCGGATCGACCTCAGCGAAGGCTATGTCTACGCCCAGGCGCCGCGCGGGCTGAAAGGCGCGGAGATCAACTTCCCCTCGGTGTCGGTGGGGGCGACCGAGCACGCCTTGCTGACGGCGGTGCTGGCCCGGGGCGAGACGGTGATCTCAAACGCCGCCTGCGAGCCGGAGATCACCGACCTGGCCGACTGCCTGAACAAGATGGGCGCCAAGATCGAGGGCGCCGGCACACCGGTGGTGCGGATCGTCGGCGTCGAGCGGCTGACCGGGACCACCCATTCGGTGACCCCGGACCGGATCGAGACCGGCACCTACGCCCTGGCCGCCGCCATGGCCGGGGGCGAGGTGCGGCTGACCCGCACCCGCGCCGACTTCATCGAATCCCTTCTGGTGAAGATGGAGGAAGCCGGGGTCGAGGTGCAGCGGCTGAACGACGGCGTCACCATCAAGCGCAATGGCGCGCGGCTGAAGGCGGTGGAGGTCACCACCGATCCCTTCCCGGGCTTCGCCACCGACCTGCAGGCGCAGTTCATGGCGCTGATGACCCTGGCCGACGGCGAGAGCGTGATCCGCGAGACCATCTTCGAGAACCGCTTCATGCACGCCCCGGAACTGGCCCGGCTGGGCGCCGACATCACCGTCTCCGGCGGCGAAGCGCGGGTGAAGGGCGTGGCGGGACTGACCGGCGCGCCGGTGATGGCCACGGACCTGCGCGCCTCTGTCGGCCTGGTGATCGCGGCTTTGGCGGCCAAAGGCGAGACGGTGGTCGGCCGGGTCTATCACCTGGACCGCGGCTTCGAGCGGCTGGAAGAGAAGCTGTCGGCCTGCGGCGCGCAGGTGCGCCGGATTCGAGGGGAAGACGGCGAGGGTGAGGACGGCTGATGGCCAAACCCGAACCGCTCCGGCTGCTGGCCCAGGACGCCGACGATCTGGCGGTGATTTCCGCGGCGCTGCAGGACGCCGTCGCCCAGGTCGGCGACATCGAATGGGACTCTCGCGGCCGGCGCCTGACCATCGCCCTCAACCGCTACCGCTGGGAGGCGCCCGGCGCTCTGCTGGGCGAGCGCATCCGCGCGGGGCTGCAGTTCGGCTCGGTGCTGGCGGTGCGGGCCAGGAACGTGCGCCGTGCGCCGAAGGAGGCGGTGGTCGAGCTGCTGGCGGTGAGCTTCGATCCAGGCGAGCCGCCGGGCGGGGTGGTGCGCCTTGCCTTCGCCGGCGGCGGCGACATGGCGCTGACGGTGGAATGCGTCGACGCGGCCCTGGCGGACATCTCCGCGCCCTGGCCCACCGCCAGCACACCCGGGCACGGGGCTTGAACGGCCGGCTGGCCGCAACCCTGCGGCTGTGCTACACATGACTAGTTTTCTGGTCATGGATTGCAAATGGTCACCGTTAATCTGGCGCAGGCAAAGGCCCACCTCAGCGAGCTACTGGATCGGGTCGAGGCCGGCGAGGACATCCTCATCACCCGCCACGGCCGTCCGATCGCCCAGGTGACCGCCGTGTCGGCCGCGAAGCAGCCCGTCCGATCACTCGCCGCGTTCCGAGCCGAGATGCCCCAGTGGCGGGCATCCAGCGCCGACCTGTTGCGCGAGGCCCGCGAAGAAGGCCTCTGAGTGCACTACTTCGACACAAGTTTCCTGGCCCCGCTAATCCTTGACGAGGCCACCAGCGGCGCGGTCGAACGGTTTCTCGCCGACCTGCCGGCAGGATCGCTGGCGGTGAGCCACTGGACCCGCGTGGAGTTCTCCTCGTTGCTCGCTCGCGAGGTTCGGATGGGCGGCCTGGAACTCAGGCAAGCTCAGGAAGCCGACCGGCAGTTTGAGGCCATCATCGAGGAGTCCTTTGTCGTGTGGCTTCCGAGCGCCGATGACTTCAACCTCGCCAAGCAGTTCCTAGGGCGGCGCAGGACCGGTTTGCGCGCCGGCGATGCCCTGCATCTGGCGGTCGGCGCGAACCACGGCGCGGATCCGATCTGCAGCTTCGACAAGACACTTCTGGAGGCGGGCGAGACCCTCGGGCTTCCGGTGAGCGCCAGGACTGGCTAGGGCGCGATGGGACAGCACGCTAGGCAAGGTCCCCACAATCCCCTTGAGTTTCCTGGCGCACCCGCCACAACCCCGCTCATGCGCCGGTTCATCGCCTCCGACCCCGGTTTCGACGCCGCCTTCGACGCCTTCTTAAGCGAGCGCCGGGGATCGCCGGCGGACGTCGATGCGGCTGTGGCCGAGATCCTGGAGGCGGTGCGGAGCGACGGGTTGGCGGCGGTGCTGCGCTTCGCCAAGACCTTCGACAAGGTCGAGCTGACCGCCGAGACGATCCGGGTTTCCGAGGCCGAGATCGACGCCGGAGTCGCCGCCTGTCAGCCTGAGGTGCGCGCGGCGATCGCCTTCGCGGCGGCGCGCATCCGCGACTATCACGCCCGCCAGCGGCCCGCCGACGCGCAATGGACCGACGAGGCCGGGGTCGAGCTCGGCTGGCGCTGGACGCCGCTGGAGGCGGTGGGGGTCTATGTGCCGGGCGGCCGGGCGGCCTATCCGTCGACGGTGCTGATGAACTGCGTGCCGGCCCGGGCCGCGGGGGTCGACCGGGTGGCGATGGTCACTCCGCCGGGCCGGCTGGAGCCGGCAGTGCTGGCGGCGGCGCGGGAAGCCGGGGTCAGCGAAATCTGGCGCGTTGGTGGGGCGCAGGCCTGCGCGGCGCTGGCCTTCGGTGCAGGGCCGATCCGCCCGGTGGACAAGATCGTCGGCCCCGGCAACGCCTATGTCACCGCCGCCAAGCGCCGGCTCTACGGCATCGTCGGCATCGACAGCCTGGCCGGGCCGTCGGAGATCGTGGTGGTGGCCGACAACGCCAACGACCCGGCCTGGATCGCCGCCGACCTCTTGTCGCAGGCCGAGCACGACCCGGCGGCGCAGTCGATCCTGATCACCGACGACGTGGACTTCGCCAACGACGTCGAGGCGGCGGTGGAGGACCAGCTGGCGGTGCTGGCCACGGGAGAGGACGCAACCCTTTCATGGCGCGACCACGGGGCGATGGTGATCGCGCCGCTGGCCGACGCGCCCGGCCTGGTCAACCGGATCGCCCCCGAGCACGTGGAGTTCGCGGTGGAGCATCCGGCGCGGCTGGCCGGCAAAGTGCGGCACGCCGGGGCGATCTTCCTCGGCCGTTATGCGCCGGAGGCGATCGGCGACTACGTGGCCGGCTCCAACCACGTTCTGCCGACCAGCCGCTCGGCCCGGTTCTCGTCGGGCCTGTCGATCTACGACTTCCTCAAGCGAACCTCGCTCATCGCCTGCGACGCGGCGGCGTTCGCGGTGCTGGCGGGACCGACCCAGACGCTGGCCGAGGCGGAGGGCCTGCCGGCGCACGCACGCAGCGTCTCGATCCGACGAAATACGCCGTCCCCTTTGGTCGGAGAGGACGACGGATGAGCGGGCGTCGGCCGTGAGCGGCAATCAGCGCCTCAACTCGGTGGTGCTGGACGAGGATTCCCTCGCCGCGGCCTCGCGGGACCAGGAACAGGAGCGGCAGATCGCCATCTTCGATCTGCTGGAGGACAACTTTTTCGCCCCCGACGGGGCCGAGGGCGGGCCGTACGACCTGCGTATCGCGCTGATCGACAACCGGCTGGCGCTGGACATCACCGGGCCGGGCTACCAGCGCCGCCACATCCTGTCGCTGTCGCCGTTCCGCAGCGTGGTGCGCGACTATGCGATGATCTGCGAGAGCTATTACGACGCCATCCGCAACGCCACACCGCAGAAGATCGAGGCTCTGGATATGGGTCGGCGTGGCCTGCACAACGAAGGCTCGGCGCTGTTGCAGACCCGGCTGGCCGGCAAGGTGGAGACCGATCTGGACACCGCCCGGCGGCTTTTCACCCTGATCTGCGCGCTGCATTGGCGCGGGTGAGCTGCGACCGTGGCCGGTGAACTTCCAGGGGCGGTGCTGTTCGCCTGCAATGAAAACCGGGTGCGCTCGGCGATGGCCGAGGCGCTGATGAAGCTGCACTTCGGCGACCGGGTCTATGTCGACAGCTGCGGCGTGCGCGGCGACGAGGAACTGGAGCCCGACCCGTTCGTGGTGGCGGTGATGGACGAACTGGGCGCGGACCTGACCCATCATCGCGCCAAGACCTTCGACCAGCTGGAGGACGACAGCTTCGATCTGGTCGTCTCGCTGACGCCGGAGGCGCAGCACCAGGCGGTGGAGCTGGCCCGCAACCGGGCGGTGGAGATGGAATACTGGCCGACCCACGATCCGACCCTGGCGATGGGCGCGCGGGACGAGGTGCTGGCCGCCTACCGCGAGGTGCGCGACGCGCTGGCGGCCCGGATTCGCGACCGCTTCGGTCATCTGGCGACGTTCGGGGGATGAAGAAGCCCCTCCGATCGGGTATGGTAGCCCTTTGCGGCTCCTAACCGAGTCAGTGAATCTCGGCGTGAACCGCCCTATTGAGAGGCCGAATGGCGAAAGAAGAACTTCTGGAGTTTCCGGGCACCGTCAGCGAACTGCTGCCCAACGCCACCTTCCGCGTGAAGCTGGACAATGAACACGAGATCATCGCCCACACCGCCGGCAAGATGCGCAAGAACCGCATCCGGGTCCTGGCCGGTGACAAGGTGCTGGTGGAAATGACGCCCTATGACCTGTCCAAGGGGCGCATCACCTATCGCTTCAAATAGACGCCAGTCGTGGCCGTGAGCGCGGCGACGGGTAGCACCGCGCCGACGCTGGTGCTGGCCAGCGGCAGCCCCCGGCGGCTCGAACTGCTGCGGCAGATCGGGGTCGAACCCGCGTGCGTGGACGCCCCTGACCTCAATGAGAGTCCGCTGAAGGACGAGACCCCGCGGCTGCTGGCCGCCCGGCTCGCCCGGGAAAAGGCGCTGGCGGTCGCCGCCCGCCATCCCGGCGCCTACGTGCTGGCCGCCGACACCGACGTCGCGGTCGGCCGCCGCGTGCTGGGCAAACCGAACGACGCCGCCGACGCCGGCCGCATGCTGGCGCTGATGTCCGGCCGCGCGCACCGGGTGCTGACCGGCGTCGCGGTGGTCGCGCCGGACGGTCGTTTCGCCGAGCGGCTGAGCGAGACGCGGGTGATCTTCAAGCGGCTGACACCCGCCGAGATCGACGGCTACCTGGCCAGCGGCGAATGGCGCGGCAAGGCCGGCGGCTACGGCGTGCAGGGCCGCGCCGGCGCGTTCATGATCTCCCTGAGCGGCTCCTACACCAGCGTGGTCGGCCTGCCGCTCTATGAGACGCGCTCCCTCTTGGTAGGCCTGGGTTTCCCGGTCCCATGAGCGAGCGGCGCGCCTATCTGGATGTCGGTGTCGGCGAGACCCGGGGGGTGATCACCCTGGACGGGCGGCCCGAGCGGCTGCTGATCAGGCGGGACGGCGACGCGGCGGTGCAAACCCTGGGTGCGGAGGTGATCGCCCGGGTGCGCAAGGTCGAGCGGGCGCTGGGGCTGGCGTTCCTGGACCTGGGCGAGGGGCCGGACGCGGTGCTCAACCTGAAGCCGGAGATGGGCCGGATCGGCGAGGGCCAGGCGCTGGCGGTGGAGATCCGTACCGAAGCGCGCACTGGCAAGGGCGCCTCGGCGCGGCTGATCGGCGAGGCCGAGGGCCCACCGCGCCTGACCAAGCCCGCGCCGACCATCGAGGACGAACTGCACGCCACCTTGCGCAAAGGCGAGGTCGCCACGGGCCCGGCGGCGCGGCGGATGGCCGACGAGGCCGAGGCCGAAGCGCTGGAGCGGATCTTTCCGCTGCCGGGCGGCGGCAGCCTGGCCATCGAGCGCACCCGGGCGCTGGTGGCGGTGGACGTCGATGTCGGCGAGCGCGCCGGGCAGGAATCCAAGAAAGTCGCCCGCGCGGCGAACCTGGCGGCGCTGGCGACGGCGGCGCGGGTGCTGCGGCTGAAAGGCGAGGGCGGGCTGGTGGTGATCGACCTGGCCGGGCGGGGCCACGACGGTCCGCCGCTGCTGGCCGCGGCCCGCAACGCCTTCGCCCCGGACAATCCCGGCGTCGCCTTCGGCCCGATCAGCCGCTTCGGGACCCTGGAGCTGACCATTCCCAGCCGCCGCCGTTCGGTGGCCGAGCGGCTGTTGGACGCGGACGGGCGGCCGACCGTGCTGACCACGGCGCTGCGGCTGATCCGGGCGCTGGAGCGGGAGGCGATGGCCGATCCCGGAGCGCGGCTCGCCGTGCGCGCGGCCCCCGATGTGGCGGCGGCCGCGGCGCCCTATCTAAAGGCCCTGGCCGAGCGGTTCGGCGGCCGCTTAGCCCTGGCGCCGGACGCCGCTCGCCCAAGGGAGTCCTTCGAGATCGGTCCCGCATGAGCGCCCAGCCCTGTCCCATCTGCGGCAAGCCCGCCGACCCGGCGCACCGGCCGTTCTGCTCCAGCCGTTGCGCCCAGGTGGACCTGCACCGGTGGCTGAGCGGCTCCTACGCCATTCCGGCCGCGCCGCAGGACGACGAAGACTCCGACCCGGTCCTGGACGAGGATTAGCCGCCGCCGAACGCGCGCGCGGCGGGCGGCATAGACAGGGATGCGATCCGATGCCGGCAGAGTCTCCGCAGACCTGCGTCAGCGACTTCACCGCCGCCCTGATCCGCCGGGACATCGGCGCGGCCCTGGCCCTGCTTACCGATGACGTGGTGTTTTTCTACAGCAACGGGACGGCGATCCGTGGGAAGGACGCCTTCGCCGCGGTGATGACCGCGAGCTGGAAACTGGTCGAGAACTACCGATATTCGACGCTGGAATCGACCTGGGTGGCGCAGTCCGACACCGCGGCGGCGGTCATCTACGGCTTTGCCTGGTCCGGTGTCGTTCGCGGCGGCGCCGTCAGCGGCGGCGGGCGCGGCACGCGGGTGTTTCGCAGAGTTGCGGACGCCGGCTGGCTGATCGCCCACGAACACCTGAGCGCCGGCCAATGGGAAACCGCCGCCGAGGCGTAGGCGGGACCGCCGGTAGTGTCTCAGTTTGAAATCCGCCCCCGTTGACAAGCATGGCGCGCGGGCTGGGGCCATCCTAATATCCCGGCATGGACGAAGAGAGCACCGATGACATTCGGGCGCAGCTTGAGACAGCCATAGCCAACGTGCGCCGACAGATCGACGAGCAAAGCAGAACGCGCGCCATGTTTGGCGATGGCAACAGCACGCGCCTCCGCAATGGCTTGGTGGCGCAGCTTCAAGCGGAACTCGCCGAGCTAGAGGACGCAATGGCGGGACTGGAAGCTGACGATGCCTAAAGGCCCACGCGGAGAGAAGCGACCTGGAGACGTGATCGGCGCGGCCATTATGGTCGCCAAGATCGCCACCGGTGGGGAAGCCGACAACCCCACGAAGCGGGGAACGGTGTGATCGTCTGCTGCGAGCGAATGGCGTTCGATCTTGCGCAACAGTGCGACATGCACGCGGATCGCTTCGACTGCCCCGACGCGCTCATTGAGCGCCGTGAAGACGGGTATCACGGCATCATCGTTCACGACGGGGGCGCATCATCGGTGCAAATCGCTTACTGCCCTTGGTGCGGAAAGCGTCTGCCCCAGATTTCAACCTGAGACACTACCGGGCCGCCTCGTCGCTGGACATCGACCCCCCGCCTCTCTTATAGACGGCCCTCCTTCGGGCAGGCCTGGGTAGCTCAGTTGGTAGAGCAGCGGATTGAAAATCCGCGTGTCGGTGGTTCGAATCCGCCCCCAGGCACCACCGTCCGTCAGCGTCTCAGCGTGACGTAGAGTTCGCGCTCCAGCAGCCATTGGCCGCGGCTCGCGCGCCAGGCGGCCAGGTAGACGCCGCCGATCTCGACGCCGCCCTTCCAGCTGCCGACCCAACGACCCGTCTCAGCCGCGCGGCCACCGTCGTCCGCGAGCGCGACTGTCTCGGTCGTGCGCACATAGGCGACAAAGGCGGCGTCCGCGAACTGGCTGGCGAAGGCGGCCACCACGGCATCCGCTCCTTGGATCAAATCGCCGTCGCCGACGATCAGCAGCATGTCGTCGGTCAAATGCGGTCGCAGGCGAACGGCGTCGTGGGCGGCGATCAGGCGGTTGGTGAGCTTGCGCTTTGCGCGGATCGCGATGTCGAGGGCTGGCATCGCCTGAGCCTGCGCTGGGATTCGCCGGCTGCCAACGTCGACAGCGAATGCGTGTTAAGAGAAGTCGATGAGCGATCCGCCAGACGACGCCGCCGAGACCCCAATCCAGCGGGCCCTGCGCCTTAAGCAGGCCGCGGCCAACGCCAGGCCCAAGCCGCCGCGGGGCGGCAAGTTCCAGCGCCAGCAGACGGCCGCCCTGGCCTCGGGCAAGTCGAAACCCTGGATGAAGCGCTGAGGCGACTGGATCGCGTCGTCGCCGGCGTCATGCCGCCACGCCGGCCTCGCGGGTGCGCCACAGCGGCGAGAACAGGCCGATCAGCGGGGCCAGGGCGATGCCGGCGGCCGCGATGTAGAGGGTCTCGCGCACGCCCAGCGCGTGGCCGAGCAGGCCGCCGATCAGAGCGCCGAGAATGCCGGCCAGGCCGCCGCCGGCCATGAACGCGCCGGCGGCGCGGCCGAGCAGGGCAGGGGGCATGGACGCCTGGCGCAGGCTGGTGGCGCTGATCTCGGTGACCGTGCCGCTGGCGTCGGACAGCAGCTGCGCCGCCACCAGGAAGCCGAAGGCGACCAGGGGCGGTCCGCCGGCCAGCGGCGTCAGGAAGCCGACCACGCCGGTGAAGAGACCGGTTACGACGATGATAGGCCCCATGCCCATGCGCCGGGTGAGCGCCGGGGTCAGGCCGGCGCCGATCAGGCCGCCGACCCCGCCGCAGGCCACCGCCAGGCCGAGCAGCAGCACGCCGATCTTCAGCACGTCGATGGCGTAGATCAGATAGAGGGCCGAGTAGAAGGCGCCGAAGAACGAGCGGATGAAGTCCGTCGCCAGCAGCGGCCGCACCAGCGGGTGGGCGAGGCAGCCTCGCAAGCCGGCGACGATGTCGAGCAGGCGAACCGGCGCCTCGTCCTCCGCCGGCGCCGACGCTGGGCGAGCCCGGATGGTCGCCAGGCTGAGCGCGGAGATCAGATAGGTGATCGCCGTCACCCCCACGGCGATCGGCGCCGCCAGTACGCTGAACAGCAGCCCATAGATCGCCGGCCCGCCGGTCTCGGCCAGGGCGTCGGTGGTTCCGAGCTTGGTGTTGCCTTCGAGGACCTGCTCGGGTGCGACCAGGCTGGGCAGATACGCGTGGTCGGCCATGTCGAAGGCGACGTTGAACACCCCCATCAGCGCCCCGGCGACGTAGACCTCGACCAGGGTCAGCCGATGCAGCAGGGCGGCCAGGGGGATGGCGATCAGCACCAGCGCGCGAGCCAGGTCGGCGGCGATCAGCACCGGCCGCCGTGGCAGCCGGTCGATCAGCGGGCCGGCGAACAGGCCGACGGCCACCTGCGGTCCCAGACGACAAGCGGCGAAGACGCCGACCGCCTCCGGCCCGGCCTTAAGGGTGATCACCGCCGCCAGGGGCAGGCCTTCGCGGGCGATGCGGGCGCCGAAGCTCGACACCGTCTGGGCGGTCCATAGCTTCAGGAAATCCGGGTGGGCCCAGAGGCCGGTCGCGCGCGCCAAAATCGTCCCGTCCCCGTCCCGGGCCGCGGCCGTTCGAGGGCCCGGCGTCAGTCAAAACCGTCTGCGCACGGTTCAGTTGAATATTGTCGGCGCCCAGCATCCGTCTTGCGGGCCTGAGCGGGGTTCCTTTAACCCGGCCGCGGGGCGCTTGCACGCCGCTCTTTTGACTATGCCGTCCACTTTTCCTCCCTGCGAATGAGCGATGTTCTTGCGCGGCCAATGAGATTTTCGGCGGACCAAAGGTTTCCGATCCATGTTGCAATGCAGTAGCGCAATCCTTTGAGCGGACAGAAAAGCCTTTCCTGGAAGGCGCTAGCTCTATGTTGCGGCGCAACCTTCGCGGCGCTGGAACCCCGCGAGGCTAAATCGTCGTTCCGATGCAGCCTCTTGACGCTGAGATTGCGGGTTGCCAAAGGACCCGAGCCGCAAGTCTAACAAAGCGGTAAGGACTTGCCGCGGGCCCCCCCGCGCGCAGGTCGAAACGAGCGCCTACGAAACGCAGCTTCTCAAGGCCGGCGAATGAGATTGGATCGGAGCGGCATGTCGGTTCGGGCGCGGGGATTTGGGTTCTGGGATTGCGTGGTCGCCGCCGGCGGCCAAGCGCCGGAACAACATCAGCTAGGGCGAGACGCCCCGCGCGACGATCCCTTCGGGTCCTAGGGCGAGCAGACCAAGCAGGAACTGGCGACAAGATGCTTCATACGAAACGAACCACTCCCATCGTGGCCTTCTTCGGCGCCCTGGCGCTGATGACCGCGGTCCCCGCCTTCGCCCAGCCGGCCACCGCGCCCGCGGCGAGCAACGCCGCGGCGGCGTCGAACACCGCCTCCGCGACCGCCCCGGCCGCCGACAATTCGGCGAGCACGGCGGACACCACCCCCACCCGCGTCGGCGGAGCCAACGCCGGCCACCTCAACATCTGGGAAATGTTCACCAGCGCCAAATTTGTCGTGCAGGTGGTGATGGTGGGCCTGGCGGTCTGCTCGCTGTTCTCCTGGACGATCCTGATCCTGAAGATATTCGAGTTTTCCTCGATGACCCGGGTCACCAACCGGTTCCTGGAAACCTACCGGGGCGCCAAGTCGATCTCCGACATTGGTAAGATCGCCGAGTCCGAGGACTTCGCCGGCAACCCGTTTGCCGACATGGCCGCGGCGGCCGCCGCCGAAGTCGAACTGTCGCGTCAGGCGGGCCTGAAGGTCGACGGCGAGCACCGCGACACCACCATCATGCGCGCCCAAAGCGCCGTCGGCGCGGTGCAAGCCTCGCTCTCGCGTCGTCTGGGCAGCGGCATGCAGTTCCTGGCCACCATCGGTTCGACGGGCCCGTTCATCGGCCTGTTCGGCACCGTCTACGGGATCATGGACTCGTTCATCGGCATCGCGAACTCGAACACCACCAACCTCGCCGTCGTGGCCCCCGGCATCGCCGAGGCCCTGCTGGCGACCGGTCTGGGTCTGTTCGCCGCCATTCCCTCGGTGGTCTTCTACAACTACTTCCAGACCCAGATCACCGCCTACGGCTCGCGCACCGAAGGCTTCGTGGCCGAGCTGATGAATGCGATCTCGCGTCAGCTCGACAGGGGAGCCTGACCCTAGATGGCCGCCAAACTCGCAGGTTCCGGCGGCGGCAAGTACGACGTCGAGATGAACCATACGATCAATGTCACGCCCTTCGTGGACGTGATGTTGGTCCTCCTGATCATCTTCATGGTGGCCGCGCCTCTGGCCAGCGTGAACATCAAGGTCAATCTCCCGACATCGAACGCCAAGCCGCAGGTCAAGCCGCCGAAGGTCGTCTACATCTCCATCAAGAAGAACGGCGACCTCTACGTCGGTGACATCCCCAGCGACATCACCGAAATCCCGGACGCTCTGCGGCTGGCGATGGGCGTGCGCTCGGGCGGCTCCGAGGAACGGATCTTCATCCGCGCGGACCAGGACGTGGAGTACGGCAAATTTCTCGAGGTGATGAACACCTTGCAGGATAACGGGTTCTATAGCGTGGCGTTGGTGGGCGAAGACCATTCGGGACTGCACAAGAATGGCTGACATCGACATCGACATTGCTCACCCGGCGCACAACCCGTTCGACCTGCCGCGGTCGAACAAGAACGCGGTGCCGATCTTCATCACCGCGTTCCTGGGCGCGCTGCTGCTGAACGGCGCGATCTTCTATTTCGCCGGCACCTCCAAGTTCAAAGCCAACTACAAGACCTACGCCGACGAGAAGGTGAACGCGGAAATCTTCCACCCGCCGGCCCCGCCGCCGCCGCCGCCGCCGCCGCCTCCGCCACCGAAGACGCCGGATAAGCCGCCGCCGCTGCAGCCGCGTCCGCCGGCCGCGGTGCCGCTGAACATCCCGGCGCCGCCGTCGCTGGAAATCAAGCCGGTCGAACACCCGGTGCCGGTGAAGGCCCCGGAAGCGCCGGTGGTGTCCGCGCCGCCGCCGAAGCCTACGGTGGTGTCCAACCCCGACTGGATTCACCAGCCTAACGGCGACGACTTCGCCCGCTTCTATCCCGACCGCGCGTCGCGGATGGCTATCGCCGGCCGGGTGGTTCTGCACTGCAGCGTCAACGCCAACGGCACCCTCGACTGCTCGGTGAGTTCCGAGACGCCGGCGGACCAGGATTTCGGGTCCGCGGCGCTGAAGATCTCCAAGCTGTTCAAGATGCGCCCGATGACCAAGGACGGCGTGCCGGTGAACGGCGGGACCATCAACATCCCGATCCGCTTCCAGCCACCGACCGACGGCTAGTCCTTCGGCAGACGATCGGCGAAGGCCCCGGGGGCGCTGTCCCCGGGGCCTTTTCCATTCCGTCCGGGGCGGTTCCCTTGATCGCCGCCCCGCGCACGACTAAACGAACGCGACACGCCGCCTTAGCTCAGTTGGTTAGAGCGCTAGATTGTGGATCTAGAGGTCCTCCGTTCGATCCGGAGAGGCGGTACCATCGCCGGCAGACGGCGGCGCCGGCGTTCAGAGTGTTCCCCCGGGCGGTGAAACTTTTGACCGCGTTAACCTTCGCTATTACGGTCTGAGAGAACGTCGGTCGGCGTCGGCTTGGGCGACGCCCTTGGGGTGGGGGTTTCCATGGCGAGAGTGACAGGCTCGGTCCGTGACCGCGGCGCTGGCCGTTGGCCGTTGTTTGGTTTGACCCTGGCGACGCTGATCGCCGGTCCGGCTCTGGCCGGGACGGCGGCGAGCGCAGGCGGTGGCGCGAGCTCAGCTCCCGCTTTGCCCACCGGCGGAGTGGTGCAGGCGGGTTCGGCCAGCATCGGGGCGGCGTCGGATTCCAGCCTGACGGTGACCCAGACCTCCAGTAGGGCGATCATCAACTGGTCGGGCTTCTCAATCGGCTCCGGCGCGACTGTCCAGTTCAACAACGGCTCCGGGGCGACCCTCAACCGGGTGACCGGATCGTCCGTCTCGGCCATCGACGGCCTGCTGTCGGGGACCGGCAGCGTCTATCTGATCAACCCCAACGGGGTGATCGTCGGCAAGGACGGCGTGGTCAATGTCGGCGGGACCTTCGCCGCTTCCACGCTGGATGTCGCCAACACCAACTTCATGGGCGGCGGCAGCCTGACCTTCTCAGGTTCCAGCACCGCAACCGTGATCAACGAAGGCAAGATCGGCGCGCTGGGCGGCGACGTCGCCCTGATCGCCGCCAAGGTGGAGAACGACGGCTCGATCAGCGCACCCAACGGCGATGTGGGCCTGGCGGCCGGCTATCAGGTGGTCCTTACCGACAGCACGCTCGACGACGGTAAGTTCCAGGTGCTGGTCGGCGGCTCGGACACCTCGGCCACCAACACCGGCGCGATCACCGCGGCGGAGGCGGAACTGCGCGCCAACGGCGGCAACGTCTACGCCCTCGCCGGCAACACCTCCTCGATCATCAAGGCCACGGGCGTCTCGACCAACGACGGCAAGGTCTTCCTGGTCGCCGAGGGCGGATCCACCACCGCCCAAGGCGAGATCGACGCCACCGGGCAGGTGGAAACCTCCGGCCAGACGGTCGACTTCTCCGGCGTCACCATCAAGGCGCCCGAGTGGCTGGTCGACCCGGAAAACCTGACCATCGGATCTGGCGACGTCGGCGCCATCGACAGCGTGCTCAATAGTGGTGGCTTAGTCCAACTAGAGACCACGGCCACCACGGCCGCAACCGGCCCTGGCGCTTACGGTTCGGTCGGTTCGTCCGGCGGCGCCGGCGATATCTTCATCAACGCGCCGATTTCCTGGACCAATTCTATGGGTGAGCTGGATCTGGACAGCTATCACTCGATCCACATCAACGCCGCGATCACCACGGACGGCGGTCAGGTCTATCTGGAAACCGCCGACGATGGTGTGGACGCGCCGGGCGCCGGCCCGGAGGGCGGCGACTACGACTTCGGGCTGACCAAGTCGGGCTTCGCCGGCAGCATCACCTTCACCGGCGGCGAGGCCTCGACCGACTACCTGAACATCAACGGCGAGTCCTTCACGCTACTCTACTCGATGAGCGACCTGCAGACGGAGGCTAACAATCATAGCGGCGGCCTGGACGGCGACTACGCCCTGGCGAGCTCGCAGGACGCTTCGGCGGTCACCGGCTGGATTCCCGTCGGCTCGGACGGAACCGGAGGGCTGGACAACAGCGGAAAGGGGTTCGACGGCGACTTCACCGGGCTCGGCCACACGATCAGCGGCCTGAACGTCAACATCAACGGCAATGCCCTCAGCGGCCTGTTCGGTCTGGCGAGCCACGGGAGCATCCGCGACATCGGCCTGGTGGGCGGCTCGACGCTGGGCGGGGCGGACGTCGGCGCTCTGGTGGGCGAGAGCTACGAGAACACTATTACCGACGCCTACGAAACCGGTCCGGTAACGGCCAACGGCGTCGGCGTCAAAGAGAACATCGGCGGGCTGGTGGGCCTGGCCCAATCCACCATCACCAACGTCTACGCCACCGGCGCCGTGAGCGGCGCCACATATGTCGGCGGGCTGGTGGGCTGGAGCGACGGCGGCTCGGTGGCCGGCTCCTACGCCACCGGCGCGGTCACCGGGACCGGCACGGTCGGCGGGCTGATCGGCGATCAGGATGTCGGCTCGGTCAGCCAGAGCTACGCCACCGGGGCCGTCTCGGGCACGGGCGGTTCGCTGGGCGGCCTGATCGGCGAGGACGAGGCCATGTCGATCACCCAGAGCTTCGCCACCGGCTCGGTCACCGGCGCTTCCGGCTCGCAATCCGTCGGCGGCCTGGTGGGGTACACCTATAGCGGTGGGAATATCACCCAGAGCTACGCCACTGGAGCGGTCGCGGGCAGCGGCTACATCGGCGGCCTGGTGGGCGGCTGGAGCGGCAGCAACGGGGGCATCTACCAAAGCTATTCGACCGGCGCGGTCAGCGTGGTCGGCTCGGCGAACGGACCCGTCGGTGGCCTGATCGCCTACAACAGCGGCGGCGCGCTGGTGAGCAATTCCTATTTCGACAGCCAGACCAGCGGGCAGACCGGCGGCGCCGGCGGGGCCAACGAACTGACCTCGGCGCTCCAGGGCTCACTGCCGAGCGGCTTCGACGCCGCCGCATGGGCGACCGGGCCCGGGCTCTATCCCTATCTGAAGAGCATGTTCCCCGGCGGCGTGCAGGCGATCAGCGGCTTCGTCTATTCGGACGCGGGCCTGACGCCGATCGCCTCCGGCGCGAACGGTCCGGTGACGGTCAACGGCATCGCCGAGCATGCGGCGTTCGGCTCGGCCTCTACCGGCGCCAACGGCTACTACTACATCTTCGGCCCGGCCGGATCGTTCGCCGAGGCCAACAGCCTGCTCGTCTACACGTCCGCCAACGCCGCCACAGGCGCCACCAATGCCGCGACACTGGCGACGGCGAGCGTGTACGACGACCAGACCGGCATCAACCTCTATGGAAGCGCCGTCACCGAACCGACGTTCGTGAGCGTCCTCAGCGCCGCCCCGAGCTTGAGCAGCGCCCAGACCAGCGCCCTGGCCGCCGACGGCGGCGACGCCAACGCCGCCGCGGCGATCAACGCCGCAACCGGACAGGGGTTCATCAACTCCGGCGCGTTCACCATCGACGAGACCTACACCACCAACCACACGCTGGTGATCCAGACGCCCGCCGGCGCGGCGCTCGACGTGGACTACTACGTCGACGTCAACAGCCCCGGCAGCCTGGGGCTGCTCTCCGGCGGGGCGCTGAACATCGATGCGCCGATCACCGTCAGCGGTCCCGGCTCGGTGAACCTGGCCTATGACACCTCCAACCCGACCAACCTCAGCTTCGGCCTGACCGGCGCGGGCTTCGAGGGCGCGGTAACCTTCTCCACCGCCGGCGCCGGCGCGCTCGACATCAACGGAACGCCCTACACGCTGATCTTCACCACCACCGAGCTGCAGGCGATCAACAGCGGCCTGAACAGCAACTACGCCCTGGCAACGTCCCTCGACGCCACCGGCGTGTCTCCCTGGACGCCCTTCGGCGCCGATAGCGCAGGCAACCCTCTCAACGCCTCAAACGGCTTCGCCGGCGTGTTCACCGGCCTCGGCCACACCGTCTCGAACCTGACGGTCAGCATCGGCGCCCATCCCTATGGGGGCCTGTTCGGCCTGGTTAGCGGGTCGGTGCGCGACATCGGGCTGACCAATGTCGCGGTGTCGTCAACCGGGGGGCTCGATATCGGCGCGCTGGCGGGCTACGCCACGGGCACGATCGTCGACGACTACGCCGCCGGGTCGCTGACGGCGGGTGGCGCCAGCAACATCGGCGGCCTTGTCGGATTTGGCAACGGCGGCGCCGTGAGCGAGTCCTTCTCGGCGGTGGCGATCACGGACAGCAACGGTGTCGGTGTTGGCGGGCTGGTGGGAGGCGACGACTTCGGGACGATCAGCGACGCCTACGCCACCGGCGCGGTGACGCTGAGCGGCAGTGGCCAGGCCATCGGCGGACTGCTGGGGAGCGCCTACGAGGTCACGATCGCCGACGCCTACGAGACAGGCGCGGTCACAGCCGCCGGGTCTCATCAGATTGGCGGGCTGGTTGGGCTGTCCGACTATGGAACGATCGTGGACGCGTATGCGACCGGCGCGGTCTCGGGGAGCGCCTCGACAGGCGGGCTGCTCGGGGCAGGCTTCTTCGGCGCAACGATCACCGACGGCTACTACGACTATCAGACCACCGGCCAGACCCAGTCGCCCGGCGACGGCTCGTCGGCGCTCTCGACCTCGGCGCTGCAGGGGACCCTGCCCACCTTCGTCAACGCCGTGTGGTCGACGGGACAGGGACTCTATCCTTACCTGACCAATTTCTTCCCGAACGGCGTTCAGGCCGTTAGCGGCATCGCCTACAGCGACGCCGGACTTACCCCCGCCGCAACCGGCGCCGCGGGAGCCATCACGGTCACCGCCATCGGCGCCGGCGCGGTGCTCGGCTCGGCCACCACCGGCGCCAACGGCTACTACTATGTGTTCGGTCCTTCGGGGACGTTCGCGGGCGGCCAGAGCCTCCTGGTGTTCGACACCCTGAACGGCGCCACGGTGGACACCACCACGCTCGCCCACCCCAACCAGGGGGCCGAGAACATCTATGGCGATGCGATCACCGTACCGACCACGGCCACCAGCCTCAGCACGGCGCCGACCTTGACCGCGGCCAGGTTGACGGCTGCGGCGGCGGACGGCGGGAACAGCGCCGCGGCGAGCGCCATCGCGGCGGCGGGCGGGCAGGGCTTCATCACCACCGGCGACTTCGCCATCGACCAGACGGTGACCACCTCGGACACCTTCGTGGTGCTGACCACCGGCGCGGCGGTGCTGGCGGTGGACAAGACGGTGACAGTGAACGGCTCGGGAAGCCTCGGCCTTCTTTCCAGTGACATCCTCGACATCGACGCGGCGATTTCGGTGACCGGGGCGGGCTCGGCGAATCTGGCCGCCGACGACGGCGTCACGCCAGCCAACCTCAGCTTCGGCCTGACCGGCGAGGGCTTCCTCGGCAGCCTCAGCTTCGCCTCCGGCTTCAGCCAGCTGCTTGAGATCAACGGCGCGCCCTACACGCTGCTCTACACCGTGCCCGAAGTGCAGGCGATCAATGCCAGCGATACGGCTCTGCAGGGGAACTACGCCCTGGCCGGCAACATCGATGCGTCCAGCCAGTCGGGCTGGGTTCCGATCGGCACCGACGGGTTCGCCCTCCTGAACTCAAACGCGGGCTTTTCCGGCGTCTTCACCGGCCTTGGCCACACCATCGCCAACCTGACCAGCAGCGTTCCCGGCACGACCGTGAGCGCCCCGTTCGGCGCCTTGACCGGCACTGTGCGCGATGTCGGTTTCGCCAACGTGGCCGTCAGGGCGACCAACGACTACTATGCGGGCGGTCTGGTCGCCGAAAACCTGGGAACTGTCGCGGACACCTACGTCTCCGGCTCGGTCACCGACAACGGCGGGGCCTATGTCGGCGGTCTGGTTGGCTACAACGATGGCCCGCTGAGCGACGTGTTCGCGACCGACTCGGTGAACGACAACAACAACAGCTACGTCGGCGGCCTGGCGGGGGCCAACTACAGCACGATCACCGAAGCCTTCGCCACCGGCGCGATCACCGCCAACTCCGGCTACTATGTCGGCGGCCTGGTCGGGGTCAACTTCGGCCCGATTTCCGACGTCTACGCCACGGGTGAGGTGACCGCGAACAGCGACGTCTATGTGGGCGGACTGGTAGGCTGGAACTTCAACGCGGTCACCGACGCCTACGCCACCGGGGCTGTCTTCGCGGGCGGCGCCTCCGGCGTCGGCGGCCTGGTTGGCGACAACAGCGGCACGGTCACCGACGGCTACTACGACGCCACCACCAGCGGCCAACCGCTCAGCCCGCCGCTGCAGAACGGGGCGACCGGCGAGGCGACGACGACCTTGCAGGACGGAACCCTGCCGACCTTCGCCAACGCGGTGTGGGCCACAGGGACGGGACTCTATCCGTACCTGACCACCTTCTTCCCGAACGGCGTGCAGGCGATTAGCGGCATCGCCTACACCAGCCCCGGCGTCACGGCGACGGCGGTCCAGGTCGGCATCTACGCCGGGGGGACCGAGCTTGCGCTCGGGACCGCCTCCAGCGGCTACAACGGCTACTTCTACGAGATCGTCCCGGCCGGGACCCTGCCGACCACCGGCGTCAAGCTCGGCGAGACCCTCACCCCTTACGAAACCAGCACCGTCAGCGGCCTCAGCTACGCCGACGGCCTGGCCTTCACCGGCGCGGTGGGCAGCCAGCTGCTCGCCGGGACCTCGGTGACCTCCGGGCTCTACCTGGAACAGACATCTGAGACCCTGGACAGCGCGCTGCTGGCTGACCTGGGGTCCACCTTCGGTTCGGCCAACCTCACCGCCCTCAACACCACCCTGGCCACGACGCCGCTCGATCTCGAAGCCTCGGGCGCCTTCACCGTCGACGGGACCTTCAGCCGCACGGGGTCGCTGGAGATCGAGGCGGACGGGAACCTGACCATCGGCGCGGCGGGCTCGGTCAGCTCGACCGCCGCCGGCGATGCGCTGATCCTGTCGGCCAACGGCAACTTCATCAACGACGCCGGAACCGGCGCGGTCAGCGCCGCCGATGGCCGTTGGCTGATCTACAGCCAGCTGAACGGCAGCGCGACCGGGGCCGCGCCCACAGGCGATGTGTTCGATGGCCTGACCGCGGAGAACTACTTCGGCGATCTGTTCACCTTCGGCGACGGCGCGCCGGGAACGTTCGCCACAGAACCCAACTCGGGCGACCGGTTCGTCTACGGCTACCGGCCGACCATCACCGTCACGGCCGACACCAAGTCCGTGCCGTACGACGGCGCCGTGCAGACCGACAGCTACACGGTCAGCGGCTACATCACCGGGGACAGTGCGACCAACGCCTTCCAGGGCCCGGTGACCGGTCTGACCACCTCCAGCAAGCAAGTGGGGATGTACACCCTGACCCCCGCCGGCGGTTCCTCGGGCGAGAACTACGCCATCAGCTATGCCTCCGGCGTGCTCACCATCACCCCGATCACCCTGACCGTCGGCCTGACCGGGACGGTGGTGAAACCCTATGACGGCACCACGACGGCGACGCTGGCCCCGGCGAACTATCTCGTCTCCGGACTGCAGCCCGGCGACGCCGGCGTCGCCACCTTGAGCAACCCGATCCTCGGCAGCTATGCGACCAAGAACCAGGGCTCCGGCATCCTGGTG
>Ga0302279_10001924_pt1 | contig 28553 bp, 22 predicted proteins | sample III_Bog_N3_3_FD_194541 | JGI IMG/M metagenome (GOLD analysis project Ga0302279, IMG submission 194541) | Peat permafrost microbial communities from Stordalen Mire near Abisko, Sweden - III_Bog_N3_3 | ecosystem: Environmental > Terrestrial > Soil > Wetlands > Peat | place: Sweden: Abisko... | reverse complement strand
GCCGACCGCGTTCGCCCGGGATCTTCTCGGGCGTGCCAGGCAGCCGACCGCGTTCGCCCGGGATCTTCGCCCGCGTGCCAGGCAGCCGACCGCGTTCGCCCGGGATCCTCTCGGGCGCGCCCGGCAGCCGACCGCGTTCGCCAGGGATCTTCGCCCGCGCGCCCGGCAGCCGACCGCGTTCGCCCGGGATCCTCTCGGGTGCGCCCGGCAGCCGACCGCGTTCGCCCGGGATCCTCTCGGGCGCGCCCGGCAGCCGACCGCGTTCGCCCGGGATCTTGTCCGCCCGCGAACCGCTACGGGCAGTTCGGCGGGCTCGACTCCGGGTTCATTGGCAGCGCACAGGTCGCCGACATGCAGCCCGCCATCACCCCGGTGGCGGAGTCGAAGTAGTAGCCCGAGTTGATCGCCGTGCCCCCCACGTCCGTGTCCGGCGCGACGCTCCGGGGCACGCACCAGATCTGGATGTCGGCCGTGGTGATGTCGCCCGTGCCGGTGAAGGGGAGAGGGCCGGACACGCCCGACACGTTGACCGGGGTGCCCAGCGTCAGGGCGGGGAACGCCGAGAGGATGTTGTCGGGGCTCACCTGGATCCTCGGCAAGCTGGCGCCCTTCTGCATCTGCTGCAGCCCGAGGTGCACCAGATCCGGGCCCGTCAGCGGGCTCTTGCCCACCATGACGGTGCTGTAGGCGAGCAGGTACATGATGTCGTAGGCGCCCGCCGGGCCGATGGTGTCGGCGCTGCCGTCGCCGGAGTACGAGGACCCGGCGAACTCGGTGAGGAAGGTGCCGTAGGGCGGCCACGACGTCGCGTTGGTGCCGGGCACGCTGCCGCTGACGCGCTCGCGCTGGTCCTCGGTGGTGATGTCGGCGGGGTCCGTCTGGCCCTCGTTGGTGGCGTCGGGGTGCGAGGCCCAGAGGCTTTCGATCTCGCCGCCGTCGGAGAAGATCCAGAAGGGGGAGTGGCCGTCGGCGGGGGCGGTCCACTGCGCCTCGACGTCCTTGAAGATGGTGTCGGGGCCCTCGTGGAAGCCGAAGACGAAGATCACGTCCGGCTGGAAGGCGACGATGGTGGCGATGTTGGCCAGGTCGGGGTCCGTGGAAGGGCCGTAGTCGAGGCGCAGGTAGCAGGGGCTGCCGGCGCCGCCGCAGCCGGTGTTGGTGGGGTCGGTGGCGGCCTTGCCGTTGAAGGTGAGGGTGCTCTCCACCGTGTCGCCGAGGCCCGAGCCGTAGAGGTCGCTGTGGTTGACGATGGCCACCTTGAGGTGGCTCTTGTCGAGGTTCGGGTACTTCGCCTCGGCGGCGGCGACCACGCTGGGGAAGTGGAGGACCAGGGCCTGCGCCTGGACGTCGTCGCTCGGCGCGGTGCGCCAGAGCAGGCTGCCGTCGCTGCTCTCGAGCTGGGTGATCTGCGCGCTCGTCGCCGAGGGGGAGAAGAGCAGGACCTTGTCGGGGATGGTCACGCCCTGCGCGACCGAGACGGTGTTGCCGCTGAAGGCGTAGCCGATGATCGCCGGGACCCCCAGGTCGTCGATGAGGTGCCGGGCGGCGAGGGCGGTCTGCGTGGGATCCTCGTCGGGGCCGTCGTTGCAGCCGACCAGCACGAGGGGACGGGTCGCCGCGCCGTCGAGCCCGGGGATGCCGGAGACCTTGCCGAAGTCGTCGAGGGCCAGCTTGATCGAGTCCTCGACGAGGTGGCCGTAGGGAGCGTCGGAGGCGTTCCCGGTGGGCATGATCGAGCCGAAGAGGATGGCGCTGTCGTCGTTGTAGGCGTCCGCGGGGTTGGCGGTGGTGGCGTGCAGCGTGGTGCACAGCGGGGTCACCAGGTCCACGCAGGTCGACTTGCGGCAGACGAAGGTGGAGCCGAGCGTGGAGCAGTCCGCGTTGAGGGCGCAGGAGGTGCCGCCGTCGGCGCCGGTGGAAGGGGCGACGCAGACCCCCGTCACGCAGGTCCGCCGGCCCGGGAACGCGCTGCAGTCGGCGTCGACCGCGCACTGGTTGTCGCTGGTGTCGACGATCAGCGAGCACGAGGTGCCGGCGAGGACCAGCGCGCCGGCGGCGACGCACAGCGGAGCCAGGCGGAGCAGGAGCTTCCCCCCGGAGGCGCCGAGACGAGCGCGACGCTCACCCGTGAAGCTCGTTCGCATTCGCCATCTCCCAGGGCCCGGGTCCGACGGTGGGCTGAGCCCAAGGATAGGCCGCGTGCGGGGGTACGGCGACAAAACCCGTTGCAGGCGCGTCAGTGCGACGCGTCCTTCACCAGCGTGTCGGCGTCCTGGTCGATGGACTCGAGTGCCTCCGACCTGCTACCGACGGGGACCTCCGTGACGGCGGTGGCCGCGAGCGGATCGGTGGCCGGCGCGGGCGTGTCCTCGCGGCGGTTCAGCTCGGCCACCAGGGTGGCGAGCGGCTCCCCGCGGCCCACCTCGCGCTCGAGGCGGGAGAGCGCAGCGCGCAGCGCCTCGGCGAGCTCGGCGGCGCTGGCCTGACGCTCGGTGCGTTCGCGGCGGAGCGCGCGGTCGACCACGGCGGCGATGTGCTCGGGCACCCAGGGGGCGAGCCGTTGCAGCGCGAGCGGTGCGCCCGCGACGATCTTGTTGACCAGCGTGTAGACGTTCTCGCGGGCCAGCCCGTCGGGGGCGAAGGGGTGCTTGCCGCTGATGAGCTCCGCAAGGAGGAGCCCGAGGGAGAACAGGTCGCTGCGGCCGTCGATGGCGGTCGCCGTGGAGAGCTGCTCGGGGGACATGTACGGCACCGTCCCCAGCACGCCTCCGCCGGTGGTGAGGAGGCCCCGGCGATGGAACTTGCCAGCGCCGAGGTCGAGGACGCGCACCACCCCGTCGTCGCCGAGGTGGATGTTCTCCGGCTTGACGTCGCGGTGGACGGCGTAGGCGTGGACCGCCCCGAGCCCGTCGGCGACGGCCGCGCCCATCGCCAGCGCCCAGGGCAGGGGGAGGCGGCCGAAGCGCTTCTGGATCTCGGCGAGCGTGTGCCCCACCAGCAGGTCCATGACCATCCAGATCAGGCCGTCCTCGCGCACCCCGACGGCGTGCACGTGCACCACGTTGGGGTGGCGGAGATCGCGCAGGGTGAGGGCCTCGCGGCGGGTGCGCTCGATGGTCTTGGCGTTGCTGACGTGCTGCAGCTGCAGGCACTTGAGCGCGAAGCGAGCGCCGGTCTGTCCCGCTGGACCGGGCCCCGAGCGGGTGACCTCGTAGACCTCGCCCATGCCGCCGCGCCCGAGGAAGCGGGTGATGCGGTAGACCGCGCCGTCGGCCGGGTCCTCGATCTCGCCCCGCAGGCTGAAGGCGCGATCGGCCCAGCTCCCCTGGCTCCGGGGGACGCGGCGCTGGGAGGCCACGCCGCCGCCGCTCACCGCGGGTCGGTGGCGAGCATGCCGAAGGTCGCGTGGTCGAGCCAGCGCCCGTCGCACCACTCGGCCTGGCGGGCGATGCCCTCGAAGCGGAAGCCGAGCCGCCCGATCACCGAGAGCGAGGGGTGGTTGTCGGTGGCCGCGGCGACGCGGACGCGGTGCGCGCCCATGACCCGGAAGGCGAAGTCGAGGGCGGCGCGGGAGGCCTCGGTCATCAGCCCCCGGTGGGTGCCCTCCTTGCGCAGCCAGTAGCCGAGCTCGCAGGAGCGGTGGAGGTGGACGCAGGCCTCGAGCCCGACCACCCCCACCAGGGTGCGGTGCGCGCGCTCGCGGAGCACGAAGCGGAGGGCGCGGCCCTGGTCCCAGTCGGCGGCGCAGGCGTCGGCGAAGCGCGTGCTCGAGGCCGGGTCGCTGTGGAACTGCACCCACGGCAGCCAGCGCTGGAGGAACGCCCGCGAGCCGCTGACCGCGAGCCAGAGCTCCGGCCCGTCGGCGGGATCGATGGGCACGAGGAGGAGGCGCTCGGACTCGATGGGACGGGCGCGCAGCTCGGCGCGCGGGGGGATCACCAGCATCTCATTTGCACTGCACGCGGGCCGCGTACGCTTCGAGGTGGCCGGTCTCGTAGTCGAGCCAGGCCAGGTACCACTCGCCGGGCTTGGCGCCCGCCGTGATGGAGGGTGTCGGCTGATCGCCGCTGATGCGGGCGATGCGGGTGGGGGCGCCCACCCCGTCGCGGGTGATGGAGGCGGTGAGCACCTTGCTGCCCTCGTACCAGACCATCTGCGCCTGCCCGGTGGCCGAGACGGCGACCGCAGGGTGCCCCCCGGCGCGCGAGAAGTGGCGGCGGAGGACCGGCTGCGCCGCGGCCGGATCGATGTACGCGGCCCACGCCCCGCCGCTCTGCTCGACGTGCCAGGTGAGGAAGCACGCGCCCCCGCCGCAGGCCAGCGAGGGAGCGTCGGCCTTGCTCTTGTCGGTGTTGACCAGGGCCACGTCGCCGATGAAGCGATCCTTGCGTTCGCTCTTCTTGACGGGCCCCGGGGCCAGGCCCTTGGCGGCGTCGGCGAGCGGCAGGCGGAGATCCTGGATGAGGCGGAGCGGGTCGCGCTCCATCCGGTAGGCGATGAAGAGCGCGTTGCCCGCGACGGCCAGCGACGGGTACCGCGTGCGCGGCTTGCTGGGGCCGGCGGGGACGAGATCGGTGGCCCGGACCACCTCGCCGCTGAGCTCGAGGGCGGGGCCGAGGTGGCGGAAGAAGAGGTCCTCCGAGTCGCTGTCGCCCTCGTCGGTCCAGGCGACGTAGAAGGAGCCGTCGGGCGCGGGCGCCAGGGAGGGCCAGAAGCTCCCTTGCTTGGGCGGCATCACCTGCACGGCGGGGCCCGCGATGCGCCCGTCGGCGTAGAGGAAGCGCGCGTGGACGCCCGCCTCGGCCCCTTTGCCGTCGGCGTAGGCGAGCACCAGCTTGTCCCCGGCGCGCTGGAGCTCGGGGCGGAGGACGTTGCTGCCCTCGGGGGTGACGTCGACGGGACCGCCGCTGTCGCGGAGGGCGTCGTCGAGGGCGACGGCGTAGGCGTGCTCGCCGCCCTCGTGCGCGTCGGTCCAGGTGATCACCGCGCCCTGCGCCCCCATGGCGATCGAAGGGCGCCCCGCCTGCGCCGGCCGGATCGAGGTGGAGGCGAGGTCGTAGGTGCGGGGGCGCGACAGGCCGGTGAGGCGGCAGGGCGATCCCGCGCCCGCGGCGGACGCGGCCGCGACCGCGACGTGCTCGAGCAGGGTGCGGGGGAGACCGTGGCCGCCGCCCTTGTCGAAGGCGTCCTTGAAGAGCTTCGTGGCCTGCTTGTAGTCGCCGGCGGCGACGGCCTGTTGCCCGTCGCGCACGAAGTTCATCCAGGCGGGGAGGGGCGCCTCGGCGACGGGGGGACGGGCGCTCGGCGCGGCGCTGCTCTCGGCGCTGACCGAGGGGGTCGGGCCGGCGCTGGCGCTGGCGCTGGTGCTGGTGCCGGTGCGCGCCGGCGGGACCGCGACGAGCTGCGTCCACACCAGGAAGCCCAGGCCCCCCACGAGCGCGGCGCCGCCACCGAACATCGCCGCGCGCGCGAGCCCGCCGCGTCCGCCGGCCCGCCGCCCGTCGTCGGGCTCGGGGGCAACGAAACCGAGCTTGGAGGGGCGAGGGGAGGGAGGGCCCGCCGCGGGGTCGACGCCGGAGGTCTGGGGATGCCCTGCGGCGGCCCCGGCGAGGCTGCCCTGAGGGCCCTCGTTGACGAGCTCGACGGGCACCGAGGGCACGGAGTGCGGTCCCCCCGAGGGCCCGGCGGCCCCGCGCGATGATCGCGGCGGAGGAGGCACCTGGGTCACCGCGTCGGGGGGCACCTGCCGCACGATCACCGGGGTGCCGACCAGGAACGGGTTCTCCGGGCCCTCGAACGAGGCCCGGCCGGAGCTCACCCCGATCTGGGAGTTCTCCAGGCGCTCCTTGCCGAAGACGGTGGTGAACGCGTCGGCGAACTCCTTGGCGGACTGGAAGCGCTTGGTGATGTCGCGGTCGAGGGCGCGATCGAACCAGGCGGTGAACTCGTCCGGCAGGTCGGGCCGGAAGGCCGCCGGCCGCGGGAGGGGAGCGCTGGCGATCTGGGCGAAGGTCATCGCCACGCCCTGCTCGGTCGACCACACCGTGCGCCCGGTGAAGCACTCGTAGACGATGCACCCGAGCGCCCAGAGATCGGCGCGCTGATCGACCGCGCCCTGCCCGCGCACCTGCTCCGGGCTCATGTACGCCGGCGTCCCGAAGACCGCGCCCTCCCGGGTGAGGCGCGCCTGCGGGCCGCTGCTGGCCTCCATCGGCGCGTAGAACTTGGCGAGGCCGAAGTCGAGGATCTTGGAGAGCAGGTTCCCCTCCTCGTCCTTGGTCAGGAAGATGTTCTCCGGCTTGAGATCGCGGTGGACGATGGACGCCGCGTGGGCCTTGGTGAGGCCGCGGCAGACCTGGGAGATGATCGCCAGCGTGGTCTCCGGGTCGAGCCAGCGGATCTTGGTCATCCGCTCGTAGAGCGACTCGCCTTCGAGCAGCTCGAGCACCAGGAAGGGGCGGCCGTCGTCCAGCTTGCCGGAGTCGTAGATGTCGCAGATGTACGGGCTGCGGATGGCCGCCGCGGCGCGCGCCTCGCGGAGGAAGCGCTCCACCACCACCGCCGAGGTGGTCAGCTCCTGCGCCAGGACCTTGATCGCGACCCGCTTGCCGATGTCGACGTTGGCCGCCTCGTACACGGCGGCCATGCCACCGCGGCCGATCTCCCGGGTGATGCGGTACTTGCCCGCCAGGACGGTACCGACCGGGATCTTCGTCTTGTTGGGCAGGGCCATCCTGGAAGCGCGCGGGGGGGTTGAGGGGGTACAGCCCCCCGTGGAAGGCCGGGTGAAAGGCCGGGGTGAGCCTATTCGACCCCGGGGGCGCCGACAACAGCGGCGCCCCCGGGCCCCACCTGGAGCCGCGCAAAAGGTGGGGGAGGGGACCCCTGACGTGAATAATCTCGGCGGCCGCGCGCCGGAAACGTTCCGGAAACCGACACGGCCGTACACCACGACGCCGGCCCAGCGGAGCCGGCGCGGTCGAGGAAGCCCATGAAAAAAGTCGAGGCGATCATCAAGCCGTTCAAGCTCGACGAGGTCAAGGATGCCCTCGCCGAGGTGGGGATCCAGGGCATGACCGTCACCGAGGTGAAGGGCTTCGGCCGCACCGGCGGCAAGAAAGAGGTCTACCGGGGCTCCGCCTACGTCGTCGACTTCGTCCCCAAGGTGAAGGTCGACGTGGTGGTCCCGGACAACCTCGTGAACGACGTCATCGACGCCATCGAGAAGAGCGCCAAGACCGGCCGCATCGGCGACGGCAAGATCTTCGTCGTCGCCGTCGAAGAAGCGGTGCGGATCCGCACCGGCGAGCGCGGGGAAGACGCCATCTAGCCCCCCGCCCCGGCGAGGGCTATGGGGGGGCGCTGCGGTCGACGATGGGGGCGGAGCCCCCACACCCCCGTCGAAGGGAGCTGCCCCCATGAAGCCGAAAGACGTCATCCAGTTCGCCAGGGACAACGACTGTAAGTACGTCGACTTCAAGTTCATCGACCTGCCCGGGATCTGGCAGCACACCACCATCCCGGTGGCGCGCCTGGACGAGGAGATGTTCGAGAGCGGCATCGGCTTCGACGGCTCGTCGGTGCGCGGCTGGCAGCCCATCAACGCCAGCGACATGCAGATGACGCCCGACGCCTCCACGGCGCGGCTCGATCCCTTCACCGCCCAGAAGACGCTCAGCCTCATCTGCAAGATCAGCGACCCGGTCACCGGCCAGGCCTACGGCCGCGACCCCCGCTACATCGCCCAGAAGGCCGAGAACCACCTCAAGTCCACGGGCATCGCCGACAGCACCTACTTCGGCCCCGAGGCCGAGTTCTTCGTCTTCGACTCGGTCCGCTACGACAGCTCCCCGCGGGGCGCCTTCTACGAGGTCGACTCCGACGAGGCCGCCTGGAACACCGGCAAAGAGGGGCAGAACCTCGGCCACAAGGTGCGCCACAAGGAGGGCTACTTCCCCGTCCCGCCCACCGACGTGCTGGGCGACCTGCGCGCCGACATGATGACCGTCCTCACCGACAGCGGCATCACCGTCGAGGTCGGCCACCACGAGGTCGCCTCCGCCGGCCAGTGCGAGATCGGCATGCAGTTCTCGACCCTCACCTCGATGGCCGACGACCTGATGTGGTTCAAGTACGTGGTCAAGAACGTGGCCAGGAAGCACGGCAAGAGCGCCACCTTCATGCCCAAGCCGCTCTACGGCGACAACGGCAGCGGCATGCACTGCCACCAGAGCTTCTGGAAGGAGGGCAAGCCCCTCTTCGCCGGCGACGGCTACGCGGGCCTCTCCGACATCGGCCTCTGGTACATCGGGGGCATCCTCAAGCACGCCAAGGCCCTCGCCGGCTTCACCAACCCGACCACCAACAGCTACCGCCGCCTCGTCCCCGGCTACGAGGCGCCGGTCAACCTGGCGTACTCCAGCCGCAACCGCTCGGCGTCGATCCGCATCCCGGTCCAGGCGGGCAACTCGCCCAAGTCGCGCCGCATCGAGGTCCGCTTCCCCGATGCCTCGTGCAACCCCTACCTGGCCTTCGCCGCCATGATGATGGCCGGCCTCGACGGCGTGAAGAACCGCATCGACCCGGGCGACCCGCTCGACAAGGACATCTACTCCCTCTCCCCCGAGGAGCTGAAGGAGGTCCCCCACATGCCCGGCTCCCTCGACGAGGCCCTCCTCGCCCTCGAGCGCGACAACGAGTTCCTCCTCCAGGGCGACGTCTTCAGCCGCGATCTCATCCAGACCTGGGTCGACTACAAGCGCGAGCGCGAGGTCGACGCCGTCCGCCTGCGCCCCGTCCCCTACGAGTTTTTCCTCTACTACGACACCTGAAGCCGAGCCCTCGCGCCTGATTTGGGGGGGAGCGACGCCTTCGCTTGCCGTCGGGCCCCCCCTCCGGGCTATTCTCCCGTTGCTCCGTTGCAAGCCGGCGAACTGATCCAATCCCGCTACCGCCTCCAGCGGCTCCTCGGCTCGGGGGCGAGCGGGTCCGTGTGGGCTGCGCGCAACGAGCTCATCGATCGCGACGTGGCGCTGAAGATCATGCGCCCGGACGTCGCCGAGGACGCCGTGGCCCTGCAGCGCTTCTTCAACGAAGCCAAGGCCAGCGGGCGCGTCCGCAGCCCCAGCATCGTGGAGATCCTCGACCTCGGCCAAGCCGAGGACGGCTCGCCCTTCCTCGTCTTCGAGCTCCTCGAGGGCGAGAGCATGGACGAGAAGCTCCGCCGCGAGGGCACCGTGGCCCCCGAGATGCTCATGGAGATGCTCGTCGGCGTGGCCCGCGCGCTGGAGCTGTCGCACGCCCAGGGGATCATCCACCGCGATCTCAAGCCCGCGAACATCTTCGTCACCCGCGGCGTCAACGGGCAGAACATCGCCAAGATCCTCGACTTCGGGATCAGCAAGATCTTCGACACCGGGCACAACTTCACCCTGACCCGCACCGGCACCGTGGTGGGCTCGCCCGCGTACATGAGCCCCGAGCAGGCCGCCGGCCGTGAGGACATCGACGGCCGCGCCGACATCTGGTCGCTCGGCGTCGTCATGTACGAGGCCCTCACCGGCACGCTCCCCCACCAGGCCGCCAACTACAACCAGCTGATGGTGCGCATCCTCACCCAGGACAGCGACTCGGTGCAGACCCGCAAGGCCGATCTCCCCCAGAGCGTCAGCGCCATCGTCGACGCCTGTCTCAAGCGCGAGCGAGACGCGCGCACCTCCAACGCCGGCACCCTCGCCAGCCAGATGGAGGGCGCCCTGCGCGAGATGCGCGCGGTGCGGTTCCGGGCGCTCGGTCGCCGCTCCGTCGATCGCTCCGGCACCGGCGGCAACGCCGAGATCCAGCGCCGCGGCTCCGACTACGCGGGCGGCGAGGCCCAGCTGACCAAGCCCGGCGCGCTGTCGCAGCGCAACCTGATGCTCCTCGCCGCCGGCGTCGGCGTGGCCATCGGCGCGCTGGCGCTGCTGCTGGTCCTCGCTGTCTTGAGCAGAAGGTAGTTGACGATGGGGGTCCGCAGCGGACCCCCCAAACCCCCCGGGTTTGGGCCGAGCTCCCCGGGGTTGCCCCAAACCGATGGGGGGGCCGCAGCGGGTTTGCCCCAAACCCCCGGGTTCGGCTCGACGGTGTGCTAGGGAGGCGGCGTGCAGAAGCGCGTCCGTAATGCGATCGCTGTGGTGGCCACCGCTGCGGTGGCTGCGGCTGGGGTCGCCGGGGTGATGCGGTACCGCCGGGGGGCCGTGTCGGCGCACGCGATCGACGCCATCCCGGCGGGCGCGCTGCTGGTCGCCACCGCGGATCTGGCGGGGCTGCGGGCCTCTCCGGTGGGAGCGCCGTTCCTCCGCGAGGGCCGCGAGATCCCGGGTCTGGGCAAGGTGCGCGACGTGTGCGGCTTCGACCCCATGGACACGCTCACGGAGGTGGCGCTGGCCATCCCCGCGGCGGGCGAGGCGGGTGAGTTCGGTCTGGTGGCCTCCGGTCCCATCGACGACGACGCGCTGGTCGCCTGCGCCTCCAAGGTCATCGACGCCCGCGGCGGGCGGGCGGTGACGACGACCGTGGGCAGCTTCCGCTCCGTGCGCGACGCCACGCTCACGCTCAGCGGCGGCGAGATCGCGGTGCGCAGGGGTGGCCCGCTCCTTCTCGGTGCCGGCGCGTACCTGCGGGCCATGATCGATGCCGCCGATGGCCGGTCGCCCGGCATCGGCAGCAGCGTCGCGCACGGCTTCCTCTCCCACCAGGTGGGCGATGCGTCGATCCGCGCCACCCTGGTGCTCTCGCCCGAGCTGCGCCACGTGGTCGCCGAGGAGCTGGCGAGCGGGGGGGCCGCGGGCGCTCCGGAGGGCTCGATCCTCGCCGGCGCGGTGGGCGTGCAGCTCGGGCCGGCCGTCGGGGTGCACCTCGTGGTGTCCTGCGCCACTGCGGAGGCGTGCGCCTCGCTCGCCGACAAGCTCGGCAAGGTGCGGGCCGAGCGGGCGGCCGATCCGGCCACGCGCGTTGTCGGCTTCGGCGCGGTCCTCGACCAGATCACCATCGCCGCCGAGGGCACGCTGGTCCACGCTCGTGTCGAGCTCCCCGCCGATCTGGCCGGGCTCCTCGCCGACCGCCTCATCAACCTCCGTGGCATCCGCCACCCCATGCGCGCTCACGACGAGGTGCCGGCGCCCAGCCCGCCGCCGCCCCCCGACGAGGTGGTCAAGCCCACCCCGGGATCCGCCGCTCCGCGCGACGCCGGCGCGCCGCGCTGAGGCTCTTCGCTGCGGACGAGATCGCGTATGCTCGCCGCGCCCATGGCGAGCGACACCATCCCCCACCGACTGTTCGCGCGAGCGCAGGCGCGCCCGGAGGCGCCGGCCTATCACCACAAGGTCCGCGGCCGCTACCAGGCCACGAGCTGGAGCGCCTACGCGGCCGACGTGCGCCGCGCTGGCAAGGCGCTGCTGGCGCTCGGGTTCCCCCGCGGCGGGGTGGTGGCGATACTCGGGTTCAATCGCCCGGAGTGGGTCACCCTGGATCTCGCGGCGATGGCGGTGGGCGGCGCCGCCGCCGGCATCTACACCACCTGCTCCGCGGAGGAGGTGCGCTACATCGTCCACCACGCCGAGGCCTCCCTGGTGCTCCTCGAGAGCGCGCTCCACTGGGAGAAGGTGCGGGCCGAGCTCCCGCGCCTGCCGCAGCTCCGCCACGTGGTGATGATGGCGGGGCCCGACGGGAGCCCCCAGCCCCCGATCGATCACCCGCTGGTGATGACCTGGGAGACGTTCCTCGCGCGCGGCGACGGCGAAGCGGACGGGCGCTTCGACGAGCGCCTCGCTGCGCTCGAGCCCTCGGGCCTGGCGGCCCTGATCTACACCTCGGGCACCACCGGGCCGCCCAAGGGGGTCATGCTCTCCCACCACAACCTGGCGTGGACGGCCACCGTCACCCGCGACCTCAGCCGCGCCGGCGAGGTGGCCGGCGGAGACGTCGCGCTCTCCTACCTGCCGCTCTCGCACATCGCCGAGCAGGTCTTCTCCATCCACGGCCACGTCACCGCCGGCTACCAGCTCTACTTCGCCGAGTCGCTGGAGAAGGTGCCCGACAACCTCAAGGAGGCGCAGCCGACCATCTTCTTCGGCGTGCCCCGCATCTGGGAGAAGTTCCAGGCCGGCATCGCCGCCAAGCTGGCGCAGGCGCCGGCGGCGCGCCGCCTCGTGGCCACCACCGCGATGCGTATCGGCAGGGCCTACAGCGCCCGGAAGAACGAGGGGCGCATGCCCCACCCCTTCCTGACGGCCGCGCACGCCTTCGCCGACAAGCTGGTGTTCTCCAGGGTCAAGCAGGCCGTCGGGCTCGGGCGCGCGCGCTACTGCGTGAGCGGGGCCGCGCCCATCGCGCCGGGCGTGCTGGAGTTCTTCGCCGGGCTCGATCTGGTGATCCACGAGGTGTACGGCCAGTCCGAGGACACCGGCCCGACCAGCACCACCCGCCCCGGCAACAACCGGGTCGGCACGGTGGGCCCGCCCATCCCCGGCGTCACGGTGCGCTTCGGCGACGACGGCGAGATCCTGGTGCGCGGGCCCAACGTGTTCATGGGCTACTTCAAGGACCCGGCGGCCACGGCCGAGACGCTGGTGGACGGCTGGCTCCGCTCCGGCGACCTCGGCAAGCTCGACGACGAGGGCAACCTCGTCATCACCGGCCGCAAGAAGGAGATCATCATCACCGCCGGCGGCAAGAACGTCGCCCCCTCGAACATCGAGGCCGCCCTCAAGGAGCACCCCCTCATCGCCGAGGCCGTGGTCGTCGGCGACCGGCGCAAGTACCTGACCGCGCTGCTCATCCTCGACGCCGACGCGGCCGCGCGGGTGTCGGGTGGCAGCGGCGTGCTGCGGGCGGAGGTCCAGCGGGTGGTGGACGAGGTGAACACCCACTTCGCCCGCGTGGAGACCATCAAGAAGTTTCACCTCCTGCCGCAGCCGTTCTCCGTCGACAGCGGGGAGCTGACCCCGACGCTCAAGGTCAAGCGGCGGGTGGTCTACGACCGCTACGCGCGCGAGATCGAGGCCATGTACGAGGGCGATCGCGACTGAAGAGGGGTCCGGCTACTCCACCCTCCGCCAGACACTGGCGAGCCAGGGCTGCTGGTCCCGGGGACGGCCGGCGGGCCGGTAGTAGTGGGCAATCTCCTCGAAGCCGGCGGCGACGAGGTGGGAGCACCAGGTCTCCAGTGTCCAGAAGCAGCCGTAGCGCGCGCCCCTGAGCCCCTCCTCGTCGAGGCCGCGGGGGTTGGAGCTGAAAAGGACACCGCGCGGTCTCAGCGCGGCGCGCAGGGCGCTGAGGACACGGGGGAGATCGTGGCTGGGGACGTGGAAGAGCGAGGCGTTGGCGTAGATGCCGTGGAAGTGGGAGGCGGGGAGGGCGAGCTGGAGGAAGCTCTGGTGGAGCACCTCGCACCCGGCGTTGGCGCGGGCCATGGCGACGAAGCGAGCCGAGCCGTCGAGGCCGACGGGCGCGTGCCCGAGCGCACGGAAGTGCATCAGGTCGCGGCCAGGGCCGCAGCCCAGGTCGAGCAGGGTGAACGGGGGCTCGCCCTCGATGGCGTCGAGGAGCGCGGCGATGTTCTGGGAGACGTCGTGGTCGCGGGTCCCCTCCCAGAACGACTCGGCGGAGGCATCGTAGTGGGCGACGGTGGCGGCGACGTGCCGATCGAGATCTTCCCGGCGCATTGGCGCGAGCTGTACCACACGAGCCTCTCGGGGGTCCCGGCCGGCGCGGCTGGCCGATCCTGACCGGGTACGCCGGACTCGTCGCCCGGCTTACGGGTCGACGGGCGCCCGCGCCCGTCTATACTGGCCCGCATGCGGATCCTCGAGCGCTTGGGCAAGGTGTTCGTCGTCTTCGGAGCCTTCGCGCTCGCCACCTTCTTCGCGCTTCGGTACAACACGGGCGGTCTGTGGCGCGGCTTCGAGCCGGCGCTGGCGATCACCGGCCCGGTCCAGAAGGCGCCCTACGACCTGACCCGGCTCGAGGCGGTCAACGAGACGCTCAAGATGATCCGGGACAAGTACGTCGACCCGGATCGCGTCAAGCCCCGGGAGATGCTCCTCTCCGCGCTCAACTACGTCCAGCGTGACGTGGCCCAGGTGATCGTCCTCAACGACGACCCCAACGAGGTCACCATCCGCGTCGAGACCGCGGAGCACAAGTTCCGGGTCGACAACGTCCAGGGCCCCTGGGACGTGTCGGCGCGCCTCCGGGAGATCTTCGCCTTCCTCCAGAAGAACCTCCGCGGCACCGAGGTCGATCTCCGCGAGGTCGAGTACGCGGCGTGCAACGGCATGCTCCACACCCTCGACCCGCACTCCACGTTCATGAGCCCCGAGGCCTACAAGGAGATGAACCTCTCCACCTCGGGCGCGTTCGGTGGGCTGGGCATCGTCATCTCCATCCGCGACCAGCTCCTCACCGTGATGAACCCGATGCCCGACACCCCGGCGGGCCGGGCGCAGCTCAAGCGGCTCGACCGCATCGTCAAGATCAACAACGAGTCGACGCTCAACATGCCGCTCGACGACGCTGTGCGGCGGCTCCGCGGCGAGCCGGGCACGCCCGTCACGGTGTGGGTCACCCGCGAGGGCGACACCGGCTGGCCGGGCGCCAAGCCCTTCCAGCTCAACCGGGAGGTCATCAAGGTCCGCTCGGTCGAGTCGCACCCGCTCGACAACGGCATCGGCTACGTCCGGCTCAAGGCCTTCCAGCAGAACTCCTCGGCCGAGCTCGACGCCGCCCTCGACGACCTCCGCACCAAGGGGCCCCTGCGCGGCCTCGTCCTCGACCTGCGCGGCAACCCCGGCGGCTTGCTCGAGCAGGCGGCGCGGATCGCCGACAAGTTCCTCGCCGACGGCGTGATCGTCTCCACCGTCGGCTTCTCCGAGGGCCGCGAGGAGAAGCGCGCCAAGGGGCCCGGCACCGAGCCGCCCTACCCGCTGGTGGTGCTCGTCAACGGCTCGAGCGCCAGCGCCAGCGAGATTGTCGCCGGCGCCCTCAAGAACAACGACCGGGCGCTCATCGTCGGGCAGCAGTCCTTCGGCAAGGGCAGCGTCCAGCTGGTCTTCCCCGACGTGACCCCGGAGAAGGCGGCCCTCAAGCTGACCATCGCCCAGTACCTGACCCCGGGCGACGTCTCCATCCAGGGCGTCGGGGTCACCCCCGACATCGAGCTCGACCCGATGACCGTCGACGACCTGGAGATGGACCTGGTCGCCCGCAAGGACGGCCTGCGCGAGCGCGACCTCTCCGCCCACCTCTCCAACGCCCGCGCCGTCCCCGCCGGCAAGCCCGGCGAGGTGGTCCGCTACAACCTCACCAGCGCCGAGCGCGAGGCCATCCGCGACCGCGGCGGCGAGTTCGACGACGAGGGCTTCCAGACCGACTTCCCCATCCGCTTCGCCCGCGATCTGGCCGCCCGCCTGCCCCCGGCCACCAAGCGCCTCGAGCAGCTCCACAGCGCCCACGACTTCATCGAGCAGGCCCGCAAGGAGGAGGTCTCCAAGGTCTCCCTGGAGCTCGGCAAGCTGGGCGTCGACTGGGCCGACGCGCCCGCCGATCCCTCCCAGATCGCCGGGTCCAAGGACCTCGACGTCAAGATCGACACCGACCGGCCCGGCGCCGACGTCAACGCCGGCGATCCGATGGAGCTGCGCGTCACGGTGACCAACAACGGCAAGCAGCCGGTCTACCGCCTCCGCGGCACCACCGAGAGCGACAACCCCTACTACGAGAACAAGGAGCTGGTCTTCGGCAAGCTCGCGCCGGGCCAGAGCCGCACCGCCAAGGCCCCCCTCGGCTGGTGCGAGGTGGAGGGCCGCAAGATCGGCTCGAGCAAGCCCAAGGACAAGAACGCGCGGCGCAGCTGCAAGATCCCCATGGACGCGCTCACCCGCACCGACGGCCTCAAGGTCAAGTTCGACGCCGCGGGCGGCGGCGAGCCGGCCCCGGTCGAGGTGCGCCCGACCATCCACGCCATCGAGCGCCCGAGCTTCGAGTACAGCTACCAGATCGCCGACGATCGTCCCGGCGACAACGGCGACGGCCGCGTCCAGAAGGGCGAGCAGGTCACCATGTACCTGACCGTCAAGAACGCCGGCAAGGGTCGCTCCTACGAGACGCAGGCGAACATCTCCAACCTCTCCGGCGACGGGCTGCTCCTCCACGCCGGGCGCTTCGACATCTCCAACATGATGCCGGGCGACGTGCGCAAGGTGGCCTTCACCTTCGACGTCAACCAGCAGCTCACCGAGCCGGAGGCGACGCTCACGCTCAGCGTCGGCGACCGCGACCTCCGCGAGTTCGTCAGCGAGAAGGTGAAGATCCCCGTCGAGGCGCCGGCCGCCCTCGCCCGCGCCACCGGCGCCGTCAAGGCCGGCCCCCAGGGCGCGACGCTCCTCCCCTCGCCCGATCCGGGCGCCCGCGGCTTCGGCCGGCTGGCGCCGGGCACCAGCGCGACCTTGATCGGCAAGGTCTCCGACCTCGACAAGATCGACCTCGGCGGCGGTCGCTTCGCCTTCGTCGCCTCCCGCGAGGTCGGCACCGGCGGTGCGGTCGGCGGCGCCGTCGCCTTCGACGATCTCTACCTGCACGCGCCGCCGGTGCTCGAGGTGAAGAGCTCGGCGATGTCCACCAAGGACGACAAGGTCAAGATCAGCGGCATCGCCTCCGACACGGAGCGCTTGCTCGACGTCTACATCTTCGTCGGTTCGCGCAAGCTCTACTACAAGTCGAACCGCGACGGCGCCGACCCCAAGAAGACCGCCGTCGACTTCGACGCGCCGCTGCGGCCCGGGGTCAACCTCATCACGGTGGTCGCGCGCGAGACGCCCGACACCACCACCCGGCGCACGCTCGTCATCCGCAAGGACGGGGCCGACGGCTCGATCCTCAAGACCCCCAAGAGCGACGACCCCTCCAGCGACGGCGACGACGGCGACGACTGACGCCCCGGTCGCGGGCGTTCCCCCGGATGGCCGGGGAACGCTCTCTCGGGCGTTCCCCGACCAGATCTGGTAGGGTGCGGCTCCGTGGGTCTCCTCTCCTGGCTCGGTCTCAAACGGGGGGACGCGTACCCGAACCTCGACACGCTCCTCAAGGAGCTGCGCCGGGCGCTGCCGGACGACGAGAGCGTCCTCATCCGCTACATCGCCATCGTGGTGGTGCTGATCGCTCGCGTCGCCTGGGCTGACGGGCGCTTCTCGACGGAGGAAGAGGAGTCGCTGCGCGATCTCCTCAACCACGTCGACCGGCTCTCCCCGAGCGGCGTCGAGGCGGTGTGCGGGGCCCTCAAGGGCAAGGTCCCGCAGGTGAGCGACGACGAGCTGGCGCTCTGCTACCGCGAGCTCAAGGCGCTCTGCGATGGCCGGGAGCGGGTCGAGATCCTCCGCCTGCTGGCCAAGCTGGCGGTCGTCGACGGGGACTCCTCGACCGCCGAGCACGCCGAGCTGGAGGCCATCGCGGCCGAGCTCGGCATCTCGCTCGCCGACCTCGCCCACGTCGAGAAGGAAGCGGCGGAGAACCAGCTCGCCGTCAACCTGGGGGGCCCTCCCTCGATCCTCCCGCGCCCCTCGCCCCCGGTCGCCACCGAGCCGCAGTCTCGCTGAGCTGGGTTCTCGGGCTCTCGGGTTCTCGGGTTCTCGGGTTCTCGGGTTCTCGATGGGGGGGCCCCCCCCCAACCCCCGCAGAAGCCCATCTCGCGAAAGGTGGATGGCGGGTCGCGGAACGCTCTCGAGCGTTCCACAGGATGAACGATGACTAGGAAGCGCGGCGCTGCTTCATCGCCGACAGCGCGACGAAGAGCACGAAGATGGCCGCGCCCAGCACGCCGGTGACCACGCCGGCGTCGAAGACGTAGTGCGCGTCGCGGGCGCCGCCGGTGCCCATGAGGAAGATGCCGAGCAGGGTGATCCCCGCGCCGATCGCGGGGTCCGGCCCTTCGGCACGATGGGGCAGGGGGCTGTCCGTCGCTTCGCCCAGAGGCTGCCCGCCCACGCCCGGATCACTGATCGAGTCCGTCACGAAGCAAAATGTAGCAAACTCCTGCGGCCCCCGGAAGGCGCCGCGCGGCGCATTCTCAAAAGGGCGCCGAGGAGCGGCATGGACGAACACGACTTCACCAGGAAAGAGCCGCCCCCGATCCCCGCGGCCAGCGGCTTCGGGGGGCGGGCGGTGGTGACCTTCGAGAGCCGCCGGGCCGCCGAGATGGCGTCTCTGGTGGAGCGGCACGGCGGTGCTCCCATCACGGCGCCGACGTTGCGTGAGGTGCCTCTCGTGGAGAACGCCCTGGCGCTCGACTTCGCCCGGGCGCTCGGGGCGGGCGCGTTCGACGCGGTCATCCTGATGACGGGGGTGGGCACCCGCGCTCTGATCGAGGAAATTGCGCCGTCGCTCGATCGCGCCGCCTTCGCGGCGGCGCTGGGGCGCGTGGAGCTGGTGGTCGCCCGCGGCCCCAAGTCCGCGGCGGTGCTGCGCGAGCTGGGCGTCTCGGGCTTCCTCGCCGTGCCCGAGCCGAACACCTGGCGCGAGGTCCTCCGGGCCGTCACCGATCGGGGCTCTCTCGCCGGCCGGCGCATCGCGGTCCAGGAGCACGGCGCCCCCAGCCTGGAGCTCTACGAGGCCCTCCGCGGCGGCGGTGCCGCCGTGACGCCCGTCCCCGTGTACAAGTGGGCGTTGCCGGAGGACACGCGGCCGCTCCGCGCGGCCCTCCACCTGCTCGCGGCCGGCCACGCGCGGGTCGCGCTCTTCACCAGCCGCGCCCAGGTGGAGCACGCCTTCGCGGTCGCCGCCGAGGAGCACCTCGTCGAGCCGTTGCGGAGCGCCTTGCAACGCGGGGTGGTGGCCTCGATCGGCCCGGTGTGCACCGAGGCGCTGCGCGCCGAGGGCCTCACCCCCGACGTCGAGCCGGAGCACCCCCGGATGGGGCACCTGGTCAAGGCGGCGGCGGAGCGGGCAGCCTCGATCCTGCTGGCCAAGGAAGCCACCTGATCGGTGGACAAGAGCGCTCTCGGCCGCGTCCTCGATCCGGGCACCCTCGACGCCGCGGCCGGCCCGCGCGCGCGCCTCCGCGTCGACGTGCCCGCGGCCTGGCTCGCCGAGGGGGCCGACCTCGTGGTCACCGCGCCCGCGCGCCTGGCCTGCGCGCGCTGCGACGGCGGCGGCTGCGACGCCTGTGAGCGGAGCGGCGCCCTCCGCGCCCCGTCCGACGCAGGGGACCGCCTGGTGCGGGCCACGGTGTCGCCGTCGTCGGCGCAGCGGACGATCGCGCTCCGGATCCCCCACCCGTTCGGGCAAGCCCATGGCATCGAGCAGCTCCTGCTCGAGCTCCGCGCCGCGGCGTCGCCGTCCCCGTGCGTCGCGCGCGTCGAGCCTCCGGTGCAGGTCGCGCCGGAGATGGCCGCGGGCGCGCCGCTGCCCTGGCCGGTGTTCGTGGTGGTGGTGGTGGCGGGGGTCCTCTTCGCGCTCTTCGGGCGGTGACGCCGGAAGAGGCGAAGAGGCTGACGAGGAGCTGGGAGGAAGGTCGCGGAACGCTCTCGGGCGTTCCGCAGGAGGGTCGCGTCGCGGAACGCTCTGGGGCGTCCCGCAGGAGGGTCGCGTCGCGGAACGCTCTGGGGTGTCCCGCAGGAGGGTCGCGTCGCGGGACGCTCTCGGGCGTCCCGCAGGATGACCGCGTCGCGGGACGCTCTCGGGCGTCCCGCAGGATGACCGCCTACTTGCCGCCTTCGAGGACGATGAACTGCACGCGGCGGTTGCGGGTGCGGTTTGCCGGGGTGACGTTCGGCGCGATCGGGCGATCCTGCCCGTAGCCCTTGGGCACGAGGCGGGTGCCGTCGACGCCGGCTCCGACCAGCCACGCCTTCACGGAGGTGGCGCGGGCGTCGCTGAGCTGGAGGTTGTGCTCGCGACTGCCGGTGTTGTCGGTGTGGCCCTGGATCTCGACCTTCTTGAGGTTGGGGTTGCGCTGGAGGACGTCGACGATCTCCTCGAGGAGAGCGTTCGAGTCGCCGAGGATCTTGGCGGAGTCGGTCTCGAAGTGGATCTGCTTGGAGATCTTGATCTCCTTGCCCTCGAGCTTGACGTTCGCCACCTTGGGCCGCTTGGTGAGCTGCACCGTCGGCCGCCCGTCCTCGCTGGCGCGGACCTCGGCGGGGACGTGGTGAGCCAGGTAGCCCGGGGCCTCGCCACGGAGCGTCACCGCGCCGGGGGCCAGGTCCTTGAAGGCGAAGTTGCCGTTGCCGTCGGCGGTCACGGTGACCTCCTTGCCGGCGGCGTCGGTGAGCTTGATGGTCGCGCCGCCCACGGGGGCGTTGGTCTCGGTGTCACGCGCGAGGCCGAGCAGGTTGCCGGTCTTGGGCAGCGACTCGAGCGGGCAGTCGATGTCGACGAACGTCGGGCCGGCAGGCACGCCCGGCGCGACCGGCGGCGGATAGACGTTGCCCGGCGGGGGGGTGGGGGCGCCGGGAGCGCCCGGAGCACCGGGGGGAGCGCCGAACGGGCTGGGCGGGGCCGCACCGAACGGGCTGGGCGGACCGGCGGGGGCCATGCCGGGGGCCGCGCCGAGGCCGCCCGCGGGGGCCGCCGCGACGACGGCCTGGCAGGTCCCCGGCTTGAAGCCGGGCGCCCGGATGTTGAGCTTGTAGCTGCCCGGCTCGAGGTGACGGGTGACGAAGTGGCCGTCGGCGCTGGTGGCCACCGGGCCCTGGACGCCGCCCTCGAAGGAGACGATGGCGTCGGCGACGAGCACGTCGTTGCGACCCTGCTCGTGGACCAGGCCGCGCACCAGCGTCTGCGGCGCGGGGATGAGCTGCGGCGGCGGCGCCGGGAGCGGCGGCGGCGCGGGGGGTGCCTCCTTCTCCTTGGTGTCGAAGGCGTAGTTGAGGCCGACGTAGAGCGTCCACGGGGCCTGGGGCGCGAGCTCCTCGACCCAGGACGTCACCCCGGAGGTGCCGATGTCGAGGGCGGCGTGCGCCGAGAGGCCGTGGAAGGCCTGCGGCGTGAGCGGGTTGGTCTTCACGCCGAGGGTGAAGCGCGAGGGGAAGGCCTTGAAGCCGGGGCCGCCCGCGGTGCTCGGGTCGGCGGCGTTGAAGTCGGCGAGGCCGAGGCACATGTCGCCGTTGGAGACGCGCCCGGTGTGACAGTAGTAGCCCTGGCGGTTGGACGGGATGTCCGCCGACCATTCGACGTAGGGCTGGACGCGGGAGAAGGGCAGCTCGGCGGCGAGGGCGAGCTGGATGGTGTCGACCTTGTTGATGCCGAGGCCGAACCGCTCGATGCGGGTGATGGGCGAGCGGGGCGGGTTGGGATCGGTGCCCGCCGGGTTGGTGTAGCCGAGGGCGGCGCCGCGCTGCTCCTCGACCGAGGTGACCAGGTTGCCCGAGTTGTCGAGCTTGTAGCCCAGGTTGAGGTTGAACCGGAGCGGGAAGCCGCCGTCGTCGGGCTTGCGGAAGTCGGCGCTGCCGAGGCCGCGGAAGAGGGCGCTGGTGCCGTTGCCGGCCACGCCGACGCCGCCCGTGCCGTTGAGGAGGAGGAGCTGGGCCTCGCCGCCGAAGGTGAAGATGCGCCCGAGCTTGGGCGGGAGGAACCCCTTCACGCCGAAGGTGGTGTCGCCGAGCACCTGGAGGAGCGTCGGCGTGCCCTGGTCGTCGGAGGTCGCGTAGGTGCGCAGCATCGCGAACGCTTCGAGGAAGGAGAAGGGCGTGACGTTGATGGCGAAGGTGCCACCCACGCGGCTCGCCTGATCGGAGGCCGTGCTGCCCGCGGTGCAGGCGCCGGTCACGTTCGCCATCACCACGGTGCCGGGGCGGCAGAGGAAGTTCGACGCCGAGAACCAGTCCGTGAGGAAGCTGACCCGGAACGTGCCCGGCGCGCCGGAGCCGGCGTACGAGGTGTGCAGCAAGCCGGTCGAGCCGTACTGGTTGGTGCCCTCCATCAGGGAGAGCCAGCGCTCCTGCTCCTCTTGAGCGGGGGTCTGGGCCTGGTCGGCAGCCGGGGGAGGAGCCTGGTCGGCGCCGCTCCCGTTGCCGAACTGCCCGCCCTGATCGCCGGCGGGCGGGGGCGCGCCGAAGCCGCCGGGCGCGGGGGCGCCGGGCGGGGGACCACCGAAGCCGCCGGGCTGTTGCGGCGCGCCGGGGGCGGGACCGAACTGTCCCGGGGGAGCTTGGGGGCCTCCGAAGGGGTTGGGCTGCGCGCCGGGGGGCGGCTGCGCGCCGGGTTGCGCGCCTGGCGGCAACTGCGGCTGAGGGCCGAACGGGTTCGGCTGTTGCGCGGACGCCGTACCGGCGAGCACGAGCACGCCGAGAAGGGGGAGCGCGGACAGCGCGGCGAGGCGGATCCCGTCGGCAAAGGAGGCTCTGACAAGCGTGTGCATCGATCCTCGTCCGCGAGGCCGATCCAAGGAAGAGCCCCCCAATCGGGGCGGTCCCGGACCTCGCGCGGCGACCTATGTACCACCGTACCGAAAGCACAGGAAACTCCCGTTGTGCTTCTTCTGGCGCTTCCTACCGCCGCGCCCGCTACCGCCCCGCCCTTTCCGGGGCTGCACCCCCCTTTTCTCCCGGATATTCGCTCGGAGCGACCGGCGCGAGCGATGGGCGCTGGTCCCCCGCGCAGCCGCGGCGGAACCCTGCTAGAGCGTCGCCATGGCATCCCGCGGGCGGATCCTGATCGTGGACGACGAGGCCAACGCACGGGCGGCCCTCTCGGAGATCCTCCGTGAGGAGGGCTACAGCACCGAGACGGCGGCCGACGGCTTCAAGGCGCTCGGCAAGCTCGAGGAGTTCCAGCCCGACGTGGTCCTCACCGACCTGAAGATGCCGGGCCTCGACGGCATCGGCCTGATGGAGAAGGCCCAGGCCACCCAGAGCGACGCGACCTTCGTGGTGATGACCGCCTTCGGCTCCATCTCCAACGCCGTCGAGGCGGTGAAGAAGGGCGCCTACAACTACCTCACCAAGCCCCTCGATTTCTCGGTGCTGGCGGTGGTGGTCGAGCGCGCCGTGGAGCGCTCCCGCCTGGTGCAGGAGAACGGCCGGCTGCGCGAGCGGCTCCGCGAGCGCAACGCTTTCGGGCACGTCATCGGCTCGCACCCCAGCATGGTCAAGCTGCTGCGGATGATCGAGCAGGTGGCGCCGAGCCGCGCCAGCGTCCTCATCCAGGGCGAGACCGGCACCGGCAAGGAGCTGGTCGCCGAGATGATCCACCGCGCCAGCCCCCGCGCCAAGGCGCCGCTGGTGCGCCTCAACTGCGCGGCGCTCAGCGAGTCCCTGCTGGAGAGCGAGCTCTTCGGCCACGAGAAGGGCTCGTTCACCGGCGCCGTCACCCGCCGCGAGGGGCGCTTCGAGCTGGCCGCCGGCGGCACCGTCTTCCTCGACGAGGTGAGCGAGATCCCGCTGCCCACCCAGGTCAAGCTGCTCCGCTTCCTCCAGGAGCGCACCTTCGAGCGCGTGGGCGGCAACGAGACCCTCAAGGTCGACGTGCGCATCCTCGCCGCCACCAACCGCGACCTGCGCCAGCGCATCGCCGAGGGCCTCTTCCGCGAGGATCTCTACTACCGCCTCAACGTGGTCACCCTGGAGATCCCCCCGCTCCGCGAGCGCGTCAGCGACGTCCCCGAGCTGGCCCTCTTCTTCCTCCGCCGCTACGCCCAGGAGAACGGCAAGCGCATCGACGCCTTCTCCGACGACGCCCTGCGCGCCCTCGCCGCCTACGGCTGGCCCGGCAACGTGCGCGAGCTGGAGAACGCGGTGGAGCGCGCCGTCGTGCTCTGCGACGGCCCCCGCATCGAGGCCCGCCACCTCCCGACCTCGATCCACGCCGAGGCGCCGAGCTCCGCCGTCCCCCCCGTCCCCGGGACCACCATCTACGACCTGGAGCGCTTCGCCATCCTGCGCACCCTGGAGGCGTGCAAGGGCTCCACCTCCAAGGCCGCCACCATCCTCGGGATCAGCCCGCGCAAGATCCAGTACAAGCTCCACGAGTACGCCAGCTCGACGCCCGTTCATGATGGGGGCTCCGCCCCGCGTCACGATGGGGGCTCCGCCCCGCGTCACGATGGGGGCTCCGCCCCCAAACCCCCGGCGGAGGGTGGGGGGCACAGGAACGCCGAGGAGACGCCGCAGAGTCAGCGGAGCCGGGCGCCGTGAGCACACCCGCGACTGCGGACGCGGAGCCGGGCGACGTGGTGATCGACGTCCGCGGGCTATCCAAGACGTTCACGCTGGGGCCGCTGGAGAGCGGGCCCGATCGGGCCGGCCACGGGGGCGGGGGGGTGAGCCTCCGGCGGCGCACGGTGGAGGCCGTGAAGGGGGTGAGCTTCGCGGTGCGGCGCGGGGAGATCTTCGGCTTCCTCGGGCCCAACGGCGCGGGCAAGACCACCACCATCAAGATGCTCACCGGGCTCATCGCGCCGACCGGGGGCGAGGCGTTCCTCTTCGGCCAGCGGGTGCCGTCGCCCCAGGCGCGCCAGCAGCTCGGCTTCCTCCCCGAGAACCCCTACGTCTACCCGTACCTGACCCCGCGCGAGTTCATCGAGCTCTGCGGGCGGCTCTCGGGGATGGGCGGCAAGGCCCTCCGCGCCCGCACCGCGGAGGTGCTCGCGCTGGTGAAGATCACGCACGCCGCCGATCGCCAGGTGCGCGCCCTCTCCAAGGGCATGCTCCAGCGGGCCGGGCTCGCGGCGGCGCTGGTCGCCGACCCGGAGCTGCTCATCCTCGACGAGCCGATGAGCGGCCTCGATCCCGTCGGCCGCAAGGAGGTCAAGGACCTGATGTTCGCCGAGCGCGACCGGGGGCGGACCATCTTCTTCTCCACCCACATCCTCGGCGACGCGGAGGCGATGTGCGACCGGGTGGCCATCCTCCGCGAGGGCAAGGTGGTCGTCAGCGGCGCCCTCCGCCAGCTCCTCCGCGGCGAGGTGCTGGGCACCGAGGTCGCCCTGGGATCGGCGAGCCCGGCGCTCTGCGAGGATCTCACGGCCAAGGGCTTCCACCTCGTCCGTCGGGCCGACCTGGTGCTCGTCGAGATCGAGGGCGAGGCCCGGGTCGGCGAGCTCCTCCAGGCGGCGCTGACCGCGGGGGCGCAGGTGATCGAGGTCTCTCGCAAGCGCGAGACGCTCGAGGATCTCTTCCTCGAGAAGGCCCTCGCGCGCGCCCCGTCCGCGCCGCCGCCGACCCCGTAGCGTTCGCGCGGGGCCGACGCTATCCTCGGCGCTCCCCAGTCATCCTTGAGGCAGGAGAGCACCATGCGCTACGAGAAGCCCGAGTTCGTCGAGATCAAGATGGACGCCGAGATCGGCTCCTACCAGAACGACTTCGATCCGGTCGACCCCGTCCCCTTCAGCCAGCCGCTCGCCCAGGTCCAGGGCGACGACGCCGGCGCCGCCCAGTAGCCCTCGCCCGATGCGCCTCCGCGTCCTGGGCTCGGCCGCCGGCGGGGGCCTCCCCCAGTGGAACTGTGCCTGCTCCAACTGCGCGGAGGCGCGCGTCGGCACGGGCCGCGTGCGCCCCCGCACCCAGGACGCCCTCGCCCTCGAAGCGGCCCCGGGCGTCTGGTTCCTCATCAACGCCTCGCCCGACGTCCACCGGCAGATCCAGGCCAACCCGGAGCTCGCCCCGCGGTCCGGCGGGGAGGGCCGCGGCACCCCCATCCACGGCGTGGTGCTCACCAACGGCGATCTCGATCACACCCTCGGCCTCTTCTCGCTCCGCGAGAACACCTCGCTCACGCTCCACGCGACCGAGTCGGTGCGCCGCGGCCTGGTCGAGGGCAACACCCTCTTCCGCACGCTGCAGCGTTTCCCCGGCCAGTCGACCTGGGCCCGGCTCGTCCTCGACGCGCCCACCGAGCTGCTCGGCCCCGGCGGCCGGCCCACCGGCGTGACCGTCACGGCCGTGCCTCTGCCCGGCAAGGTCCCCAAGCACCTCGAGGGGCTCGCGCCCCCCTCGCCCGAGGACAACGTGGGGCTGTGGATCAAGGACACCCGCACCGGCAAGCTCCTGGTCCTGGCCACGGCGGTGGGGGCGACGGGCGACTACCTGGCCCGCCTCGACGGGGCAGACGCCTGCTTCTTCGACGGCACCTTCTGGACGAGCGACGAGCTCCCCCGGCTCGGCCTCGGCACCGCCCGCGCCGAGGACATGGCCCACCTTCCCATCAGCGGCGCGGGCGGCAGCCTGGCGCTCCTCGCCGGCGTGCGCGCCGGGCGCAAGGTGTTCACCCACATCAACAACACCAACCCGATGCTCGTCGAGGGCTCGCCCGAGCGGCGCGCCGTCGAGGCCGCGGGCTGGGAGGTGGCCGCCGACGGCCTGGAGATCGACCTGTGATGGAAGAGGCACCGGTGGAGCCGTCGCGGTCGCGAGAGGACTTCGTCGCGATCCTTCGCGAGGAGGGCGCGCGCCGTTACCACGACAACCACGCCTTCCATCAGCGCATGCACCGCGGCGAGCTCTCGCGTCGCCAGCTCCAGGGCTGGGTGCTGAACCGCTTCTATTACCAGACGCGCATCCCCATCAAGGACGCCCTGATCCTCTCCAAGAGCGAGGACGCCGCCTTTCGCCGGCTCTGGATCCACCGCATCCACGACCACGACGGCGAGCGCGAGGGCGAGGGCGGGCTCTCGCTGTGGCTCCGGCTCGCGGAGGGCGTGGGCCTCGATCGCGCCGAGGTGCTGGGCCTCACCCGGGTGGAGCCGGCGGTGCGCTTCGCCTGCGACGCCTACGTGGCGCTGGTGCGCGAGCGCACCCTGCTCGAGGCGGTGGCGTCGTCGCTCACCGAGTTCTTCGCGCCCGACATCATGTCCCGCCGCATCGCCGCGTGGGAGCAGCACTACCCGTGGATCGACCAGGGCACGCTCGACTACTTTCGCACCCGGGTCACGCGCGCCCGGACCGACAGCCACGAGGCCATCGATTTCGTCACCGCGCACGCGCGGACGCGGGCCGAGCAGGACGCCTGCGTGGCGGCGCTGATCCGCAAGTGCGAGATCCTCTGGGGCATGCTCGACGGCATCGCCGCGGCGTACCCTCCCGAGGTCTGACGGCGTGGCTCTCGGACGCGACGACCGCCCCCGGCTCGCGCGCAAGGCGCGGCTGGTGCGTGATCGCGTCTCCGGGCAGCAGGTGCTGCTCTATCCGGAGCGCGGCCTCTCGCTGAACGCGGTGGCCGCGGCGGTCGCCCGTCGGCTCGACGGCGGGCGCACGGTGGCGGCGATCGCGGCCGAGGTCTCCGCGGAGTTCGCGGACGCGCCCGCCGGCGAGGTGGAGCGCGACGTGCTCGGCTTCCTGGAGGAGCTGAGCCAGCGCGGTCTGCTCGAGGCCCGCCGCGACGACGCCGGGCTCGAGCGTCCCACGACCACCGCCCCCGGCCCGGTCGCCCTCGCACCCGCCGAGCACCCCTACACGCTCATCGCCGAGCTCACCTACCGCTGCCCGCTCCGCTGCCCCTACTGCTCCAACCCCGTCGAGCTCGCCGGTGCCGCGACCGAGCTCACCACCGACGACTGGCGCCGCGTCCTCGGCGAGGCCGCGGCGCTCGGGATCATGCAGGTCCACCTCACCGGCGGCGAGCCCCTCGCCCGGCGCGATCTCGAGGCGCTCGTCGCCCGCGCCCGCGAGGTCGGCCTCTACACCAACCTGATCACCAGCGGCATCCCGCTCACCCGCGAGCGGCTCGCGGCGCTGGTCGCGGCCGGGGTCGACAACGTCCAGCTCAGCGTGCAGGACGCCGACGCCGAGAGCGCCGACCGCCTCGCCGGGTACGCGTCGTTCGCGCAGAAGCTCGAGGTCGCCGGCTGGGTCAAGGCTGCGGGGCTGCCGCTCACCGTCAACGTGGTGCTCCACCGCGACAACCTCGACCGGGTGCCGGCGATCATCGCCCTCGCCGAGCGCCTCGGCGCCGACCGGCTGGAGCTGGCCAACACCCAGTACCTCGGCTGGGCCCTGCCCAACCGGGAGGCGCTGCTGCCCACGCGGGAGCAGCTCGACCGCGCCTTCGCCGTGGCGTCGGCGGCGCGCGAGCGGCTGATGGGGCGGATGGAGATGATCTACGTCACCCCCGACTACTACGCGGCCTGGCCGCGGGCGTGCATGGAGGGCTGGGCGCGGCGCTACGTCCACATCGCGCCCACCGGCCTGGTGCTCCCGTGCCACGCGGCGCACACGCTGCCGGGCCTGGTCTTCGAGAGCGTACGGGACCGGCCCCTGGCCGAGGTGTGGCGGGACGCGCCGGGGCTCGAGCGCTTCCGCGGCGACGCCTGGATGCCGGAGCCGTGCGCGAGCTGCCCCCGCAAGGGCGTGGACCACGGGGGCTGTCGGTGCCAGGCCTACCAGCTCACCGGAGATGCCGCGGCCACGGATCCGGCGTGCTCGCTGTCGCCGGCGCACGGGCTCGTCGAGGCGGCGCGGCTCACGGCGACGGTGGGGGGGCGGGGGAAGCCAGGGTACCGGTACCGCACGCTGCCGCGCTCCCGGTGAGCGTCACGGCCCGCGCCGCTCGTCGATGAGAGGCCGAGGACGTCGCACCCGACTTGGCCG
>Ga0302279_10001921_pt1 | contig 28575 bp, 30 predicted proteins | sample III_Bog_N3_3_FD_194541 | JGI IMG/M metagenome (GOLD analysis project Ga0302279, IMG submission 194541) | Peat permafrost microbial communities from Stordalen Mire near Abisko, Sweden - III_Bog_N3_3 | ecosystem: Environmental > Terrestrial > Soil > Wetlands > Peat | place: Sweden: Abisko... | reverse complement strand
CATCGCCGGGGGTACCGTCAGCAACGTCCCCTACAACCACTACTCGACGCTGGCCACCATCGAGTCCCTGTTCGGCCTGGCCAAGTTGGGCCAGGCCGCCACCACGAGCGCCACCTTCGGCTCGGACGTGTTCCGCGGCTGACCTGCTGCAGGCCGGGCGGCCGTGGTCACCCGTCCCGACCCGGCGGCGCCGGCCCGGACGTCGGGCTCAGAAGCTCCCGGTCGTGTGCAGGACGAGCTTGACCACGTGGGTGGTCGAGTTCACGCACACGTCGTAGGCGACGGCGTCGCCCACGGTGACGTAGCCCGAGGTGTCCGCCGTGACCGTGCCGGTGAAGTCGTACTCCACCCGGCCCGTGGGACAGACCCCCTGGCCGGGTGAGGTGGAGGTGCCGGTGTAGGTGGTGGTCGCCTTGCTCACCGCCCAGGTGAGCGTGCCGCCCGCCAGCAGGTCCGGTCCGGCGAAGTGGGCGCCCTTCTGGGCGACACCGCACTTGGCGACGGTCACCGTCGAGGTCAGGTACCCGAAGAACTTGTGACAGAGGAACGGCGACGTGGCCGAGGCCACCGAGGGCTGCACCACGGCCGACAGTCCGGCCGCCGTGGTGCCCAGGGCGCCCGTGGCGAGGGCCAGGGCCACCACGCTCTTCGAGAACCTGTGTCGCATCATGCCCCTGCCTCCCCCGTCGGGTCCGGACGCGTCGCTCGGCCCGGTCACCCGGTGCACATGAGACCACGTGGACCACCGGGTTGCAACCCCCCGGGCCCGACGGGAACCCACCACGTCCCCGTCCCCCCACGGTCCGTGGCCGCCATCCGGCGCCGGGTGGTCACCGGGACCGGTGCACCCGGATCGGATCTGTGGCCCCGTCCCCCCCTAGCCTCGGGGGCATGTGCCGCAACATCACCGTCCTGCGGGGGCTCGACCCGCCCGCCACAACCGACGAGGTCGAGGCCGCCGCCCTCCAGTACGTGCGCAAGGTGGGTGGACTCGCGGCCCCGTCCGCCGCCACCGCCGAAGCCGTCGACCGGGCCGTCCGGGCGGTGGCCGAGGCCACCGCGGCACTGCTGGCCGAACTACCGGCCCGGCGGCGCCCCCCGACGACGGTGCCGCCGCTGCGGAGGCTCACCCGATCGACCGAAGGAGCCTGACCCGGGCCCCGGATCGGGCGTCACCCGAGGTCGAGCGTCCGGGTCAGCTCCACCGACTCGAGGAGGCGTCGGTCGTGGGACACCAGGAGCAGTGTCCCGGTGAAGCTCCGCAGGGCCGACTCCAACTGCTCGATGGCCGCCAGGTCGAGGTGGTTGGTCGGCTCGTCCAGCACCAGGAAGTTGACACCGAGCGCCTGGAACACGGCCAGCTCGGCACGGGTCCGCTCCCCCGGCGACAGGGTCCCGGCCGGCCGGGTGACCTGTTCGGCCTGGAGGCCGAACTTGGCCAACAGCGACCGGGCCTCGGACAGGGTAACCCCGCAGCGGTCGCACACCTCGCGGACCAGGTCGCGATCGCCCCCGAGGGCCCGACGGTCCTGCCCGAGCACACCGACGACGACACTGGGGCCGATCCACCGCTCCCCCTCCGCGAGGGGGAGCGTCCCGAGCACCGCGGCCACCAGCGTCGACTTCCCCGTCCCGTTGGCCCCGGTCAGGCCCAGGCGGTTACCCCAGTCGATCTGCAGGTCGACCGGTCCCAGCCGGAACTGGCCCCGCTCCACCTCGGCCCCGGCCAGGCGGACGACGACCGCGCCGGCCCGGTCGGCCTCGTCGATGGTGAACCGGAGGTCCCACCCCTCCCACGGCTTGTCGACGGGCTCCAGCGATGCCAGCGCCCGGTCGGCCTGGCGGGCCTTGGAGGCCAGCTTCTCGGTCCGGTCGACCCGGAAGCCACGCTGCGCCCGGTCGTTGTCCCGTGGGGAGCGCGCCTCCCGGGCCACACCCTTGGTGGCCCACTCGCGTTGCTGCTGGGCCCGTCCCTGCAGCTGCGTGCGGCGCTTGTCATAGGTGGCGAACGCCTCGGTCGCATGGCGTCGGGCCGTGTCCCGCTCGGCCCGGTAGCCGGTCCACCCTCCTCCGAACTCCCGTGCCGTCCCGCGGTGCTCGTCGAGCTCGAGCACGGTCGTGACCGTGCGCTCGAGGAAGTCCCGGTCGTGCGAGACCAGGACCAGGCCGCCCTCGTGGCCCACCACCCACGCCTGCAGGCGCTGCAGGCCGTCGAAGTCGAGGTCGTTGGTCGGCTCGTCCAGCAGGGTGATGGCGAAGCGCGACAACTCGACCGCGGCCAGCGCCACCTTGGCCTCCTGGCCGCCCGACAGCATGGTGGTCAGCCGATCGGCCAGTGCCGCCCCGATGCCGAGGTCGTCGAGCACGGCGTCGATCCGGGCGTCGAGGTCGCCGGCGCCCAACTCGGTGAACCGCTCCAACGCCACCGAGTACCGCTCGTCGGACTCCGCCGTCCCCGCGGCGAGGCCGGCGGCCGCGGCCGTGAGCTCGTCCTCGGCGGCCCGGGCCCCGGTGCGGCGGGTGAGCAGTTGGCGGACGGTCTCGCCCGGCACCCGCTCATGCTCCTGGGCCAGGTATCCGACCGTCGCCGTCGGCGGGTCCCGGGTCACCCGTCCCCCGTCGGGCTCGTCGAGCCCGGCCAGCAGGCGCAGGAGCGTCGACTTGCCGACGCCGTTCGGGCCCGTGACCCCGATGCGGCTCCCGGGCCCGACGGTCACCGACACCCCGTCGAGCACGGTCCGCCCGGCGCGGTCGGACCGGAGGTCGCGGGCGACCAGCGTGGCCGGTGGGGCGTGGCGTGCGGAACGGGGTGCGGGCATGAGGACCTCGGGAGCCGGGGGACGGGGGGACGGGCGGGCTCGACCGGGACTCAGCGCATGTCCTGAGCGTACCGCCCGGGGGTGCTGACCGGCGGGCCCGGCGCCACCCTCGGCCCTAGGCTCCGGGGATGATCGAGGAGCGGCTGGCGCAGTTGGGCATCGAGCTGCCCCCGGTGTCCCCGCCGGCCGGCAACTACGTGGGGTGCGTGGTGGTCGACGGCCTCGTCCACGTCGGTGGGCACGGCCCCATCGGCGGGCCCGAGCGGTTCACCGGCAAGGTGGGATCCGATCTCACCCTCGAGGACGGCTACCGGGCGGCCCGGGCCACCGGGCTCTCCATCCTGGCCACGCTGGCCGCCGAGCTCGGCGACCTCGACCGGATCGGGCGGTTCGTCAAGGTGTTCGGGATGGTGAACGTCGCGCCCGGCTTCACCCGGACCCCGGCCGTGGTCGACGGCTGCTCGGACCTGCTGGTCGAGGTGTTCGGCGAGGCCGGCCGCCACACCCGCAGCGCGGTGGGGATGGCCGAGCTCCCCTTCGACATCCCCGTGGAGATCGAGCTGATCGCCACGCTGCGGTCCTGAGCGGCCCGCACCGGCGTCACACCAGGCAGCAGACGTGGGTGGTCAGCAGCCCACCGTTCCAGGTGACGGCGTCGAACACGGCGGCGACGAAGTCCATGGGCCGCCCCTCGGCCTCGGCGTAGGCGCGGTGGAGGTTGAGGACGATGCGCTCGGCGTCGGGCCAGTCGGCGAATCCGCCGAGGTCGGCCACGCCGGCCACCTCGAGCGGGCTCAGCCCCTGGCCCCGTCCCCACGCCGCCAGGTCCAGCACGAACCGGTAGTAGCGCTCGTGGTCGGCCAGCACGGCGGGCAGGTCGGGTGCGGTGGCCATCGGGCCGTGTCCCGGCACCACCACCTCGGGCCCCAATCCGGCGATCCACTCGAGGGACCGCATCGCACCCTCGACCGACCCGGCGAACACCAGCGGGGTCAGCCCCACGAAGAGCAGGTCGCCGGTGAACAGGACCCGCTCGTCGGGCAGCCAGGCCACCAGGTCGCCCTCGGTGTGGGCGGCGTGCCCCGGATGGAGCAGGTCGATCCGCCGCGATCCCGAGTGCACGGTCAGGTCGGTGCGGGTCACGATGGTCGGCACCCGCCGGGTCACCGCACCCCACTCGGGCAGCGGCGCCCACGCCGGTGCGCATCCCTCGATGAACGGGTCCACCAGAAGGTGCTCGCGCATGACCTCGTGGCCGATGAGCGCCACGCCGTCGGGCAGCAACGAGTTGCCGTAGGTGTGGTCGCCGTGCTCGTGGGTGTTGACCGCGAACCGGACCGGCGCGCCGGCGGTCGCCGCATGGACGGCGTCGAGGAACCGACGGGTCCGCGCCTCGGTGGCGCAGGTGTCGACGATGAGGGTGCCGTCCTCGCCGGTCACCGCCCCGGCGTTGTTGAGCCACCACGTGCCGTCGGGCTGCATCCAGGCGTGGACCCCGTGGGCCACCTCGACGAGGTGGCCCGACGACACCGTGGGGTCGGGCCGGTGGCCGTGGTCGTCCTCGCTCCGGTCCTCCATCGGGCTCCCTCCCGCCGCCGCTCCTGGCCCGCCGGCGGCAACCGGTCAGGGCTTACTGCTGCCCACCACCCACATGGCGAAGAACTGCGAGCCACCACCATAGGCCTGCCCGAGCGCCAGTTTCGCACCATCCACCTGGTGCTCCCCGGCCTGGCCGCGCACCTGCATCGCCACCTCCAGGAACCGCAGCATGCCCGAGGCCCCGATCGGGTTCGACGACAGGACGCCGCCCGACGCGTTCCACGGGATGTCGCCGTCGAATGCGGTGGCCCCGGACTCGGTCAGCTTCCATCCGTCGCCGAGGTCGCAGAACCCCAGGTTCTCCAGCCACATCGGCTCGTACCAGCTGAAGGGCACGTAGATCTCGGCGCAGTCGAACTGCTCGCGGGGGTTGGTCACCCCGGCCTGCCGGTAGACGTCGGCCGAACAGTCGCGTCCGGCCTGCGGATTGATCTGGTCGCGGCCGGCGAACATGGTCGGCTCCGAGCGCATGGCGGTGCCGTGGACCCACGCCGGGGGGAACTGTCCCGACAGCGAGTCCTCGGCGGCCAGCACCATGGCGGCGGCGCCGTCCGAGGACGGGCAGGCCTCCAGGTAGCGCAGCGGGTCCCACAGCATCATGGAATCCTCGACCATCTTCATGTCGATGTCGGCCAGGTGCAGGTGGGCGTACGGGTTGCGCATGGCGTTCTTGCGGTCCTTGACCGCCACCATCCGACCGATGTAGTCGGGCGCGCCCGACCGGCGCATGTAGGCCCGGATGTGCGGGGCGAAGTAGCCGCCGGCACCGGCCAGCAGCGGTGCCGCGAACGGCTGCGGGACCGAGAGGGCCCACATGGCGTCCGAGTCCGACTGCTTCTCGTAGGCGACCGTCAGCACCCGCTTGTGGATGCCCGACTTGACGAGGTGGGCGGCCACCAGTGCGGTCGACCCGCCGACCGAGCCGGCGGTGTGCACCCGGAACATGGGCTTGCCCACCGCGCCCAGGGCGGGGGCCAGGTAGATCTCCGGCATCATGTTGCCCTCGAACATGTCCGGGGCCTTGCCGATGACCACGGCGTCGATGTCCGACCAGGTGAGGTCGGCGTCGGCCAGGGCCATCTTGGCGGCCTCCCGGACCAGGCCGGCGATGGACACGTCGTCCCGCTTGGCCTTGTGGTGGGTCTGGCCCACCCCGATGACTGCACAGCGCTCTGCCATCACGCACCACCTTCGAGGACGCACACGAGATTCTGTTGGAGACACGGGCCCGACGTGGCGTGGGCCACCGCCCGGCCGGCCTGTCCCGAGCGGATCCGCTCGGCCGCCTCGCCGATCCGGATCAGCCCGGCCGACATGAGGGGGTTGGCGGCCAGCGCACCGCCGGACGGGTTGACGACCACGGAGTCGTCGAGGCCGAGGGCCCGGCGGACGATGAGCTCCTGATGGGCGAAGGGGGCGTGGATCTCGGCCACGTCGACCTTGCCGGCGGCCACCCCGGCGACCTCGGCGGCCTTGGCCGTCGACGGCGACGTGGTGAGGTCGCGGGCACCCAGCGAATGGGTCTCCATGCGGTGGTCGAACCCGGTGATCCACACCGGTCGCTCCGACCAGGCCGCGGCCTTGTCGCCCGCGGCCAGCACGATCGCCGCCGCTCCGTCGGTGATGGGCGGCAGGGCGTGCCGGCGCAGCGGGGCCACCACGTAGTCGTCCTCGAGGAGGACCTCGGGGGCGATGTCGTTGCGGACCTGCGCCTTCGGGTTGGACAGGGCGTCCCGCCGGCTGCGGGAGGCGATCTCGGCGAAGTCCGCCTCGGTGGCCTGGCCGGCGTCGATCAGCGCCCGGGCCTGCAGCGCGCTCAGGCTCACGATGTCCGGCCACAGCGGGGCCTCGTAGTACGGGTCGAGCTGGAGGGTGAGGATCTCGTTCAGGTCACCCAGCGACGAGCGGCCGAACGAGTACACCAGGGCGGCGTCGATCTCCCCTTCCTGCAGGAGCACCCACGCCTCGTAGAGGGCCCAGGCCCCGTCCATCTCGACGTGGCTCTCGCTCCGGGGCGGCCACACGCCGACGGCGTCGAGGGCCATGACGAAGCTGAACGGACCGCCGATCAGGTAGTCGGTGGAGCCGGAGCAGATGAAGTCGACGTCGTCCTTGGTGATGCCGATGTTGCCGAAGACCTCGGAGATGACCGGCATCAGGCCCTCGACCTCGTTGCGCTCGTCGTCCTTGCGGACGTTCTGCGACTGGGCGAAGGATGCGATGGAGACGGGGCGGACGGCCCGGGCGGTGGCGCTCACAGGTACTCCTTGTAGGTCTCGTAGTCGGCGTCGGGCTCGCCGTTGGGCCGGAAGTACCGGACCGAGGCGAGGGACGGGGTCAGTTCGGCCTCGTCGACCCACACCGCCTCGACCCGCATCCCCATGCGGATCTGGTCGGTGGGGATCTCCTGGATGAGTCCCATGAAGGACAGGTTGGCCCCGTCGAGCAGGATCTGCGCGCAGATGTACGGGATCTCGATGGACTGGCCGGCGAAGGGGACGTTCACCACGCAGTAGGTGGTCACCGTGCCCGAGTTGCCGAGGAGCACGTCCTCGGTGGTGGGCACCCCGTCGGTGGGGCAGGAGCCACGGCTGGGCACGTAGACCTTCCCGCACGTGGCACAGCGCTGGCCGAGGAACTCGCCACGCTCGAGGCCGCGCAGGAACTTCGACTGGGCGACCCCGGGGGTGAATTCGAAGTCCAGCCGGATGGGGGTGGCGAGGGTGGTCACCGGTCCCGGATCGGTCGTCTCGTCGGACATCAGGCGGCACCTCCCCCGACCACGAAGGCCTCCACGTCGGCCATCGAGCCGATCCGCTCGTCCGCCGGCCGGAAGCGGGCGGTCACCCGGACGCCGCTGGCCAGTGCCTCGGGCCCGGGTGCGTCGACCGCGTGCAGCAGGGCGGTGTCGGCCCCGTCGAGGCGGATCAGGCCCCAGGCGAACGGCGTCTGCAGCGGATGCTTGCGCAGCGGGTGCGACACCCAGGCCCACGACTCGAGCACCCCGCCGGGACCGACCTCCACCAGCTCGCCCACGTCGTCGCTGGTGATGGGGTCGTACTCCGTCGGCGGCACGATCACCCGGCCGTCCGAGCCGGTGGCGCCCAGGAACCGTCCGTCGCGCAGCGCGGTCAGGAAGGCACCGATGACCGGTCCCGTCGACCGAGAGTACGGATATTCGAGCCGGTGTTCTGCGTGCAGGACTTCACTGTCGGCCATGGCGGACCTCCCCCGGGAACGTGCGTCGTGTGGAACGTACGAAATGTAGAACAGATTTCAGTTTTGTGCCTCTCCGGGCCCGGATTGCCGGCCGGACCGGTCAGCGACGGGCCGGACGGCGGGCCCCACCCGCGCTCCCGGGCGGACGCTTCGCCCGGGGGGCCGGCGGTGCCTCCACCACGGGCCGCGGCGATGCCGCCGCGGCCAGGATGATGCTGACGCCGACCACCTGGACCGCCCACCACACGTAGGAATTGATGAGCCACTGGCCGACGACCAGGGTGACGGCGGCGGCGGCCAGGGCCACCACGAAGCGCCGGGTGGTGGCCCGGCCGGCGATGAGCACGCCGACCGCAAGTGCCGGCCACGTGTAGTACGCGGTCATGACCGACTCGGTGTAGACCCGCAGGGCGAGGGCGAGGGCGGCGGCCCACACGATCATCTCGTGGCGCTGCCGCCACCGCAGTGACCACCAGCCGATACCTGCGGCCAGCGCCAGCGCCACCAGCCGCACCGGCCCACCGCCCACCGTCTCCGTGGGGCCGCTTCCGCCCAGGTGCGGGGCGAACGGGGTCCAGGCCGTCCTGTAGTTGAACGGGATGTTCGGGAACGTCGGCTGGTCCACCCAGGCGTGCAACGTGTCGTGGGCGTCGGCCACCAGCGGGACGGCCAGTACGACGGCGGCCGGCACGGCGCCACGCACGACCAGGCCGAGCACCCGGTCGCGGCCGCCCAGGGCCAGGAGCAGGGGGAACAGGACGATGACCAGCGGCTGGACGGCGACCGCCGCCCCGAAGAGCCACCCGGCCGCGGTCCACCGGCCCTGGAACGCCCGGGTCAGGGACCAGACGGCCAGCGCCACGGCCAGGACGTCCTCGGGGTGCCCGGCGACCACCACCACGCCCCACAGCAGCACCGCCTCGACCACCGACAGGACGGCCCGACGCCACCGCACCACGCCCAGCTCCTCGGCCAGGCCGTCGCAGGCGAACAGCAGCGTGCACGACACCACCAGCACGTAGGCGAAGAGGAGGAGGAACACCCCCTGGTGCACGGCGTAGAGGTCGCCACCCCGGGTCACCCCGTCGTAGAGGATGGTCGGTGTCCCCGGTGACGAGTACACGGCTCCCCCGACGACCGGTAGACCGTGGTTCGTCACCTGCACGTAGGTGGTGCTGAACCGGCCGGACAGCGCGGCCACCGGCGCCAGCACGACGAGGAATCCGGGGAAGGCCAGGAAGCCCGAGCCGTAGACGGACGCCAGGTGCCCGTGGACGGCGGCGGCCGAGGCCGCGTAGGTGGTCCACAGGTCCGAGGGCATGATCCACAGCGACGGCCGGTGGCGCACGACGGGCGACCACTCGAAGACGTACAGGAGACCGCAGAGCACGAAGGCGGCCGACGTGCCCAGGACCCAGCCCCGACGGACGGCGTACTGCTCGATCCTGGTCTCGAGCGGGCTGGATCGGTTGATGGTCGACGGCACCGCCAGCATCCTGCCATGGGTGGACGACGACGGCACGGGTTGCGGACGGGTCGGGTGGCGGGCCGTGGCGCTACGTTCTCCCCATGGCTGACTCCCCCCGTGACGGGGCCGCTCCGAAGCGTCCCAACATCCTGCTCGTCGTGTCGGACCAGGAGCGACAGCGGTCGTGGCTCCCCGAGGGGACGTCACTCCCCTGGCGGGACCGTCTGCGCGCCGAGGGACTCGAGTTCACGGACTACTTCACCCACTCCTCACCCTGCTCACCCAGCCGCGCCAGCCTCTTCACCGGCCGCTACCTGACCGGCCACGGCGTGCTCGACAACGTGATCATGCCGGAGCACGACGAACTGCCCACCTCCACACCCACGCTCGGCTCGCTGCTCGACTCGGCCGGCTACCGGTCGTCCTACATCGGCAAGTGGCACCTGTCCCACGCCGCGCAGCCCGACATGGAGGCCTACGGGTTCGCCGACTGGGACGGCAACGACCGCCACTTCATGGGCTGGGCCGGCACCGGCGTGCACTTCGACCCGATCATCGCCTCCAACGCCGCCCGCTGGCTGACGCAGAACGCCGCCCCCGCCGGCGGGAGCGAGACGCCGTGGTTCCTCACGGTGGCCCTGGTCAACCCCCACGACGTCATGTGGTTCCCCATCGACCAGCCGGACTACCAGGAGCAGCATCCCGACCAGGTGGCCATGGTGAAACGGGTGCTGGAGTCCGCCGCCTGGAAGGACGACGAGACGCTCCCCGTGTACCGGGAGCCGTACCCCGAGGTGTGCGACACCCTGCCGGCCAACTTCGCAGATCCGCTGCACACCAAGCCCGAGGCCCACCGCCAGTGGCGGTGGGACCAGCAGCACAGTCTCTACGGCGCCATCGACCCGTCCGACACCGCATCCTGGCTGCGCCACCTCGACTACTACGTCCACCTCCACCAGCTGGCCGACCAGAGCCTCGGCACGGTCCTCGGCGCCCTCGAGGCATCGGGCGCCTGGGACGACACGATCATCGTGTTCACCTCGGACCACGGCGACATGTGCGGCTCGCACGGGCTGCGGTCGAAGGGCCCGTTCGTCTACGACGAGATCATGCGGGTGCCGCTGTACGTGAAGGTGCCGGGCGCCACCGCACCGGGCACGGTCACGTCCGCCCTCGGCTCCCATGTCGACCTGGCCGCCACCATCTGCGCGCTGGCCGGGGTGGACCCGGCGGCCACCGGGGCCACGGTCCAGGGGACGGACCTCTCGCCGGTGCTGGCCGATCCGTCGGCCTCGGTGCGCGACCACATCCTGTTCGCCCAGGACTCGGCCCAGACCACCAACCTCAATCAGGTCCGCTACGCGCTGCGCGGGTTCTACGACGGGACCACCAAGTACGCCCGGTACTACGGGGTGGGCGGCGGTAAGCCCGGGACCGGCCTGTGGGGGAGATCGCCCGGGCACAAGCTCTTCGACGTGGACTGCTCGTTCGACGACAACGACCACGAGTGGTACGACCACGACGCCGACCCCCACGAGCTGGTCAACCTGGCCAACGACCCGGCCCGGACGACGGAGCTGCGCGACAACTACGAGCGCCTGTGGGCCTACGAGTCCGAGTCGTTCGTCACCTTCGGCTGAGGCGTCGCCGGTAACCGGTCAGAGGCCCTCGACGACTCCGTCGAACCCGTCGCCGACGGCCCCGGCCGGCGCCCCCTCCTCGACGTCGGGCCCGGCCAGGGCGAAGCCGACGAGCGGGAACACCAGGACCGACACCATCCCGGCCCCGACCAGTGCGGTGGCGTTGACCGGGAGCATGTGGTGGGTGTCGAGGCCGATCTGGGTGATGACCACGAGCAACGGGAGTGCCGTCGACTGGAGCACCCCGAGCCCGGCCCGCTGCCGAAGCGCCAGCGAGCGGGCGTAGGCCACCAGCGCCGGGACGCCCCGCACGACCAGGAACAGGCCGAGGAAGATCGGCACCCGTTCGAGTGTCGACACGTTGGTGAACAGCGCCCGGGCGTGGAACTGCATGCCGCTCACCACGAAGAAGACGGGGATGAGGAAGCCGAACCCGATCGCCTCCAGGCGGGGCTGCATGGCCTCGGACTGATCCTCGGTGAAGGCGATGCGCACGATCAGCCCGGCGGCGAACGCGCCGAGCAGGACCTCGAGGCTGAGGGAGGACGCCACCAGGACCAGGCCGGAGATCAGCAACAGGACGATCCGCACCGGCAGCTGGGTGGAGGTCCCGAGATGGCGTTGGAGCGTCTCCATCACCCGTGGCGGCTGTGGACGTGCGGCCAACAGGGCCACACCGATGGCGAGGAATACGAACAGGACGAGCAGGAGCGCCTCGATCGCCGGGCTGGCCGCCCCGAGCAGGACGGTGACGGCCACCACCGGACCGAACTCGCCGGCGGCTCCGGCCGCGGTCAGGTGGGAGCCGAACTTCGTGTCCATCAGGCCTCGGTCGCGCAGCATCGGCAGCAGCGTGCCGAGCGCGGTGGTCGTCAGGGCCAGGCCGACCAGCAGGCTCGAGATGGCGAAGTTGGCCAGCAGGAGCACCAGGCCCACGCCGAGCCCGAGTACCAGGCTCCCGAGCCATCCGAACACGCCGAGCCGCAGGGGTGCGCCGGACAGCCGGGCGAAGTCGATCTCGTACCCGGCCATGAAGAAGAGGAACGACAGTCCCAGCGCGTCCAGGCCGTTGACGAAGGGATCGAGCGAGGCCCAGTGCAGGACCTCGGGGCCGATCAGGATCCCGAGCAGCAGCTCGAACAGGACGCTCGGGACGCGCCATCGGCCCAGTGCCTCCGAGCAGAGGGGCGCCACCGCCACGACGGCGGCGATCACGAACAGGGAGACGGCGGTCCCGTACGGCATCGGTACAGCGTACGAGCGGGCGTGCGCCACATCCGGGACCGGGCGGGGGACGCACGGGGTCCCTAGGCTCGGACCGTGTCCTACATCGATGCCGCGCAGCCGCTGCCGTTCACGGTGGAGAGTGTGGCGGCCGACCTCCGCCGGCTGGGCGCCGCACGCGGCTCGACCCTCCTCGTCCACAGCTCGCTCTCCTCCCTCGGCTACGTCACCGGCGGAGCCCATGCCGTCGTGCTCGCGCTGGTCGAGGTGCTCGGCCCGGACGGGACCCTCGTCGTCCCGACCCACTCGGCCGAACTGTCCGACCCGGCCCAGTGGGTCAACCCGCCGGTGCCGGAGGCGTGGTGGCCGACCATCCGCGAGTCGATGCCCGCCTTCGACCCGCTGCTCACGCCCACCCGCGGCATCGGGGCGATCCCCGAGGTCGTCCGTCACCTGCCCGGGGCGCTGCGCAGCGCCCACCCGGCATATTCGTTCTGCGCCGTGGGGCCCCACGCGGTGACCATCACCACCGGCCACGCCCTCGAGGACGGGTTGGACGACGCGTCCCCCCTGGCCCGGCTCTACGACCTCGACGCCGACATCCTGCTGCTGGGCGTCGGACACGCCAACAACACCTCGTTGCACCTGGCCGAGTTCCGGAGCAGGACCCGACCACGCGCCACCCAGGGGGCGCCGGTGCTCGTCGACGGACGCCGTCGGTGGGTCGAGTACCCGGTGACCGATGACGACATCTCGGACTTCGAGTCGGTCGGCGCGGCCGCCGCCGGGGCCGGACTCGAACGCCAGGGGACCGTCGGTCGGGCCCGGGCACGGCTGCTCGGGGTCCGGCCGCTCGTCGACTTCGCCACCCGGTGGTTCGGCGCGCACCGGGGTCCAGCTGCCGGCGGTGGGTCCGGGTCCGGTGGCTCGGGGACGGCGGGTCAGCAGTCGGCGGGTTAGCAGTCGGCGGGCCGGTGGTCGGCGGGGCCCGCCCCTCCACCCCGCCCGGTGGAAGTTGGTTTGAGCTGGGCGAGCAATCGATAATGATTATCGTTCTCGAACTCCCGCTCGAATCAACGTACCGAGGGCGTCACCGGTGGCGTCGACGGGGGCGTGGCGGTGGGCCCGACGCCTCCGAGAGGCAGTCAGCGGCCGGCGGCCAGGTCGTCGACGAAGCGTGCGATCTCCCGCCGGGACCGCAGCACGACGAGCCGGGCGTGGGGGGCACCGGAGGCGACCTCGTCGGGAACCACCACGTGGTAGCGGTCGAGCGTCCTCCACGACCAGAGCACGATGTTCCGGTCGGCGTCGGTGGAGACGAGGTTCCGCAGGGACTCCCGATTGCCGTTCCACAGCTCGCTCCGGCTGGTGCCCCGGCGGACCGTTCGCCCGAGGACCTGGCGCATGACGGTCCGCCGCGGCAGATCGAGCACCACCACGAGCTCCGCCCGGGCCCACACCAGGTCCCGGACCTGGTGGTAGTTCCCCTCGACCACCCACCGGTCCCCGGCCACCACCAGGGCCACCGTGTCGCGGAACTCCTCGGTCGCCAGCTCGGTCCATCCCGGTTGGTGGAAGAGAGCGTCGAGCTCGGTGCGCTCCAGGCCGAGCCGCGTCGCCAGGGTCCGGGCCAGGGTCGACTTGCCGCTGCCCGACGCGCCATGGACGGCGATCCGGTCGGTCACGTCGGGCTACCCGTGGGCGGACGCCGGCCCCGGGCGCTCGTCCAGGATCCCGGCCAGGTGGTCGGTCAGGCCCCGGCACCCGGCCTCGACCAGGTCGAGGCAGCGCTCGAAGTCGGCGTCGTCGCCGTAGTACGGGTCGGGCACGTCGGGGTCGCCGCCCGACCGCGGCCCGAAGCCCCGCATCAGCACCAGGCGCTCCTCGTATCGGTAGTCCCCCGCCGAGGCCCTGGCCCGGCTGGCCAGCGTCTGCCGGTGCCCACGGTCCATGCAGACCACGAGATCGGTGGCGGGCAGCCAGGCCGTGTCGAACGGCTGCGCCCGGTGTCCGTGATCCCGGTAGCCGCGGCGCTCCAGTGCGGTCCGGGCGCGAGGGTCCATGCCCTCGCCCTCGTGCCAGCCGCCCGTGCCGGCGCTCGACACGGCCAACCGGTCGCCCAGCACCGTCCCGTCGGCCAGATCACGGTCGGCGGCCAGGTGCCGGAGCACGACATCACCCATCGGCGACCGGCAGATGTTCCCGGTGCACACGAACACCACCCGGAGGGTTCCGTCGGCCGGACCGTTGTCGTGGGGTGGTGGGTGGATCGACACCGGTCCAGTCTGTCCGGTCCCGGCACCCGGGTGCGCCCGCCCGGGCGGCAACTGACGCGGCCCGGCGCGGGTCCCCGGTACGGTGTCGCCACGGACGGCACGCCGGTCGGCGCGCCCGACCCCGGGGAGGAACCGATGAGCGACACGTCAGCGAGCAGGGCCAACCAGCAGATGGGGCACGGCGTGAAGCAGCGCGACCTGATCCGGATGACCGACGAGGAGATCGACGCGTTCCTCCACGAACGGCGGCCCATGACCATGTGCACGCTCAACCACGACGGCTCGATCCATGCCGTGGCCATGTGGTACGGGTTCGTCGACGGGACCATCGCCATCGAAACCAAGGCCAAGGCCCAGAAGGCCGTGAACCTCGGCCGCGACACCCGGCTGACCCTCCTGTTCGAGGACGGTGACTACTACGAGGAGCTCCGGGGCGTCGAACTGGTCGGCCACGCCGAGCTGGTCGAGGACCCGGACAAGATGTGGGAACTGGGCGTCAACCTGTTCGAGCGCTACTACGGCACCTACTCCGAGGAGCTGCGTCCCTTCGTGGAGACGATGCTGAACAAGCGCATCGTGGCCAAGATCAACGTCGAGCGCACCGTCTCGTGGGACCACCGCAAGCTCGGCCTCCCGTCGACCCGGCCGGCCTGACGACCGCGGTCGACGTCCCGCCGGCGGAGGCGCCCGGCTGGTACTGCTACACCGCCCGGGCCGGGCTGGCCGAGTGGGACGGCACCGCCTGGACGGGCGCGGTCCACGACGCCGCCGCGGCACCGGTGCTGCCGGGGCCGCCCGCCGCCTTCGACTTCGTCCGCCGGCCGTGGTTCCGGTGGATGGCCCTCGGCCAGGTGCTGACCGTCCTCCCGGCGTTCCTGAGCGGCACCACCGGGAGCGCCTGGTGGTCCGCCCTCTCCGCGATCGGCTACCTGGCCTTCCTGGTGGGCGGCGTCATGGTGGTGTCGCGGTACCTCGAACTCGACCAGCTGGCGGGTCGAGCGCCCCTGACCTGGATCGGCATCGGCTCGGGTGTCGTCGCCTACGGGATCGGGTTCGGGCTCGAGGTCCTCACCGAGCACCTGGCCGGCTGGTCGACCACCCTGTGGCTGACCGGTCCCATCGAGGAGGGCGGCAAGCTGCTCGTGCCCTTCGTGCTGCTGGCGTTCGGCGCCCGCCGCTTCGGGCTCCCCCGGGTGGGCCTCTACCTGGTTCTGGTGAGCGGAGCGACCGTGGGCGTCCTCGAGGGCGTCGAGTACGAGGTCCGTCCCGAGTTCGCCTGGGCCCACCTGCAGATGGCCATGGTGCGCCCGTCGGCCGAGCTGCTGCACGTGTTCGTGACCGGCTTTGCCGCAGCCGTCATCTGGCTGGCGGCGTGGCGCCGTGGGCGGCCGGTGACCGCGGCCGGGGTGGTGGCGTTCCTCATCGCGGCCGGGATCCACTCGTTCCACGACGGGATCATCACCTTCTTCCACGTCACGCCCCACTCCTACGACGCCACGCTGGCCCAGACGTTCCGCCAGGCCGTCGACCGGGGACTCTCCGGCGGGGCGTTCGCCCTGGTACTGGCGGCGCTGCTCTACCTGCTGGCCCGCCACGGGGCCCGTGAGCTGACTCCGCCGGCGGCCATCGGCACCTGCCCGCCTCCGTGGCGGCCCCAGATCAAGCGGTGGGGCTGTGTCCCGGGGCCGGGGCCGACCACGCCGACCACGCCGATCGCCCGTGCTCCCGCCGACCGCCGCCTGCCGCCGCCGGGTGTGCACGTACCGGTGCCCGTGGTGGCGCCCCCGGGCTGGTATCCGGTCGCCGGTGATCCCGGCCGGCAGGGCTGGTGGACCGGGTCCTCATGGTCGATCGTCCTCCGCTGGGACGGCCAGCGGTGGGTCGCCTCCTGAGCACGGCCCGGTCGGGTGCCCGGCACTCTGATCCCGGGATTGCGTGGCACGGGGGCACCGCGGGCTGCTAGCACTAGAACCGGTTGCAATCCGAGCCACCGCCGAAGGGGGAGCCCCGCATGATTCTCGATCGCTACCGGATGGACGGAAAGGTGGCTGTCATCACCGGTGCCGGGCGCGGCATCGGTGCCGCCACCGCCGTCGGCCTGGCCCAGGCCGGTGCCGACGTCGTGATCTCGGCGCGGACCGCCGAGCAGCTCGAGGCCGTGGCCGCGCAGGTGGAGGCGGCCGGGCGCCGGGCGGTCGCCGTGCCCGCCAACCTGAACGATCTCGACGCCGTCGCCGCACTGGTCGACCACGCCCGGGACGCATTCGGCCGCCTCGACCTGGTGGTCAACAATGTGGGGGGCACGATGCCCCAGGCCTTCATGGACACCACGGCCAAGACCATGGAGGACGCCTTCCACTTCAACGTCGCCACCGCCCACACCCTGCTGCGGGCGGCCGTCCCGCTCATGCTCGAGGACGGCGGCGGGTCGGCCGTCAACATCTCGTCGGCCATGGGCCGCCTGGCCGCCCGGGGCTTCGTGGCCTACGGCACCGCCAAGGCGGCCCTCGCCCACTACACCCGCCTGTCCGCCATGGACCTCGCCCCCCGGATCCGGGTCAACGCCATCGCCGTCGGCTCGGTGGCCACCTCGGCGCTCGACATCGTCATGCAGATCGACGAGATGCGCACCGCCATGGAGGACGCCACCCCGCTCGGGCGCATCGGCGATCCCGAGGACATCGCCGCCGCCATCGTGTACCTGGCGTCGGACGCCGGGAACTACGTGACCGGCAAGGTCATCGAGGTCGACGGCGGCACCGAGGCGGCCACCCTCGACATGAACATCCCGGACGTCTGAACCCGCCCGCACCCCGACTTCCCTCCGCCACCGCACCCCGATCCGCCGCACCCGCCACGCAACCCACCAAGGAGCACCCATGAGCAAGACGTACCGAGTCGTCGCCTGGAGCACCGGCAACGTCGGCCGCCACGCCATCGCCGGCATCGACGCCCGCCCCGACCTCGAACTGGTCGGCGTGTGGGTGTCCAACCCCGACAAGGTCGGCAGGGACGCCGGCGAGCTCGCCGGGCTCGACCGCACCCTGGGAGTGGCCGCCACCGACGACGTGGAGGCCATCTTCGCGCTGGAGCCCGATGTGATCGTGCACACGGCGATGGCTGACGACCGCCTGTTCGCGGCCCTCGGCGACATGCAGAAGATGCTGCGGGCCGGCATCAACGTGGTGTCGTCCGGGCCGGTCTTCCTGCAGTACCCGTGGGGTGTCGTGGACGAGGAGTCGATGATCACCCCGACGGTGGAGGCCGCCACAGAAGGCGGAGTCTCGATCTTCGTCAACGGGGTCGACCCCGGGTTCGCCAACGACGCCCTGCCGCTGGTGCTGTCCGGCGTGTCCGAGCAGATCGAGGAGGTGCGGGTGGCCGAGGTCCTCAATTACGCCACCTACAACCAGGGCATGGTGCTCTTCGACATCATGGGCTTCGGGCGACCGATCGACGACGTCCCGATGATCCTGCAGCCGGGCGTGATGACCATGGCCTGGGGCAGCGTCGTCCGCCAACTGGCCGCCGGCCTCGAGGTGGATCTCGACGGCGACCTGGTCGAGTGGTACGAGCGGGTGCCGGCGCCGGAGACCTTCGAGGTCGACGCCGGGACGATCGAGAAGGGGACGGCGGCGGCCCTGCACTTCGAGCTGCGCGGCATGAAGGATGGCCGGGCGGTCATCGTGCTGGAGCACGTCACCCGCCTGCGCGACGACCTCGCCCCCGACTGGCCCCAGCCGGCCGGCCAGGGCTGCTACCGGGTGATCCTCACCGGCGAGCCGACCTACACCGTCGACATGCAGCTCATGGGACGGGACGGCGACCACAACACGGGCGGGCTCAAGGCCACCGCCATGCGCCTGGTCAACGCCGTGCCCGCGGTGGTCGAGGGTGCACCCGGCCTGCTGACCGCCCTCGACCTGCCGCCGATCCACGGGAGGGGCCTGGTCGTCTGACCGCTGACCCCTGACCCGGACGGAGGTCGCCGGCAGGTCGCGCCTGTCACCGTCGGTGACGGGCACCCGGCGCCGATGCGGCCGTCAGGGCCCGCAATTCCTCGATCAGGGCCCAGATCCGCTCCGACAGGGTGGTGCCACCTGCGGCACGGACCCACTCGTCGAAGGCGATGGTGAAGACGACCACCCCGGCTTCGGCGGCGAGCCCGGCGGCAGGCTCGCCCACCCCCCGCAGGTGGAGGGCGTCGGCCAGCGCCGAGGCGACCGACGCCATCTTGATCCGTTCGCGCTCCTGCAGCTCCACGTTGGCGTCGATGATGGCCTGGCGACCGCGCACGAGGTCGCGCCGCTCCTCGAAGAACGCGTCGGAGGCCGAGGAGAAGGCGGCGGTCACCACCTCCAGCGGTGGGACGTCGGGCGGTGCGGCGTCCACCTCGGCCACCAGGAACTCCCGGAACGCCACCGCACCCGAGAACAGGACCTCGCGCTTGTCGGCGAAGTGCCGGAAGAAGGTCCGTTCCGTGAGGCCCGCGCGCGCGGCGATCTCCGCCACCGTGGTGTGCTCGAAGCCGCCTTCGGCGTACAACTCCATGGCGGCCTGCTCGAGGCGACCGCGAGCGTCCGGTGCCCATCGACCCATCCGGTCAGTGTAGGAGGAGATGACAGCCACTGTCATCGATGGTAGGGTGATGTCAGTACCTGTCATCAACAGCCGACCCGGTCCCCCGACCGGGCGCCCCACCCCAGGAGGTCAGCACATGCGAGTCTTCGTCACCGGAGCTTCCGGCCACATCGGGTCCGCCGTCATCCCCGATCTGATCAGCGCGGGCCACGAGGTCGTCGGCCTCGCCCGCTCGGACGCGTCCGCCGCGGCCGTCGAGGCCCTCGGCGCCTCGGTCCACCGCGGCTCCCTCGACGACCTCGACAGCCTGCAGGAGGCGGCCGGCGCCGCGGACGGGGTGATCCACCTGGCCTTCAAGCACCAGGAGATGAACGCCGGGGACTTCGACGCCGCCGTCGCCGCCGACCTGCGGGCCGTGGAGGCCCTGGGCGACGCGCTCGCCGGCAGTGGCAAGCCCCTGGTGGGAACCTCGGGCACGCTGATGCTCCTGTTCGGCGGCGTCGACGGCGTGGGCACCGAGGAGGACTCCGGCGAGGCGGGGCCGCGCATCGACGCCGAGAACGCGGTGGTCGCACTGGCGGGTCGAGGGGTCCGGTCGTCGGTCGTGCGCCTCCCGCCCACGGTGCACAGCTCCCTCGACCATCACGGGTTCGTGCCCGCGCTCGTCACCTTCGCCCGTGCGGCGGGCAGGGCCGGCTACGTGGGTGACGGGACCAACCGCTGGCCGGCGGTGCACACCCTCGATGCCGCCCGCCTCTACCGCCAGGCGCTCGAGTCGGCGCCGGCGGGCACCCGGTGGCACGCCGTCGCCGAGGAGGGTGTGCCCTTCCGCGAGATCGCCGGGGCCATCGGCCGCCATCTGGGCCTGCCGACCGAGTCCATCCCGGCCGAGGAGGTCGGCGCGTACTTCGACTACCTCGCCTTCTTCGTCCCGCTCGACAATCCCACGTCGAGTGCCCGGACCCGGGAGCTCCTCGACTGGAACCCGACCCGTCCGGGCCTGGTCGCCGACCTCGACGAGGGCCACTACTTCGACGCCTGACCGAGGGCCCGCCCGGTGGGATCCGCCGGCTACTTCGCCGGCAGCGAGGCGGCGAACGCGCAGCCGCGCTGCACCCAGGACGCCAGCTCGTCGTCCTCGTCCAGTGCCCCGGCGTCCACCACCACGAACCCGCCCATCGTCCGCCCCGACAGCTCCATCGGACGGACGGAGGGCCGGGCGAGGCACGCCGCCTGGTCGGCCTTGCCCACCCGGACCAGCAGGTCCTCGCCCATGACCCCGCAGGCCATGTTCCCGGCGACCATGAAGGCGATGCCCCCGAACATCCGCTTGGCGACCACGTCCGGGGCGTCGCCCAGGACGGTCCCGACCCGTTCCGCCAGTGCCTCGTCGAACGCCACGGTCGCAGCGTACCCAGGCGGGACGGCCGGCAACGGACCCGGTGCCGACCGACCGGAGGGGCCCGGTTGGTAGGGTCCGGCCCATGCCCCGTTTCCTGCGAGCCCTCCCATGAGCATGGCCGGGCACGGCATGGGCGGGGGTGGCGGCGGGCAATTCGGGTCGGTCATGCGGTCGATGCGTCGGGACGACTCGGTCAAGGGCCAGCACGTCACCAAGGGCACGGCGCGGCGGATGTTCCAGTTCGCCCGCCCCTACCGGATGATCCTCACCTGGTTCCTCGTCCTGGTCGTCGTGGACGCCTTCATCGGCATCATCAACCCGCTGCTCTTCCGGTCGATCATCAACAGCCTGACCAGCAGCCACCCGTCCAAGCACCTGGTGATCACCCTGTCGATCGTGGCCGCACTGGTGGCCGTCGCCGACACGGGGCTCAACATCGCCATCCGCTACGTGTCGGCCAAGGTGGGTGAGGGCCTCATCTACGACATGCGCTCCCAGGTGTTCGAGCACATCCAGAGGATGCCGATCGCCTTCTTCACCCGGACCCAGACCGGTGCCCTCATCAGCCGCCTCAACAACGACGTCATCGGCGCCCAGCAGGCCTTCACCGACACCCTGTCCTCGGTGGTGTCCAACCTGATCAGCGTCACCCTGGTCCTCATCGTGATGTTCGCCCTGTCCTGGCAGATCACGCTGATCAGCCTGGTGATCCTTCCGGTCTTCGTGATCCCGGCCAAGCGGGTGGGCCGCAAGCTGTCGGTGATCACCCGCGAGTCCTACGGCATCAACGCCGAGATGAACAACACCATGAACGAGCGGTTCAACGTGTCGGGAGCGCTCCTGGTCAAGCTCTTCGGCCGGCCTTCCGAGGAGCGGGACGCCTTTTCGTCCAAGGCGGGCCGGGTCCGTGACATCGGCGTCACCCAGGCGATGTACGCCCGGTTCTTCATCGCCGCACTGTCGTTGACGGCCGCGCTGGCCACGGCCGTGGTCTACGGCTGGGGCGGCATCCAGGCCATCGACGGGGCGCTGTCCGTCGGCACCGTGGTGGCCCTGGCCGCCTACCTCACCCGGCTCTACGGACCGCTGACCGCGCTGTCCAACGTCCAGATCGACGTCATGACGGCCCTGGTCTCTTTCGACCGGGTCTTCGAGGTCCTCGACCTCCCGCCCATGATCGTGGACGCCCCCGACGCCCGCCCGGTGCCGCCGGGTCCGGCATCGATCGAGTTCGACCACGTCGACTTCCGTTACCCGACGGCGGACGAGGTCTCCTTGGCCTCGCTCGAATCGGTGGCCGTCCTCGACACCACCGTCTCGGCCCAGGTCCTCTTCGACGTCTCCTTCACCGTCGACGCGGGTCGGATGGTGGCGCTGGTCGGCCCGTCCGGTGCCGGCAAGACCACCATCAGCCAGCTGCTCCCCCGGCTCTACGACGTGCAGTCGGGATCCATCACCGTCAACGGCCTGGACATCCGCAGCGCCACCCAGGCGTCGTTGACGGCGACGGTGGGCGTGGTCACCCAGGACGCCCACCTGTTCCACGACTCCATCCGGAACAACCTCCTCTACGCCCGACCCGACGCCACCGCCGCCGAACTGGACGCCGCCCTGGCCGGTGCCCAGATCGCCACCATGGTCAGCACCCTGCCCGACGGGCTCGACACCGTGGTCGGCGACCGCGGCTACCGCCTGTCGGGTGGCGAGAAGCAGCGCCTGGCCATCGCCCGCCTCCTGCTGAAGGCCCCCGAGATCGTCGTCCTGGACGAGGCCACGGCCCACCTCGACAGCGAGTCCGAGGCCGCCGTGCAGCTGGCCCTGGCCACGGCGCTCGAGGGACGTACCTCCCTGGTCATCGCCCACCGGCTGTCCACGGTCCGCGAGGCGGACCAGATCCTGGTGCTGGACCACGGGCGGATCGTCGAGCGCGGCCGGCACGAGGAGCTGCTGGCCGCCGGCGGTCAGTACGCCGAGCTCTACCGCATCCAGTTCGAGGGGCAGGACGACGGCCCCGACGACGTGGAGGAGGCGTCGTGACCGGCACCGGCGGCGACGAGCGGATGACGGTGCGGCCCATCGGCCGGGTGGTCGGCGGTCGGGCCGAGGTGGTCGACGACGCCTGGGACGCGGTGGCCGCCACCATCGAGCTCGACCCGGCGGCGCTCGATGCGGGGGCGACCGACGGACTGGCCGGCTTCTCCCACGTCGAGGTGGTGTTCTGCTTCGACCGCGTGGACGAGGGTACCGTGTGCCGCGGCAGCCGCCACCCCCGGGGACGCACCGACTGGCCTTCGGTCGGCATCCTGGCCCAGCGGGCGAAGGATCGGCCCAACCGGATCGGGGTGACGGTGTGCCGGCTGACCGGGGTCGGTCCGTACCGCATCGACGTGACGGGGCTGGACGCCGTCGACGGGACGCCGGTACTCGACGTGAAGCCCTACCTGGCCGAGTTCGGACCGCGTGGCGAGGTCCACCAGCCCGCATGGTCGACCGAGCTCATGGCCGAGTACTGGTAGGCCGGGTACCGGGAGTTCGAGCCGTCGGACGGGCGGCGTGGCCTACCGGCCGCGCGTCACTCGGGGGAGAGGGTCTTGCGGACGGCTTTGGCGCTCGACACCAGTGCGTCCTTGCTGCACGCGGTGGACACCCCGGCGATGGAGACCGCCATCGGGTGCGCCGAGGTGTCACTGGACGCCGTGCGGTCGGCACCGGCGGCTTCGACGAGCCCCAGCGACTGCTTGGCGCGGGGGGTCCCGGACGATGTGGTGTCGGTTGGGGCCATCGCCAGGGAGTCTACTGACGGGTCCGCACCGAACGGTGGCACCCCGGCCCACCTGCGGCGATCCGGCCGCCGGTCGCCGGAACGTCCCGGGCCGACGAGCGGGCCGGTACCGTTGGCCGGTGGCCAAGCTCTTCGCCGACGTCTCGCCACTGCGGAACTCGCGGGACTTCCGGCGCCTGTGGACCGGACAGACGATCTCGGGCATCGGCACCCAGTTGACCCTGGTGGCCGTGGCGTACCAGGCCTTCCACCTGACCCACTCCACCCTCGTCGTCGGCATGATCGGCTTCACCCAGCTCCTCCCCCTGCTGGCCGGTGCACTGTGGGGCGGGGCGCTGGCCGACGCGTGGGACCGCAAGCGGGTCCTCACCCTCACCCAGGTGGCGATGGCGGCGGCCGTGGCCGGCCTGGCCGTCAACGCCGCCCTCGCCCATCCCGAGGTCTGGGTCCTCTTCGTCGCCACGGCCGCCGCCGCCGGGTTCCAGGGGATGGACTGGCCGGCCCGGCGGGCCGCCCTCCCCATGCTGGTGGCCGAACAGGACGTCCACGCCGCGGTGGCGCTGCAGACGACCACGATGGCCCTGGCCATGGTGGTCGGGCCCGCAGTGGGCGGGCTCCTGATCGCCGCGCTCGGGCTGAGCACCGTCTACCTGATCGACGTCGCCTCCTACGGCGTGTCGCTCACCGCCATCCTGCTGCTCCCGCACCTGGTGCCGTCGGGCGGCGGCACCCCGATGGGCCTGCGGTCGATGACCGAGGGCTTCGCGCACCTGAAGGGCGAGCGGCTCCTGTCGGCCACCTACTGGATCGACCTCAACGCCATGATCTTCGGGATGCCCCGGGCCGTCTTCCCGGCGCTGGCCGTCCATCTCTACGGCGGCGGTGCCGGCGTGGTCGGCCTCCTCTACGCCGCACCCGGCGCCGGCGCCCTGGTCGGCTCGGTCTTCACGGGGTGGTGCCGCCGGATCCGCCACGAGGGGCGGGCCATCGCCGCGTGCGTCGCCATCTGGGGCACGACCATCGCCGTGTTCGGCATCGTCCCGGTGCTCTGGATCGGCCTGGTGCTGCTGGCCATCGCCGGCGCGGCCGACATCATCTCCGCCGTGTTCCGCCAGAACGTGCAGCAGCGGACCGTCCCCGACCACCTGCAGGGCCGGCTGTCGGGCACGTTCTTCGCCGTGGTGGCGGGCGGCCCCCGCCTGGGCGACGCCGAGACGGGTCTGGCCGCCGCCATCGGCGGGCCCCAGTTCGCGGTGTGGTCGGGTGGGCTCGCCTGCGTGATCGGGGTCGGGGTCCTGCTGTGGCGGGTCCCCGAGCTGTGGCAGGACGCCGGAGGTGCGGGGCCGCGGTCGGGCGTGGCCGATCAGGAGGCCATCGCCCAGGTGGTCACCGAGCTGGGCGAGGGCGAGCCGCTCTGACCGGGGCGCCGGACGGCCCGCTCAGCGTGCGGCGGCCTGCTCGACGAGGTGCTCGCTGACCTCCCACAGCTGGGCGGCGGCGGCCCGGTCCCGGGCGTTGGCCGACGGGGTCTTCTCCTTGCACTTGACGAAGTACGTGCCGGTCACCCCCTCGACGTCGGGCGAGGAGCACAGGTAGACCGATGTGCGCGCGCCCTGCTCGGGGGTGAGGCTGAGCGGCGCGACCACCTTGACGCCCCAGGCCAGGAACCCGTTGGCATCGCCGTCGCGGGCGTACCCGGTGGCCACCGTGCCCGGATGCAGGCAGTTGACCGTCACGCCCGTGCCCGCCAGGCGTTCGGCAAGTTCCGTGGTGAACAGGATGTTGGCCAGCTTGGACCGCCCGTAGACCTCCATCTGCTTGTACGACCGCTCCGCCATCAGGTCGTCGAACACCATGCCCCGCCGGGCGAAATTGTGGGCGGTCGAGGCCACGTTGACGATGCGCGCCGGTGCCGACTCGACCAGGCGCGGGCGCAGCAGGTCGGTGAGCAGGAACGGTCCGAGGTGGTTGATGGCGAAGGTCGCCTCGTAGCCGTCGGCGCTCCGTGTGCGCTCGCTCATGATCAGCCCGGCGTTGTTGAGGAGCACGTCGATACGGGGGCACCGCTCGAGCAGGTCGGCCGCGCCGGACCGCACCGACGACAGGTCGGCCAGGTCGAACACGGAGAGCTCCACCGCGGACGAGCCGCTCGCCGCGCTGATGTCGGCCACGGCGTCCGCCCCCCGCACCGCGCTCCGGGCGGTGATGACCACCCGGGCCCCGGCCCGGGCCAGGGCGATGGCCGCCGCTCTGCCGATGCCGGAGTTCCCGCCGGTGACGATCATTGTCTTGCCGTCCAGGGAGGGGACGGGGGGCGGGGAACGGCGCATGGGTGGTTCCTTACGGTCGGTCGACGACCCGAGGTCCGGGCGCCGGGGAGGACCTTATTGCGTGACCCGGCCGGCCGCCGGGGAGGCCGCCGGGGAGGACACCGGCGCTGCGGCGGCGTCGGCTGCGGAGATCACCGCCCCGCGCTTCGCCCGCCGTCCCATCAGCACGAACGCCGTGGTGGCGACCACCACGTACCCCAGCCACACGACGGCCTGCAGCACCGTCGGGTGGTCGGCGTAGCCCAGCAGACTGTGGAAGGCGTCACCGATGTTGCTCGACTCGTTGAGATAGCGGCTGGTGTCCCACACCGGCTGCTCGAGGAACGGCAGCCAGCCGAGCTGCTGCATGTTCTCGACGGCATCGGCCAGGAGCCCGGCCGCGAACACCATCAGCACGATGCCGATCACCCGGAAGAACAGCCCGAGGTTCAACCGCTTGCCCAGTCGGAAGATCACGTAGGCGATGGCCAGGGCCACGGCCAGACCGAGCACGGCTCCGGCGAGCAGTCCCCGCCCGCGCACCGGGGTGCCGGACTGGGTCGTCGAGGCGAACACGATGGCCAGGGTGAAGACCATCGTCTCGAGCCCCTCGCGCCCCACGGCCTGGAAGGCGAGGATCCGCAGGCCCCAGCGGGTGCGCCCCTCGAGCGCGGCGTCCGATCGGGCCAGCAGCTCGGCCTTCATGGTCCGGCTGTGGGACTGCATCCAGAAGGTCATGTACGTCAGGACCGTGGCCGCCACCAGGTAGGTGATGGTCTCGAAGACGGACTGCGCCGTGGAGCCGGCGTAGTGGTGGATGAGCAGGTAGGCGGTGACGCCCCCCACCAGGACCAGCACCAGTGCGGCGGCCACGCCGCCGAAGACGTCCCGGAAGTGGCGCCGCTGGCCGATCTGGTCCAGGTAGGACAGCAGGATCGCCACGATCATGCTGGCCTCCACGCCCTCGCGCAGGAAGATCACGAAGGTCGGGATCATCGCCGGACGTGAGGCAGGGTTGGCATAGGTAATCTATTAGGTTTACCTAACTTATGACCGCTGTCAACCCGGGCGCCTCCACCCACGGGGTGCCGGGACCTCCCGACGCCCCGTCGGCGGGCCGTGTCCGCCGGCCTCAGCCGACCTTGTGCATGGTGTTGTGGTCGGTGTGCGGCAGGAGGTCCGCCATCTCCTTCATCCGCAGCATCGTCGTCTCGGCGTAGGACCAGGTGCCGTCGCCCAGGGTGATGGTGGCCTCGTAGCTGACCGAGCTGGCGTTGGCGGTCAGGTACCTGCCCTCGCCGATCGGGTACTGCGGGTCACCCACCGCCGACTTCAGCGTGAACGTGGTGGCGTCGGCGTCGGCGTGGCCGCCGGCGAGGACGGTGATGCCCCGGGGCACGGCGAAGGCGCGCAGGATCTCACCGGTGGCGCCGTCCCACAGCCAGTAGCCGACCTCGGTGTGGAAGGGGTTCTCCTCGTCGTTGCGCCACATGGCGGTCTTGTAGTCCAGGCCGTAGAGGTGCTGGCTGCCGTTGTCCACGGGCCCGAACGGCTTGAACGAGACCTTCTCCAGGTACGGCGTACCGCCGACCTTGCCCTCCGCATGGTGGTACGAGGTGTCGAGGCCGCCCTCGCCCTCCCACTCGCCGACCAATGCCCCGAGGGGGCCCCACTCATTCGCCATGTTCTGATCCCATCTGTTCCGGTGGACGGTTGCCAGTCCGGATCCTATGCCGAGCGGGCCGGCGGCGGACACGGCGGCGGTGCCGTACCTGCTCCAGATGGCCGATCCGAGGCCTGACCAGACGTCCGACCAGACGTCCGATCAGACGTCCGATCAGACGTCGAGCACCGTGACCGAGCCGAGGGTGACCAGCCGGTCGTCGGACCCGACGTCGTGGATGGCCACCCGGACCGACGTGCGCCCGGCCCGGGTGCCGAGCACGGTGCACCGGGCCTCGACCGGTCCGACCTTGACCGGCCGGAGGTAGTGGAGCACCACGTCGGTCGCCGCCACCCCGTGTTCCGGGCCGGCGCCGGGGACGGCGGTCAGGGTCGCCCGACAGGCGGCCTCGTCGGCCAGCATGGCCACCGCCCCGCCGTGCAGGATGCCCCACGGGTTCCGCAGCTGGTCCTCGAGTCGGAGCCGGGTCACCGCACCCTCCCCCGGCTCGATGCAGAAGAACTCGTCCGGGGGCACGGGGTCGATCTGCGGCTCGGGCATCGCCAGGACGAAGGGCCGCTCGAATTCGAGGGTCATGGCGTCGGGGTCCAGGACGGCGCACGTCAGGGTGGCCGCAGCCACGTGCCGGTCGCCGGCGCCCTCGTCGACGACGTCGAGTGAGGTGACGACCGAGTTGCGACCCCGGCGGAGTACGTCGGCCCGCAATCGCAGCGGGCCGACGTGGGACAGCTCGGACACGGTCGCCATCAGCGACGTGGTGACGATCCACCGGGGCAGGACGGCGAGTCCGCTGGTGAAGCCGCCGAGGGAGTCGATGCTCGTGAGCAGGCCGCCGGTGCGCAGTCCGCCGCCGGGGCCCCGTAGGTGGGCGTCGACCGGAGTGCGGCCGGCGATGGCCGGCGGGCCGTCGGCCACGGTCCCCGGCAGCTCCCACCGTTCGAGGCGGAAGTAGTCGCTGACGTGGCGGCGGCGGTCCACCGCCGGATCGGTCGGGGCGCCGTCGACCACCTCCCCGTCGGGACCCACCGTGGTCCGGGACCCGGGTCCGCCGTGCGGACTCGCGGCGGTCATCCGGCCACCCCGACGACCACGTCGGTGGGTTCGGCGGTCACGTTGACCACCGTGGTCAGCCGGTCGTCGGCACCGGTGTCCCGGAGCTCCACCACGGCGCCGGCCCGGCCGTCGGGACCGGTGGCCAGCACCCGGGCCGAGCTGACCACGGGTCCGACCCGTCCGAGGGCCAGGTAGGCGATCTGGAGGTCGGTGACGACCATGCCCGAGCCGTCCCGGCCCTGGGCCGCGCCCAGTGACTCGGCCCCGGCCGCCTCGGCGAGCAGGGCGATGACCCCTCCCTGCAGGGCACCGAAGGAGTTGTGGACATAGGGGCGTACCGGCACCGACACCCGTCCGGCGGGCCCGTCGAGCACCGTCACCAGGAGCGCGTCGAGGACGGGCCCGTCGAGCGCTCCGCCCCGGAACCCCCAGTGCACCGGTAGATCGGCCGACAGCTCGGCCGCCACCGAGGGTTCCTTGGCCGGCAGCACGGCAAACGTCATGGAGGCCCAGGCCACC
>Ga0302279_10001920_pt1 | contig 28587 bp, 23 predicted proteins | sample III_Bog_N3_3_FD_194541 | JGI IMG/M metagenome (GOLD analysis project Ga0302279, IMG submission 194541) | Peat permafrost microbial communities from Stordalen Mire near Abisko, Sweden - III_Bog_N3_3 | ecosystem: Environmental > Terrestrial > Soil > Wetlands > Peat | place: Sweden: Abisko... | reverse complement strand
GAGACCATCGTCGACACCGACGACGTCTTCAGCTACCAGTCACGCGACGACGTCTGCCGGTACCTGCTGTTCGAGCCCCGCACCCGCGACGAGGTGGCCGAGCGGATGCTCAGGAACGGGGCCGCGACGACGCTGGCGAAAGATGGCGACTACGTGCAGCTCGCCCTCGAACTACCCGCCACGGAGGGTCGGCCTGCACGGGTCATCGGCGACTCCTACTTCACGATCGCCAGCCTCGAACAGTCCAGGGGCGAGATCGGCTGGACCCTTCACCCCGACTATTACGGCAGGGGCTACGCGGCTGAGGCGGCCAGGGCTGTGCTCCGGCTCGCCTTCGACCAGCTGGGACTGCACCGTGTGATCGCTGAGCTCGATCCGCGCAACGAGGCATCCATCGCGCTGTGCAGACGGCTCGGGATGCGCGAGGAAGCGCACTTCGTGAAAGACCTGTGGTTCAAGGGCGACTGGGCCGACACTGGCATCTACGCGATTCTGCGCGACGAATGGCTGGCGGCGAACCGGTCTCCCGCAGCGCACGACTAGCAACTGCGAGATCGACCGACAGCGAGGCCGCCGACGCAGGAACGGCCCCGGCCGCCGCCAGGGGCGGTGACCGGGGCCGTTCTCGTGCGAGGCCCGAACTACTTCGCTGTTGTTACTCTGCGGTGCGGTTACCGCGGCGGCGCATGAGCAGGAATGCAATTCCGAGGAAGAGCATGCCGCCCGCGAGCACGAAGCCGAACCAGGCGATCGTTCCACCGGTGAAGGCGAGCGAGCCGTCGTCGCAGCTGGTGCTCGCGCCGGCGATGGTCACAGCCGTGTCAACATATGCCGTCGTACCGGTGTTCGGAACGAGACCGAAGTGCGCGGTGTCGGTCGGTATGGCCCTGACGTTGTAGCTGCCCGGTGCCAACTTGAACGTCGTCGTGGCGGTGACAATGCTGGTCGCGTTGGTCGCCAGGTTGGTGACGGTGAATTTCACTGTCGACAGCTGCGCCGGATCCTCGGTAACGGTGATCGTTCCCTGGGCACCGTCCGTCGTGCAGACCGCGTCAGTGGACGATACCGACCAGGGCAATACTGCCAGGGTCGGTGGGCAGAACGAGGTGAGGTCCCACGGCCCGAACGACGTGCCGGTCGACGGCAGGGTGTAACCCGCCGCGATTCCGGCCGCTGACAAGGTCACGGCGACGGTGTAGGTACCAGCAGGTACGTCCGTGGTCGCCGCCGTCAGCACGGTAACCGTGTGCGACGTGGTCTCGGTTGCGGTGTACACGATGTTCGGGTTGAGGGTCACCGTGATGCTCGGCACACCGGTCGTCGCGGCAACGAAGCCGGTTGACGTGTCGACTGGCGGGCAGTTCGCATAGTTCGGCGTTGCGTTGATCACGCCACAGAACGGGGTCGCCAGCGCGATGCTGAATGGCCACGTGGGGGACTTAATCGACGGGTCAAGTGTGAACCCGGGCAGCGCCGCGACTGTGACGATGTACGTCCCAGCCGGGATTCCCGTGGCGACCACTGTCTGGCCCGTCGTACCGGTGATGCCGGTCAGGGCCGTGAAGCCCGCGGGACCGGTGATCGAGTACGTGAGGCCAACTTCGAGGTCAACCGAGAGCGACGCGTTGTTGTTGACCGTGTGGCTGTCCACGTTGCAGGTGGCCTGCGTCACCGACGGGTCGGCCGGGATGACCGTTGTGGTGAAGCAGTCCACAAAGCTCGGAACAGTCAGCACCGTCGGGGTGCTCGACCCATTGATGAAGACATCGATGGTCTCGCCCGCCTTGGTCGACGTTCCGATGTTCTCTTTGTCCGTCTGGCCAGCGGCGACCGTGAACGTGGTGTCGTAGGTCGTACCGACAACCTTGACCTCGAACGTGGATGGCACGCTTCCGGTCGAGTTATCGAGCGTCACCCACACGGGAACCAGCGAGACACCGGTGGAGGCGTCACACTTATCGGTCGACACCGAGACCGCACAGGTCAGGGCGGACCCGAGGTTCTCGGTCCACGCGGTGTGCGTCGAACCGTTGGTGAACTCGTAACCGGCGGCAGGCTCCGCGATGATCGTGTAGCTGCCGGTTCCGGTGATGACCTGGCCGGGCGTGAGCGCCGGGGTCGTGTCGGAGGTGAGGAAGTAGTTCACACCCGTGATCGTCGGGATGGTAATCGATCCGTCGACGCCGCACTGCTGGATCGTCGTCACTGCGGGCTCGACCGGGGTCACCTTGGTATTGCAGTCAAGGGTGCTTCCGTCGACCGGCTTCCAGCTGGTGGAGTACGGCGTCACGGTGTAGTTATCCGATGAGCTGCCGTCCGCGAGGGTGATCGTGTACGTGTCGCCGTAGTTGATGGTCGCCGGCGTTGCGTCTCCGCCGAAGCCGATCGCGTAGGTGTGGCTGTACTTCGAGCCATCCTTGACGGTCCACACGCCGCCGGGAACCGCCTGAAGGGTCAGGGTGTTCGATCCGGTGACGTTGCTGCCCGTGCACACGGGGGTCGTGGAGGTCGCGGAGCCGGTCTCGACCGTGGGCGAGTAGCAGCTCGTGGCCTGTTGCACGTAGGTCGGGTTGGGGCCCTGGAAACCCATCTGGTGGAGGAAGTGTTCGGGGAGCGGGTTGCCTGGACCGTCGAGGTAGCCGATGCCCGGCAGGCCGTCGTTCTCGGGGAACAGGGTTGCGTCGTTCGACGTGAATGACGCGTAGATGTCGCCCTGGCCACAGCGCACTGCGGCGCCGTACGAGTAAGTGCCCGATGCACTGATCGCGACGTTGCTGCCGTTGACGGGAGTGCCGTTAACGTGATCGACCTGGTCAACGACCTGCGGCCATACCGCGTTGGTCGTGTACTTCCAGCTGGTCGCCGTCACGTAGAACGGCTGGCACAGCACTCCCGACGATCCGTTGACCGTGGGAACGGTGATGACGCCGGAGTTCGTGGAGCTGTTGTAGGTGTAACTCACCTGCGAGTCGGGGATACAGGGCGGCGGGCAGGCGTCGGTCTGCGCCAGCGTGTAAGCCTCGCCCCAGCCGCCGCTCGCCAGGTAGGCGTTGTCTGCGCCGTCGGTGAGCTTCGTGCCGGCCTTGGCCGCAGCGAGGAAGCTGGTCAGGGCGGTCTTGTCGCTCTTGGTCACGACATAGGAGTCGATCTGGTACTGGAGTCCGCAGGTCGGCGGGAGCGGGACATCGAGGGTCTCGGTGGTCTCTGCCGTCTGGGACACATACGTCTGCGGCCACGTCGCGCTCTGCGCGCCGTTCCAGCTCGGCATCTGCCAGACGACCGTGATGTAGGAGTTGGTCGACTGGTGGTCGGCACTGAACGACTGGGTGGTCGCGGCCGCCGCAAAGGTGATCGGAGCGACGGCAGGTGCCGGGTCGGTTGTGGAGCTCGACGGGGTGGAGCTCGACGGGGTCGGGGTCGGCGTGCTGGTCGGGTCGGCACTAGGAGTGGGCGTCGCCGTTGCCGTGCTGGTGGTTGCCGTCGTCGCGACCGGGGTCGGAGTGGGCGTTGCTGTGGTGTCGGCAGTTGCCGGTCCGGCGACGGCAGCCAGTGACAGGCCTGCCGTCAGGGCTACTGCGGCAACCGCAGCGAGCACTCTTTTGATCATGTTCGGGTTCTCCTTGGGGGAAGGATTTTTTGGGTACGCGCCGAAGGGCAACGTGCGACGCCGCGGGGGACGGCGTCAGGTCGCCGGGGGGACGACCATGCTGGACAACCGGGTGGGGAGCCCAACGGGGTAAGACAGCTGTGGGTAGTTAGCTGAGGTGGCCGAGCGACCAGAAAGGTCGAGACACGGTCAGCAGGCTGGTCGGGGGGAACAGCTTTTCGCTGCACACAGCACTGGAGGGTAAAGATGGATTCGGGTAATCACCTTCTTGTTCACACTCTGTCGGGTCGGATGATCGTTCGGGTCGATCACCCCAGGTGCTCGCTCAACCTAGCATGTCCCCTGAATCGGGGACAAGTCCGACTTCCCGAGCGTGGGAGTGTGGCGCCGACTCGGGTCCTGTGGAGGGCCGGTGAACGGCGAGTGAAGGGCTTGTGGGCGGCTAGTGGACGTACTCGAGCAGGTCGTACCCGACCGTGCGCATCGCCTCGAGCACTCGCAAGCGCGAGGCGAGGCCATCGTCGTTGAACTGCACCGAAACCGCGTAGGCCACCGACGAGCGGGACCCCCTCAGCGCACCCGCCTCTGACCGCACTCCCGTGTCGGTGCCCGTCTTGTTCACCAGCAGCGTGCTGTGGTCGACTCCACGATGCGAGAGCGGGTCGAGCCCGAAGGCGCTTGCGACCATCGACAGGTCCGCGTTCAGCGAGAGCCAGCCCATAACGCGCTGGCTGGTGAGGGGGTCGACGATCTCGCTGCGCGCCAGTGCGCCGAACAGCCAGGCAAGCTCGGCCGTGGACCCGACGGAGAGCTGGGGCGCGTCATCCGGCCCCCGCTTTTCGCGCACCAGGTCGAGCAGTGCCGTGCGGGCAAGACCGAGCGACTCGGTGCGCGCCCGGACGGCATCCAGCCCGACCTGCCTCAGGAGCACATTGGTCGCGAGGTTGTCACTCGTGGCGCCGACGATGGTTGCCAGGTCCGCGACCGGTAGTGCGGGTGCCTGGAGATGCTGCCAGATTCCGGAGAGCCCGACCGCGTCGCGCGGCGTCTTGTCGAGGATGCCATAGCCCGAGAAGTCACGTTCGGTTAGCCGTGCGGAGACTTCGATGAGCAGCAGGATCTTGCCGATGCTGGCCGTGGGCAGCACGATCCGGTCATCGATCGAGACCAGCACACGTCCGCTGCGCAGGTCGATCACGTTCGCCGAGACCTGCGCGCCCTCGTAGGCCAGTTGCCCGAGCGCGGTGAACGTGCCGACGAAGTTTTCATCCTTCTCGTCGGCTTTGTGTTTTGGCTGCGGGTGATCGTGAAGACGATCCCAGCGCTCTCGGGTGCGGGCCGTATCTACCAAATCGAGCTTTCGGTATTCAGCTGGTGCTTCGGATGTGGCGGGTATTCACCAAATGGTCACACGGTCTTCGGGAGCAAGCCAAAGGGCGTCTGACGGCGTTACGGCGAACGTGGTGTAGAAATCGTCGATGTTGCGGACGATCTGGTTACAGCGGAACTCATTAGGGGAGTGAGGATCAATCGAGATTAGCCGAATAACTTCCTCATCCCGGGATTTCTGCTGCCATGCCTGCGCCCAGGATAAAAAGAATCGTGTGGCGCCGGTCATCCCATCGATCACGGGGGGCTCCGCGCCGCCCAGCGAGATGAGGTACGCCTTCCACGCGATACTCAAGCCCCCGAGGTCGCCGATGTTTTCACCGATAGTCAGCGCGCCATTGACGTGCACCTCGGGAACCTGCAGCGGCGCGAGCGCGTCGTACTGGGCGATCAGTGACCTCGTGCGTTCCTCGAAGGCTGCGCGGTCCTCGGCCGTCCACCAGTCGAGCAGCCTGCCGTCGCCGTCGTACTTTGACCCCTGGTCGTCGAAACCGTGCCCGATCTCGTGGCCGATGACCGCACCGATCGCGCCGTAGTTCGCCGCATCATCCCGACCTTCGTCGAAGAAGGGGAACTGCAGGATGGCCGCCGGAAACACGATCTCATTGAGCCCCGGGTTGTAATAGGCGTTGATCGTCTGGGGGGTCATGAACCATTCATCGCGGTCGAGCGGCTTGCCGATCTTGCCCAGTTCGCGCTGGAACTCGAACTCGTTGACGGCCGCAATGTTCGCCAACAGGTTATCTGGCGTGATCGTGAGGGCCGAATAGTCGCGCCACTTCACCGGATAGCCGATCTTGGGCGTGAATTTATCGAGCTTCTCAATGGCCTTAGCGCGTGTAGCGGGAGTCATCCAGTCAAGGTTCGTGATCGACTCGCGGTAGGCCTCGATGAGGTTCGCCACAAGGATGTCCATGGCCGCCTTCGCTCCCTCAGGAAAATGCCGCTCGACGTAGGTGCGGCCCACCGCCTCGCCCAGGGTGCCCTCGACGAGAGAGACGCCCCGCTTCCATCGGGCACGTAGCTCGGGCGTGCCCGTGAGTGTGCGCCCGTAGAAGTCGAAGTTGGCGTTGACGAACTCCGAGCTCAGGTAGCCGGCATTCGAGCGGATGACCTGCCAGCTCATCCAGTCCTTCCAGGCCTCCAGTCGCACGTCGGTGATCAGGCCGGGCAGCGACTGCAGGAAACTCGGCTGGCGGACGACCAGTTCGGTGAAGGAATTCTCTGGCGGATCGATCCCCGTGAGCCACGCGTCGAGGTCGAGCCCCTCCTGCTTCGCCGCCACGCTGACGTCGTTCCAGGAGGTGAGGTTGTAGGTCGCCTCGCTGTCGCGCGAGCGCACGTTGTCCCAGTGGTTCTTTGCCAGGTCGGTCTCGAGCGCGAAGATTCGCCCCGCACGCTCGGCCGGGCGGTCGAGCCCCGCGAGGCCGAGGATCTTCGTGAGGTATTCGACGTACTTCTCGCGGATCTCTGCGAACTTCTCCTCGCGATAGTAGGACTCGTCGGGGAGGCCCAGGCCCGCCTGCTCGAAGAAGACCAGGTAGCGCTCGGGGTCGCCCGGGTCGTTGTCGATGAACAGCTGGAAGAACCCGCTAGTGCCCCGGCGCTCGAATCGGCCTGCTGTTGCGAGCAGGGCCGAGGTGGTGGCGATCGCGTCGACTTCGGCGAGCAACGGCGTCAGCGGGGCTGCACCGAGCTGCTCGACCCGCGCTTCATCCATGAAACTCGCGTACACGTCGCCGAACTTGCGCTCCTCGGTGCCCGGTTCGGCCGTCGCGGCCTCTTCGATGATCTCCCGCACCGCCTTCTCGGCCTCCTCGGCCAGTGCATAGAAGGACCCATAGCGGGCCTTGTCTGACGGGATCTCGGTGCGGGCGATCCACTTGCCGTTCACGTGACGGAACAGGTCGTCCTGCGGGCGCACCGCAGGATCGAGTTCGGAGGTGAGGATGCCGGAATCTTTCGCGTCTGTCTCGCTCATGGTCTAAGCCTAGGCTGATCGCATGGCCAATCTTCGGGCGCTCGTAATCGGTGGAAACGGCACAATCAGTGCCTCGGTCAGTCGGCTCGCGTTGCAGCGGGGGTTCGACGTGACCCTGCTCAATCGGGGACAGACTGACACCCGTCCGCCGATCGAGGGGGCGCGCCGACTGATCGGCGACGCCACCGACGCCGCATCCCTGGCCGCTGCCATCGGCAGCGAGGAATTCGATGTCGTGGCGAACTTCCGGTCATTCCTGCCCGCCCAGGTGCGTGCCGACATCGAGCTGTTCGCCGGCCGCACCGGCCAGTATGTCTACATCTCATCCGCGTCCGCGTACCAGAAGCCGGTCGCGCACCTGCCGATCACCGAGTCGACGCCGCTCAAGAACCCGTTCTGGCAATACTCGCGGGACAAGATCGCGAGCGAGGATGCGCTGGTCGCCGCCTACCGGGAGCGGGACTTCCCGGTCACCATCGTGCGGCCATCCCACACCTACGATGAGACCCTGATCCCGCTCGAGGGCGGCTGGACCATGCTCGAACGGATGCGGCGCGGGAAGCCGGTGATCGTCCCCGGCGACGGGACCTCGCTGTGGACCCTGACCCATGCCCGGGACTTCGCGGTCGGTTTTGTGGGGCTGCTCGCCAATCCGGTGGCGGTCGGCGACGTGTTCCAGATCACGTCGGACTTCGTGTATCCGTGGAATGCGATTTACCGGATGCTGGGGGCCGCACTGGGCGTCGAGCCGCAGCTCGTGCACGTGGCATCAGAAACCCTTGCCAGGGCCATCCCCGCGTGGGGTCCGGGGCTGCTCGGCGACAAGTCGCATTCTGTCGTGTTCGACAACTCGAAACTGAGATCGGTCGTGCCGGAATTCAACCCCACGACCACGTTCGCGCAGGGTGCTCGCGAGATCGTGGCCTGGTATGACGCCGATCCGGCGCGCCGGGTCGTCGATCCAACCCTGGACGCGACGCTCGACGAGCTGGTTGCGCGCCACCAGGCCTGAGCTGCGCCTGACCGCGCGAGTTGACTCTTGTTGTCGCCGGCCCGCCCTGGCGGGACAACAGGTGTCAACTCACGGGCCAGCGGACACCGGGCTGGCAGTCAGCGGGGCGGGGCAGTCGTGCTTCCAACGTGAAAGACGGTGCCGAAGGTCACCGGGGCGGGTACCGCGCCGGCGAGCATGGCGGTGATCGCCCTTCCCGCTGCGCGACCCTTCTCCACTGAGGGCTGCACCATCGTCGTGAGGTCGTAGCCCGAGTCGATTCGTGCGCCATCGAACCCCACCACACTGACGTCGTCCGGCACTGAAAGCCCGAGCTGCTCGGCCGCACGAATGGCCCCGATCGCCAGCAGGTCGCTCTGCGCAACGACAGCGGTCGGTCGCGGGCTGGATGTCGCGAGCAGTTCCAGCCCCGCCTCTAGCCCTGCGTCGATGGAACTGGTCGACGCGACGTATCCCTGAAACTGCGGGTAGACATCCGCCACCCCGAGCAATCGCTGCCGTGCGACTTCCGAGGTCGAGATCTCCCGCCAGTTGGGCGGCAGGGCGCCGGCTTCGTGGGACTGCTGCAGTGGCAGGGTGACGACGGCGATCCGGGTGTGGCCGAGCCCCAGCAGGTGCCGGGCGGCGCTCTCGGACCCTCGACGATTCTCGAGGTCGACGGCGACCACGCCCTCCATCTGGGGCGCCTCGATGGCGACGATGGGCATGCCTCGTTGGCGCAGCACCGCGACGGACTCATCGAGGCGGGTGCTGCAGCCGACCAGCACCACGGCATCCATGGGGGCTGAGGCGATGCCGAGTCGGTCGCCACCGGTCTCGGTGAGCAGCAGCAGCCCCGCGCCGAGGCCCGCGATTTCGTCGGCGAGACCGTCGAGCATGGCAATGTTCATGGGATCGCGGAAGGCGTCGCGCACCCGCTCCTCCATCACGACACCGATGATGCCCGACCGGCCGCGACGCAGGGACTGCGCGCGCGGGTCGGGACCGCCATAGCCCAGACGAGCCGCCGCATCCATGACCCGGGCACGAGTCGACTCGGCAACCGGGCCGGCTCCGCTGAAGGCCAGCGAGGCCGTGGACGGGGAGACTCCGGCGAGCGCGGCAACGTCGGCGAGGTTCGGCTTTTCCCGACCCTGGCTTGCCTCTGCCGTCATGGATTGGTAGCTTAGTCGAATCGAATCGATCGAATCGATTCGATCTCCACTCCATCGAAAGACACCGGATGTCCATCGCCCCCGTTTCCAGCCGCGCCCGGCGCGCCGTCGCACCCGGCGTACTCGCCTGGCGCAACGCGCTGTTCGTGGTATTTGCGGCCTGCGGAATCTCCCTGTCGACCCTCGCCGCGCGCATCCCGACCATCAGTCTCGCGCTGTCCCTCACCACGGGCGAGGTCGGCCTCCTGCTCTCCGCCATGGCGCTCGGGTCCATCGTCGGCCTCTCCGCGTCCGGGCACGTCGTCTCCACCATCGGCGCGCGCCGCACCATCCTGCTCGGCTACACCCTGCTCGCGATCTCCCTCACAGTCGCCGGCCTCGGGATCGCGCTGCTCGGATCCTTTGGGCTCAGTTTCGTGGCACTCGTCGTGCTTGGTGCGTCCATGGGAACCTGCGACGTGGCGATGAATGTCTCGGGCGCCGCGAACGAGCGTGCCATGGGACGCACGGTCATGCCCGTCTACCATGCATTCTTCAGCATCGGGACAGTCGCCGGAGCCGGCCTCGGATCGCTGGCCGAAGCCCTGCATGTGCCGCTCGAACTCCACGTCGCCGCGATCTCGGTCGTCATGGTCGTCGCGGTTTTCGCCGTGTCCCGGTTCGTCCTGTCAGAGACCGCCGTCGCGGACGGCGAAGCAGCCCACCCGGCCAGCACCTGGCGTTCGCGCCTGGCCATCTGGCGCGACCCCCGAACCATCTTCATCGGACTACTGGTACTCGGCTTCGCGTTCACCGAGGGTTCGTCCAACGACTGGCTCGCCTACTCGATGGTGCACGGTCACGGCACCAACCGTGCCATCGGTGCCGCCGTTTACGGAATCTTCGTCGCAGCAATGACGATCGGCCGGCTGTCGGGTGTGCGCCTGCTCGACCGCTTCGGCCGGGTGCCCGTGCTGCGAGTTTCCGCCGCTCTCGTGGCCGCCGGGCTCCTGACGTTCATCTTCGTGCCCGTGCTGTGGATCGACCTCGTCGGGGTCGTGCTCTGGGGGCTCGGGGCATCACTCGGATTCCCGGTCGGGATGTCCGCCGCCGCCGATGAGCCACACAAAGCCGCGGCCCGGGTCAGCGCGGTCGCCAGCATCGGATACCTGGCATTTCTCGTCGGGCCGCCCGCGATCGGGTTCCTCGGCAACCAGTTCGGCATCCTGAATGCCCTGCTTCTCGTCCTGGCGCTGATCGCCATGTCCGGCTTGCTGTCATTCTCGGCGCGAAAGCCCGTCGACGCGACTCGTTAGGCTTGCCCCGTGCGTCTCGTCGTTGCCCGTTGCTCTGTCGACTACGCGGGTCGCCTCAGTTCGCACCTACCGCTCGGCACCCGGCTCCTCGTGCTCAAGAGCGACGGAAGCGTGCTCGTGCACGCCGACACCCTGTCGTACAAGCCGCTCAACTGGATGAGCCCACCCTGCGTCACCTCGGTGCTCGAGCCAGAACCGGAACAGCGCGAGGCCGGGGTCACCGAGATCTGGAAGGTCGCGCAGGCCAAGACCGCCGACCTGCTCGTGATCTCGATCCACGAAATCCTGCACGACTCCAGCCACGAGCTGGGACAGGATCCCGGGCTGCAGAAGGACGGCGTCGAAGCAGACCTGCAGAAGCTGCTGGCGGAGCAAATCGAACTGCTCGGCGAAGGCTATCGCCTTGTGCGACGCGAATACATGACCGCGATCGGACCCGTGGACATCCTCGCCACGGATGCGAACGGAGGCTCCGTCGCCGTGGAGATCAAGCGCCGCGGGGATATCGACGGGGTGGAGCAGCTCACCCGCTACCTCGAGCTCATGAACCGCGACCCGCTGCTGCAGCCGGTGCACGGAGTGTTCGCCGCCCAGGAGATCAAACCGCAGGCGCGCACACTGGCCGAAGATCGCGGCATCCGCTGCCTGCTGCTCGACTACGACGCCATGCGCGGGCTCGATGACGCCCACCAGCGGCTGTTCTGAGCGGCCCCTAGGCTGGTCCCACGATGACTTCACGGTTCACGAGCATCCTGTTCGATCTCGATGGCACAATCATCGACTCCGCGCCGGGCATCACGGCGACGCTGGCCTACGTCTTCGAAACGATGGGCTTGCCCGTTCCGCCTCCCGCCGAGTTGCTCGGCTATGTCGGGCCACCGATCCTCGACTCCTTCCGGGACCGCGCCGGAATGTCGCTGGGTGAGGCGGCGGAAGCGCTCGCGATCTATCGGCCGCGCTACCTCGAGAGCGGCGCGTTCGACTCGACAGTGTTTCCGGGCGTCCCCGAGGTGATCCGCGCCGTGCGCGCTGCCGGGGTGCCACTGTCGCTGGCGACCTCCAAGCCTGAGACGCCCGCGACGCTGATGCTCAGTCACTTCGGGCTGCTCGACCAGTTCGACATCATCACGGGCGCATCGGATGATGAGGTGCGCAGCTCGAAGGAAGACGTCGTCGCGGAAGCCCTGGTGCGACTAGACGCCTTCGGCGCTGACCTGAGCCGACCGGTGCTGGTCGGCGATCGCAAGCACGATGTCGAGGGCGCCGCGGCCAACGACGTGCCGACGATTTTCGTTGACTGGGGATACGGCTCTGCAGCCGAACAGGCCGGTAGCGTCGCGGTGGCGCACACCCCCGAGGAGCTCCGGACACTGCTGCTCGGCTGACTGCTGTTCGCGGGCGGGTCGCGCGACTACGGAATGGCGTGTGTTGTGTTTCGTGCGACAGGACACAGGATGCGCGTCGCCGTGCGACCTTCCCCCCGCTCGATTTCGTGCTCATCCATTCGCTGACCACAGATGGGGCAGGGTTTTGGGCCGGTCGGGGGCAGGGGAGGCTCGTCGTACGGCCCGAGGGCTGGAGGGCCGATGTACGGCATCAGCATCCGGTTGAGCCGATCCCACCAGGGCTGCTTGCTTTTCACGTCATTCCTTAGTGTTCGATTCATTCGTGCACTAATGATTAGTGTAACCCCTATGCTGGTGGGATGTCTTCCGAAGATCCGCTGGCCCTTGACCGCCAGGTCTGTTTTGCGCTGGCAGCCGCATCACGAACCGTCATCGGCCTCTACCGGCCGGTGCTCGAACCGCTCGGGCTCACGCATCCGCAGTACCTCGTGATGCTCGCCCTCTGGGAACGGAGCCCGCGGACGGTTCGCAACATCGGCGAGGCGTTGGCACTCGAACCCGCCACCCTCTCACCACTCCTCAAACGGCTCGAATCCGCAGGACTGGTGACCCGCTCGCGCAAGGTCGACGATGAGCGCTCACTCGACGTCGAGCTCACTCCCGCGGGGCGGGCTCTTCGCGCCAGGGCCGAGGCGGTTCCTGCTCAGATCATCCAGCGGCTCGGGATGCCGGTCGCCGAACTCGAGGCAACCCGCGACGCGCTCACCCGGCTGCTCGCCGCCGCCGCCGCTCCGGCCTGACGGGCCGTCGCAGCGTCGCACACGGTGAGCCCGCCGTCCTTGATCCGTGTTGCATTGGCGGGAGAAACTGTCACGCGGCGGGAGTTGTTACTCCCTCCACGTAGCGGGATCTCCGCCCGAGAGGCGCAGTTTCTCCCGCCACAGCAGGTCTCACCACGGGAGGTCTCGCCACAGCAGGTCTCACCACGGGAGGTCTCACCACAGCAGGTTCCGCCACCGCTCAGCGCGCCAGCGACTCGACGATGGCGCCGAACCGGCCGGGGAGCGCCGCCGACAGGGGAACGATGCCCCGGCGGGCGGGAGAGGTCGCGAGACGCACAAGCGCTGTCGTCGTGATCCGAAAATCGCGGGTGATCCGGGTCCAGTCCGCCTCATAGTGAGCCACGTCCTGCGCCACGACCGCCTGCACGGCCGCCGTCGCCTGGGCGAACCCGAGCCGCAGGCCCTCGCCCGTGATCGCGTCGACGTAGCCGGATGCATCACCGACGAGCAAAACCCGCCCTGCGGTGCGCCCACGGGTTCGCTGTCGAAAGGGTCCCGCACCACGGCGGGAACTCGTCACGACAGCACCGCGGAGCCGATCCGCGAGCTGCGGGATGCCCGCAATCGCCTCGTCGAAGCCGGTGTGTTGCATCCCGAGCATGGCAACGCCCACCTCGTTCTCGGCGACCGGAGTCACGTAAAGTTCGGCCGACCGTCCGTAGTGGATCTCGACGGTATCGCCCCAGGGCTCGAGCGCGTAATGCTGGCGGATGCCGTATCGCCGGCTTCTCCGGGGGGCAGGTCGTGCAAGGTCGACCAGACGTGCAACGCTCGAGTGCAGCCCGTCGCAGGCGAGCAGGTAGTCGGCGCTGATGTCCCCCACGACCACACTGTCTGCCGTCTGCACGAGTGAATCGACCTTCGCCACCCTGCGCACCACCCCCAGCTCCTCCGCACGTGCGCCCAACTCATCCTGCAGCGTCGTGCGACGCACACCGCGGCCCGGTGCGCCCTCAAACCGGTGGGTGACCGAGCGGCCACCCTGGTTGTAGGTGATTCCTCGGAGCGGCATCCCCACCGGATCCACCCCGAGCTTCGCAAGAGCAGGGAGCGCTCCAGGCATGAGGCCCTCGCCGCACGCCTTGTCGACTAGCCCGTTCCGCTGCTCGAGCACAATGGTGGACAGTCCGGCCAGTCGTGCCTCGATGGACGCAACGAGGCCCACAGGCCCGCCACCCACGATCACGACGTCGACGTGTTCCACTTTCGAAACGTAACACCGCGGCGCCCAATCCGGAACCGTGCGCACCACAGCGACAGCGTCAGCGCGCCCCTGCCGCGAGCGTGGTGAGCGCCCGGTCCTCGGTCGGGATGCGGAACGAAAGCAGCAGGATGGCGTTGAGCACCGTGAACACCAGCGCCGTAATCCAGGCGGTGTAGACGAGCGGCAACGCGACCCCCTCGACTGCCACGATCAGGTAGTTGGGATGCGGCAGCCACGCGAACCGGTAGGGGCCGCGTGTGATGCGGCCCAGGCCGGGCACCACGATCACTCGGGTGTTCCATTGGTGCCCGAGGGTGCTGATGATCCACCAGCGACCGGCCTGGCAGAGGAGCGCGATCGCCAGCATCGGATAACCGAGCGCGGGCAGGAAGGGCCGGTGCAGCAGGAACACCTCCGCGAGCGCACCAAGAAGCAACCCGAAATGGAGGGCGACCATCCACGGAAAATGCCGCCGCCCGTACTCGATTCCGCCCCGCGCGAAGGCCCACCTCGCGTTGCGGGTCGAAACGATCACCTCGGCCAGGCGCTCGCCACCGGTGAGCAGGATGAAGACGAGGTAGAGGATCACTCCGGCCATCCGAGGAGAACGAACTCCGCGCTCACGCCGGGACCGACCGCGAAGAGGACCGCCTGGGTGCCCGGCGGCTGGTCGAACCCCGAGGCAAGCACATGCAGCACGGAGGCTGACGACAGGTTGCCGACTCGAGACAACGATTCGTAGCTCAGCGCGAGTGCCTCATCCGGGAGTCGCAGTGCGTCTGCGAAGGACTCGAGGATGCGCGGACCGCCCGGGTGTGCGAACCATGTGTCGACGTCGTCCTGGCCAAGCGAGTTGTCGGCGAGGAAGCTCGCGACGTTGCTCGGAAAGTGGCGTGCGATCACCTCGGAGACTTCGGCGGTCAGGACGATCTCGAAGCCTGTCTCGCCGACGTTGAACCCGATGACGCCCTCGCTGTCGGGATAGACGAGGCTTCGTGTGTCCAGGATGCGGGGGCCGGGCTGCGTGCGCCTGTCACCGACGAGCACGACGGCGGCCGCCCCGTCGCCGAACAGCCCGCTGGCGACATAGTTGGCCATCGATTCGTCGGTGCGCTGCAGGGTAAGCGAACAGAGCTCCACGGCGAGCAGCACACCGACCTCATCCGGATGCCCGACCAGATAGTCGTTCACGCGGGCAAGTCCCGCCGCACCCGCGACGCACCCCAGCCCGTACGAGGGAATGCGCTTGACGTCTGCCCGGAGGCCCAGGCGCGCGATGAGAAGCGCGTCGATCGAGGGGGCCGAGATTCCTGTGACGGAGGTGAAGAAGACGAAGTCGACATCCCGTGGTGCGAGCCCGCACTCCTTGAGGGCGGTCCGGAGTGCACGTGCAGTCAGGTCTGTCGCCACCTCGATGAACAACTCGTTGGTCTGCGTGAAGGTGCCGAGGTCGCTGTAGCGCTCGAGCGGCAGCGCCGTGTAGCGCGTCGCGATGCGGCTGTTCGCGTGGACCCGCTCAAGAACGGCGCGGTGCGATTCCTGGGTTGCCAGCATCGGCGCGATGGCCGCGGTGATCTCAGCCTGCGTGTAGCAGTGGTCCGGAACGACCGGCACTACTGCGGCTATCCGCGTCATTTCCCGAACGTAGCACGGGGTGCGGCGCCAGTGGAGTCTGGGTGCATGGGTTCCCCTTGTTGCCGGATTCTGCTAGAAGAGTTGCTGCCGGATTCTGCTGGAAGAGCCGACCGTGTGACCGGCCGGCGTGCTCATACCCGGAACAACGAACTGCCGGGCAAACCGGTTCAACGCAATGGTCGTCCAGTCGGCCCGTGGGCTTGCAGACCCGCCCGCCGACTCGCGTGCAGCGCGGCTACTCGCCGGAACTCGGCGGCGCTGTCTTGTCGTCGGCCGATCCGGTCGGGGCTGCGTCGATGTCGTCGTGGTAGGTCACCGGAGCGGGCGGCAGTGTCGTTGACTGGCCCATGAGATTGGTGGGGCCCGCGGTCTGGCGTGCGGTCGCGAAGGCACGACCCAGGATGCGGACTGACCCGATCGCTCCAAAGACGAAGATCAGCACGACGAACAGGATGTTTTGGTTCAGCAGGGTCGGGAATTGGGTGTTGAACTGTGCCCAGAACGTCGGGTCATTGAGGTTGCCCAGACTTCCGAGGCCACCCGCGAAACCAACGACGAGGCTCAGCCAGATGCCGACAAGCAGGGTCAACACCACAATTCCGGTGACGGTCCATGCGCCCACCCTGGAGATGACTCCGCCCGAACCGCGCCGGTAAAGCCACACGGCCAGGAAGGCGATCAGGTAGCCGGCGATGGATGCGACGAAGTTGATGCTGGAGAGCAAGACGATAACCACGACCCCGACGGGAAGCGCGACCAGGGCAAAGAGTGCGCCCGCAATAACGTTCTCGGGAATCTGGTTCGTGCGTGGCACGCTCATGGGCACTCCTGGGCTCGGACGATTGTCGGACTCACCCTACAAGACCGACATCCGTCCGAGCCCCGCGCGACAACTGCGCCGGGACGGCGGGACGCCTCGATGGCGTTTCGCTGGTGTGTGGCTAGTGCCGGCCCTCCGCAAGCAGCGTCAACAGTCCGTAGGTCAAACCGCCGATGCCGGTCACGTTGTCGTACCCGTTCGCGGTCGTCAGCGACGTGTCACGGTCGAGGGTGATGAGCCAGCTGTGGCCGGACACCTTCGAGTCGTACGCCAGCGCAATGGGTGGATTGGCGTGTTTCACGTCGCGGAAGGCGCTGGGCAGGATCCGGTCGAGCCCGTACAGTGTCGGGTTGGCGAATCCGATCGCCGAGTGGGTTGCCTGTTGCACGATCGCAATCTGCGCCGCTACCAGCGGCGAGGCGAGCGAGGTGCCCCCGTAGGTCACCGCCTGGTACGGGCCGACAGTGGTCGGGTTGGTGTCGTCCGTGATCGGGCGGTACCCGATCTGGTAACCGGTGTACGGGTCGGCGTCGGCCGAGATGTCGGGGGTAACCCTGAAGCCACCGGACAGCGCCGTCGGAACGACGCCCTTCTGGTAGGACGGTTCCGCGAACACCGAGCTTGTGCCACCTCCGGCTCCGCCCGCGAAGAGCGAACCGGGGAGCGGATCCAGGTAGCTGATTGTTCCGCCAGCGCCCGCGATGATCTGGTCGAACTGGTCACCCCAGCCGGTCTCGAACGCGATCCCGCCTGCCTTGTTGATGCCGAGGCTGGTTCCTCCGACGCCCGTGACAAACGGATCGGTGGTCGGGAACGACGCCTGCGCCGTCTCGCCGAGATCGGTGAGGTCACCGTCGTCTCCGGAGGAGAAGTATTCACCGATTCCCTCGCCCGCAGCCTGCACGTAGAGGTCGTTTTCTCCCGCGAGCACATCGGTTGGCAGTGCCTCGGTGGCGTCGCTGTAGCTGTTGCTCACGATGTTGGCGAGCTTGTTGTCCAGGATCGTCGACATCGCGATGTCGAGTCCGCCGCCGCAGTTGTATCCGCCGACATAGAGGATGTTCGCTCCGGTAGCGAGACCGTGCACCGACTCGACGTCCAGGGTCTGCTCGGTCTGCCATCCGCTCGGCTCTTCACAGAGGGCCTGATCGGCGAAGGAGCTGACCGGCGGGACGATCTGGCTGTACTGGCCCGGCTTGAGACCTGGCTCACCGGCGTTCGCCGAGAAGGTGTTCACGTCCTGCACGATGCTCGGGCTGGCGTACGCGTCGATGATGGCGACGGTCTGTCCCGCCCCGTTGATGTGCGCGTTGGCGAGCGTCTGCACGCCGTAGGCCGAGCGCAGCTGGGCCGGCGAGTATCCGCAGTTGTTCGTGTCCACGGTTGTCGTGCCGTAGGCGGGCGGAACGGTCGCCGTGTACTGGCCGATGTAGGCCGAGCAGGGCGCCGGTATTACGGGCGTCGCGATGGACGGCGTTGACAGTTTGGCAAAGCTTTGCGGATCGCTGGCCTGCGGAATCGAGCCTTGCGCGATCGAATCAGGATGCGTCAGCGTGCGACCCTGGTCGATGGAAATACCCGACACCAGGCTGCCGACGGTTGAGGGGAGCGACGGTGCCTGGGATGGCGCGATCAGCTGCCGTCCGCCGTAGTTGTAGGACTCCAGGTTGGCGCTGAAAATCTTGTTGATCTGGTCCACTGTGCCGCGAAAAACGACGTACTCCCGGCTCTTCGGGACGGACACTATCCTCACGCCCTGTGCGATGAGGTAGGTGACGAGCGCGTTCGCGGAGGCGGGGGTCGGGGAATACTTCGCGATCCAGGCGTCAGGGGTGAGCGGGTGGCGGTACAGCGGCGAAGTCGGCGATGACACGGCCACGGCGAGCGCTTCGGCTCCGGCCTCGTCACGCAGGGGCAGGTACAGCTCACCCTCGACCGAGGTGTCAGCCGCGGGTGTCCCCGAACTGTTGGCGCTTACAGCCCAGCTGGGCTGTGATCCCTGGAATGTCGTGCGGTCCGCGGCTGATGCCGGTGCGGCGCCTGCCAATGAGAGTCCGATGAGTGTTGCGGCTCCCGTAATGACGGCGGCGATCCGTCGTGCGGATCGCGCTGTTGCTGTGCTCATGTCACTTCCTTCCCCATGACGCACGCGATGGGTTTCACCGCGTCTTTGTCGACGCTAACGCGACGCGGGAGTCACCACAAGAGGGGGTAGACAAGTCCGACTCGCATGATGGCGCTCTAGGCTCGCGGCATGAGCGACGTGTCCGCCCCGCCCCCGCCACCCGGCTCCATGCCCTACCCGGTCGCGCCCTACCCGGTCCTGCCCCCCGTGGCGACCCGGCCCCGGCTTCCCCGCAAGTGGCTGGGGCCTAAAGGGGGCTGGCTGGTCTTCCTCGGGTTGACCTTCTTCTGGCTCTGCAATGTGCTGTTCGACCAGCTGGTTGTTCACCACGTCGGCTTGTCACCGAACTCGCTCGTTCTCGGCGGCTTTGGGATGACCGCAGCCCTCGCTTACACCCTGGCGTACCGGTTGCGCCCGCAGGACGGTATCTCGGTCGTGCGCCTGTTGCTGGCGTTTCTTCTCGGCGGCCTCCTCTCCACGGAACTGGCGATCCTGATCGAGGCGCCCCTGGTCTTCGCCCTCGGATCCTCACCGCAGGCGACCCTGATCACGCACTCCCTCGCCGGCCCCATCGAGGAGGCCTGCAAACTGGTGGCCGTGGTCATCGCTGCACGCGGCCTTGTCGTGCGGAATGCGCGCAACGGCCTGTTCCTGGGTGGCGCGGTTGGGCTGGGATTCGCTGCCTTCGAAGACATGCGTTACGCGTCGTCGGCCCTGTCGGACAACCTTCTCGGGCACGGGCAGCTGTTTTCGGTGATCGAAGTCACGTTCGGCCGGGACCTGGTCGGGCCGTTCGAGCATCCGGTCATGACGGCGCTGCTCGGTGCCGCGCTGTTCGCGGCGTCACGCAATGGCCGGTTCCGTATCACCGGGATCGTGGTCCTGGCTTATCTCGGTGTGGCCGCAGCCCACAGCCTCGTCGACACATCCGGAGACCTGCTCGCGTTTGTCATTCAGCCCGCCCTCGTTGCCAGCGAGATCGGGGCCGGGATCGGGATACTGGTTGCCCTCGGGCTTAGCGCCGTTTGGCTGGTGTATTCCCGCAGGCTCAACCGGCGGATGCTGGCGCAGGAGGCCGAGCCGGCACCGCTGACGAGTGGTCCGCCTGCGTACGGATTCCCGCCACCGGCTGGCGATGCACGTTCGCCGGCGACTCTCGCCGCCCCGATTTCGCCGGCTGCGCCAGCCTCATCGACTTCGCCCGGTGGGCCGGGCGCGCCGAATATACCCGGTGGGCAGGGCTGGCCAGGGAAGGGCGGACCAGGGCAGGGCGGACCCGGGCAGGCAGGCGGGGCGGGCTAGCTAGGCCTCGGCTTCGCCGGTCGGGTCGACGGCGCTCGGATCATCGAGGGCCGCACCGCCGACGGGCTCGCCGTCCCAGTGGAGTGCGGTCCAGCCGTCCGCTGGCGAGCCCTCGAGCACGATCATCGCGGTGTTCGGGAGTTCGTGGGCGCGGCTGAACGCCTCGTCGATGTTGGTGGAGATGGCTGACGCCCAGGTGCGCAGTGCGGCGCCGTGGCTGAAGATGACGACGGTTCCGTTATGCCCGTCGACGGCCCGTTCGACGGCTGCGGTGAATCGCGCAAAGAACTCGTCGCCGCTCTCGCCGCCTGGTATTCGTGCTGCGGTGTCATGCCACCACGACACAATCGTGCCCATGTACGCGCGAATCGATTCCTTGTCGGATGCGCCCTCCAGGGAGCCGGCGGCGATTTCCTGCACGCCGTCGAGCACCTTCACCGGGAGGCCGCGTGCTGCCGCGAGGGGGGCGGCCGTGAGGGCGGTGCGCTGGAGCGTGGAGACGTAGATGGCTTCGATGGGCTCGTCGGCCAGAGCCGCGGGTATCGCTGCAGCCTGTTCTTCGCCCAGTTCCGTCAGGACGGGGCCGGGAGCAACGGTTCCGATTTCGCCTCGAACGTTGTCGATGGTTTGAGCGTGTCGGATGAGGAGGAGTCGCATTTGTTCAACCCTAGGGCGACCCGGTGTCCAATATCTGAACGCGCGACCCATGCATGCTCGATGGCCGCACGGCGCGGTTATGGTGGCTTCGGGATGGGTGCATAACGATGAAGATTTCAGCTGCGAGTCCGATGGTTCGTTTCGGCGCTGTCGCCCTTGCGCTCGGGGTTGCCCTCGCGCTGACCGGGTGCCTGCAGTCGTCGACTCCGCTGTCGCTGCCGACCAGCACCCATCCGGCGACCCACTCTGCGAAGCCGTCGGCGCAGCCGATCCCGACTCCCACGCCGACCTCGACGCCGACCAGGTTCGTGGAGGACTGCGGAATCCTGTTGACCCAGGCCCAGGTGTACGCGTACAACCCGAACTACGTGGCGGATACCGCTTATTCGCCTAAGGCGGGAACAGTCGCCGCGGCCATCAAGTCTTCGGAGGGGCAGACGTGCGGTTGGATCGACGAGACGTCGAGCGTCATCCTCGAGGTTGGGGTCGCGACACCTGGCGCGGCGGGGTTGGCTTCCGCGAGGGCGGCTGCGTCGACAGGAACGCCGATCACCGCGGATGGCGAGCAGGGCTATTTTGGGGTGGCGAACGGCATTGGGTCGGCGCAGTTCTTTTTCGGCCGCCTTTGGCTGGACGTTTCGTCGCAGGACTTCACCGTCCCGGCTGACGCCGCTGCCGTGTATTCCGTGGTCGTGCAGAACCAGTTGTCCGCCGGCGGGTAGCGGGAAGCCTGCACTTGGCAGCTGGCAGCTGGTAGCTGGCAGCTCGTAGCCGGCAGCTCGTAGCGAGCGCCTCGCAACCCGCGGCCCGCAGCCCGCAGCCCGCAGCCCGCAGCCATCAGCCATCAGCCATCAGCCATCAGCCATCAGCCATCAGCCATCAGCCAATTTCAGCTGGCGGGTGCCCAAAGCCGTCGGATGGCGTTGGATTTCAGGGGCATTGCCACTCGACGCCGTTCGGGGTCGATGCGTGCGGGCGGGATCTGCCAGTAGTTGCCAAAGCTGTCGCGTTCGATCTCGTACCCCTCGTTGTGGTATTTCAGGTGATGCCAGCGGCACAGCAGGATCCCGTTCTCGATCACCGTTTTTCCGCGGTCTCGCTTCCACTGCAATATGTGGTGTCGTTCACACCACGACGGGGGCCGGTCACAGCCTGGGTCCATGCAGCCCCCGAACTTCACGGCCAGGACTTCGCCCTGCCGTTTCGAGTACAGGCGTTGCTCACGTTCCACATCCATCACAGTGCCGTGCCGGTCGAACCCGATGCGGATCGACTCACCCCCACACAGCATCCGCTGCACCGTCGGGATCGATACCGCGGTTCCTGGCCCTGCCGCACCCGCCCCTGCACCCTCGATGGTCCCGAAGCCGGTTCCGGTCTGAAGGTCGTCCTCTCGAACCGTGATCCGGATCACTGGGGCCCCAGAACCGAGTAGCACGGCCGGGTTCGCCCCGGCCCCGAGCCGCAGCACCTGCAGGAGAGCGTCGGAGGCCAGCTGCACCGCCGTGCGCCCGTCGGAGGCGATCAGGCGTGCTCTCTCGGCCTGATCCGCCGACACGAACCGCACCCCACCCAACTTCGGGCTGGTGGCCCGGTTATAGACATCCACGAACTCTGCATAGGTTTCCGGGTCCATGGTCCAGATCGCTTTCCCACCCCCGGACGGTAGTGGGAAATGGGTGAGACTGCGCGCCTGCCGGGCCTCCTCCTCGCGGAGGGCCACGCCGGCCGCATCGAGTTCATCCCGTGCGTCTCGAGCAAGGCGGGCCAGGCGGTCCGCATCCACCCCCGCCAGAGCCTGCGCCACCAACGACGCGGCAGTGGTCTCCAACTGGGCAGCAGTAACTGCCGAGTTCGGGCAACCAAGCCCCGACCCGATCACTTGCGCAGCAGCAGTGGAGAGCTCCCCGGCAGCCACTGCGGCCGCGACCGGACGCAACCACGGCTTCGGGGGAACCAGCACCTCACCGGTTACCTCATCCACCCCGCCCTCAGCCGCGATCTCCCCCATTAGGGACCCCGCTGAGACCGCACGGACGGCCTGTTGTTTCGTGACCCCGGTAGTTTGGGTGAGGAACCGTTCCGGAGTACGAAACCCCGTGCGCTGCGCGAGCCCCGACATCCCCAGGGCCGGCCGGGACCGGTACGCGATCTCGCCCGCAATCACCGCCGCACCAGCCCCGAGCAACCGTGCCGCTCGAGCCTGCAGGCCATTCACCGCCAGCACGGTGCGCTCATCCACACCCCGCAACACCAACGGATCCCGCGACAGGCCCTCCAACGCCGCCACGACACGTGACCAGGAATCAACCGCGCTCGCACCAGCGTCGAGCACGTCAGACCGTGCAGCCGGAGCGGTCGTCAAAGTCATATCCCAATTATCGAAGACACTTTCGAACCACAGGGCGATCACCACCAATCTGTGGACAACCCACCGTCGTCATCCGGTGGGGGTAAGTCACGGCAGTCGAACTCACTCTCATATCCGGCCGATCTGCAATTGCGACGGGCTTTGGTAAGCAATCCTCGCTAGCTTGGTCACATGCAGACCGCCACGGCCGAACCTCTCGTCTATATCGACCATTTCCGGATGGATTTCGGCAGGTCCACCGTCATTCGCGACCTGTCGTTCGACATCCGGCGAGGCGAGACGTTCGGGTTCCTGGGATCGAACGGGTCAGGCAAGACGACAACAATCCGTGCACTCCTCGGCATCTACCAGCCCACCGCTGGGGTGCTCCACATCGACGGCAAACCGTTCCAGCCCGAGGACGGAAACCGGCTCGGCTACCTGCCCGAGGAGCGCGGGCTCTACAAGAAGGAGGCCGTGCTCGACACCATGACCTACTTCGGCCGATTGAAGGGACTGACTAAGCACGCTGCCGCCGCCTGGTCACTGGACTACCTCGAGCGGGTCGGCCTCGCCGACAAGGCGAAGTCCCGCCTCGACAAGCTGTCGGGAGGACAACAGCAGAAGGTGCAACTCGGCGTGACGATCATGAACCAGCCCGAGCTGCTCATCCTCGACGAAGCCACCAAGGGGTTCGACCCGGTCAACCGGCGGCTGCTCATGGACATCATCGAGGAGCAGAAGAAAGCAGGCGCAACGGTCATGATGGTGACCCACCAGATGCAGGAGGCAGAGCGACTGTGCGACCGGGTGATCCTCCTCAAGGATGGCGCGGCCGAAGCGTACGGCACCATTCCTGAGGTGCAGGACCAGTTCGGCGGCACCATGATCCGGATGACCTACTCGGGGACCATCCCGAAGTCCCCGCATTACGACATCACCTCCCAGGAGACCAGTTATGCGGAGCTGACGCTGACCGACCACACCGATGAGGCAGTAATTCTGCGCGACCTGGTGGATGCCGGTGTGCTGGTGCGCAGCTTCACGACGAGCAAGATCTCGCTTGAAGACATCTTCATCAGGGTTTACGGCGACGAGAACGCCGCGGCGGGAGATAACTGATGGGTCGCCACAATCTCAGCACGGTGATCTCGTTCGAAGTCGTCCGCACCCTGACCAAGCGACGATTCTGGATCGCAACCCTGATCGTTCCGGTCATTCTTGGCATTGTCATCGGGTTGGTCAGCCTTTCGAGTAGCGCAACCAGTTCCGCGGCCGAATCCCAGAAGTCCGCAAAGTTCACTTTCTCGTACACCGATGCATCCGGGATCGTGAACCCCGCCATCGTCTCGAAAATCGGGGGCACGAAAGCGACGAACGCGACGACGGCTGTCGCCGAGGTGAAATCCGGAAAACTGGATGCCTTCTTCGCCTACCCGAAGAATCCCGCCACCCAATCGACCAAGGTGTACGGGGTCGACACCGGGATCTTCAACAACGGCAAGTACAGCTCGGTGGCAACCCAGATCCTTGTCGCCAGTGCGCAAACCAAAATCGGCGACCCGACCCTCGCCACTCTTGTGCAGGGGAACCTGCCGATGGACTCGACGACCTACAAGGATGGCGCGGTGTCCGGGGGCATCAACGGGGTGATCCCGCCGCTGCTGTTCCTGGCGATCTTTTACGTCGTCATCCTCTTGCTGGGCAACCAGATGCTGACCTCCACTCTTGAAGAGAAGGAGAACCGGGTAACGGAGATGATCCTGACCACCCTGAACCCCACGACCCTCGTGATGGGCAAGGTCATCTCCCTGTTCATCGTTGGTGTCGTGCAGATGTTGGTGTTCGCCTTCCCGGTGATCGTCGGCTACCTCTTCTTCCGGGCTTCGCTGAACCTGCCGAACTTCGACCTCTCGCACCTGACGTTCGCGCCCGGCCCGATGATCGTCGGAGCCCTGCTTCTCATCGGGGGATTCACCCTCTTCACCGGCACTCTCGTTGCGGTCGGCGCAATCATGCCCACCGCCAAAGAAGCGGGCCAGATTTTCGGCATCATGATGGCTCTCATCTTCATACCGTTCTACGTGGTCACCCTCGTCGTTTCGGATCCCACTGCGCCGATCGTGCAGCTTTTCACCTACTTCCCCTACTCGGCACCGGTCACAGCAATGCTGCGCAACGGCTTCGGCTCGCTGAGCGTCACCGAGTCGATCGGCGTAATCGTCGAACTGTTCGTGCTCGGCGCCATCGTTCTGCAGGTCGCGGTGCGGCTGTTCCGCTACGGCTCGATCTCGTACACGAGCAAAGTTTCGCTGCGGACAGCGTTTGCTCGCCCACGGTGACGGTCACTCAGTTGCCGCGGAACCCGGGTGGGCTCGGAGGGCACGCCTTGACGAGCTTTTCCCGTTGGCTGCGAGAAACGTTTGTTGCACCCGAATATGGGTCCCAGCCGCCTGTCACCGGGTAGGAGTCGGCAAAAGTCTGCTCACTCGGAGGGGTTGCAACTGAAATCCCATGACGAAGGAGACATCTCGTCAGGACACCGGACCGATACCCATACAGGTATTTCAGCTCGTCGCCTGAAAGCGGTGCGGAATCCATCGGGTCGATGGGGTATTCGCGGGAGCAGCGGTAGAAAGCCACGTTGTACGCTTCCAACTGCTCGCTCGGAAGATTCGAGTACGTCACGCCGCCCCCTTCCACTTTGGTTTGAAAGCCCGCCTCCAGCATGCACTGGTGCATCGTGCTCGCCCAGTCTCGCGGATGTACGAAATGGTTGACGGTCACGTGCCCGGGTTTGACGTCAGGGAATTCAGCCTGAAGCTCCGCCAAGTCGGTCTGCTGGTCCGAGCGAAGCTGCCTCTGCTTCTCCGCTGCAGAGAGCGGCTTCTCTTTCGGGATCGCGGGTGGCGCACTGCAACCAGCGACCGCTAAAGCGGTCGCGACGACAGCGACGAGGATCGACGCTGCACGGATCAATGATCGGCCATCCACGTCAGTGGCATCCGACTGTCGTCGCGGCTTCGGCGGGAGTGCTCCCGGTCCCGACAATCAGTGCGGCCGCGATTGCGGTGATGAGAATCGTGGACTTAGCGGTCATGATTTCCCCATCTTTCATAAATTGCCCGCGCCTTCTGCGCGACTGCAGCTTCCTGCCCCAGGAAGCAGACGCAACACTGAACGCCCGACGACAGGCTACGGTTGGCCGACATTGGCTGTGGAGACTTTCCACAGCCACGAACGCAGACACCATATGGTTTGGGCGTGAGCCCCGATTCCGCCCTTCAACCAAGCGGCAATAGCCATCGATCACGGTCTATCGGGGTCCGATTCGTAGTCCTGATCGGTATCGTCTCCCTCCTCGCGGGGGCGGTCGGTTGGTGGGCGGTAGCCAGTGTTTTCCACACCGCGTCGAACCCCGCGCCTGCTCGGCCCTTCCTCGTCGCAACTGTGACGCGCGGCTCTGTTGGAGCATCAATCGACGTTGACGCATCGACCACGTGGAGTTCCGGGTTCGCCGCACGCAACCAAGCCACAGGAATCGTCACCTCAACGCTGGGGGCGAGTGACACGCCCGATAGTCCAGGCACGGTGTTGTACACCGTCGACCTGAGGCCGGTCGTCATCGCCCAGGGGGATGTACCGTCGTTTCGGGAACTCGCCGCTGGTATGACTGGACCGGATGTCTCACAGCTTCAGTCTCTGCTGCGCTCGATTGGGCGGTACTTCGGACCGACCGACGGCAGGTTCACTCCCAGCCTGCAGAGCTCAGTCGTTGCCTGGCATCGCGCACTTGGGATGGGAACGGGCGCGAGCGTTGAGACCGGCGATATTGTCTACGTGCCTCGTTTGCCTTCGCGCGTAGCGCTCAGCGCATCGCTAATCAGCGTTGGCGATAGCGTATCGGGCGGCGAGGCGGCCATTAAAGTGCTCTCTTCAAGTCCGGCCTTTTCGATGGTCCTTACTCCCTCACAGGCGAGTTTAATTCCGCCGAGAGCACGGGTGATCCTTCATCCGAGTTCAGGCGGAAGCTGGCACGCCCAGGTTAGCTCAGTGGTCTCAGGCTCTAACGGTGTGACAATCTCGCTCAAACCGTTCGACACTTCATTCATCTGCGACACAAACTGCAGCGAGATCAGCACCGCCGGAACAACGCTTGTGCCGGCAACAGTGGTCACCACTCCGACCATCACGGGCCTGACCCTGCCGACGGCCGCCATCCAAACCGACGCGCGAAATCGCAGCTTTGTCGACGATCCGAAGGGCATCGGGTATCGAGTGCAGGTCCTTGGAAGCTCCGACGGGATCTCGGTTGTGACCGGCGTCCGCCTCGGAATGCGCGTTCGTATTCCAGTGCTTTCGGCCGAACAATGATCGAAGCCATCGACCTCGACTTCGCTTATCCGCGGGCGCCCGTGACGCTGAGTGGGCTAAGCGCAGCGTTTTACGACGGCGAGCTCGTCGCGGTCACGGGTCCTTCCGGCCGCGGGAAATCGACACTGCTATACCTTCTCGGGCTGATGCTCACGCCGCGAAGTGGATCGATCCTCGTCGACGGCCAGTGCGTGGATCGAGAGTCAGACGCTGAACGGGCCCGGCGTAGGGCTACCCAGTTCGGATTCGTATTCCAGGATGCCGCGCTCGATCCCACGAGAACAGTCATCGACAACATCACGGAAACGGCGCTCTACCAGGGACAATCCCCCCGCGCGGTGAGTTGCAGCGCGCGCCGTCTCATGGAGCAGTTCGGCGTGGAGTTGCGCGCCTCCGCACGACCTGGCGAAGTCTCCGGCGGCCAGGCTCAACGCATCGCCCTTTGCCGGGCACTACTAAATGACCCCCGCATCCTGCTTGCGGATGAACCCACTGGCAACCTTGATTCGTCGTCGACAGCCGTCGTCTTGGAAGCACTGCGGGAGCACGCTTCCACCGGGGCCACCGTCATTGTGGTGACACACGATGATTCTGTGGTGAATGCTTGCGACCGAAGCGTCACTCTGTGAGCCCCCGATTGGCCGGGCTTGTGCTCATGGAAGCCTGGGCATGGAGTACCAGGTATTGGATTCGATCCACTCGCCGGGAGCGCGCTCGATTGTCGTCCGGGCGAATCCAGGATCGGGCCTGGATACCTCGGTCGTACAGAGGATCCGGCGGCTTGGCGGTGTTAGTTGGATCGGCGCGTTCGGCGACTCTGTCGACGTCTCGAACACGGCCCTGGCCGGCGGCAAGAGAGTTTCGGAACGCGCACTGGTAGCAAGCAGCCTCGGGCAAATCGGAATCTCCCCGGTGGCCGCACCGACGAAGCTGGGCCACATCACATTCGCCTCGCAAACCGCCGCACGCGAGCTGGGCCTCGCCGACGGCGTTGGAGGGGTGGTGAGTTCAGACCAGGAGCACTTTGCGGTCATTCGAACCATCGCGCTTCCCAGCTATCTCCGCTTCCTTGAGCCCATCGTCATCATGCCGGCCAGCGTGAGTGCTGGGAACGCAGCAGAGGTGAGTGCCCTGGTCGTGGTCGTTCGTCAGCCGGGGCTAATCGCGCCGATGGCTTCGGCAATCCGAGGTCTTCTCGGCGTATCCGACCTGTCCCAAATATCTGTTTCAACGAGTGAAGCGGTTGCCCGAATCCACCAGGTCGTGCAGTCGAAGCTCGGGGCGTTTAATACATCGCTAGTGATCATTGTCGTGGCCTCCACCGCAACGCTGGTTTCCATCGTGCTCTTTGGCCTTGTTCTCCTCAAGCGACGGGATTTCGGGCGAAGGCGGGCCCTGGGAGCTACGCGCAGTCTCATCGTCGGGCTGCTTCTGGTGCAGACGTTCGAACTCGCGCTCGTCGGTGGGGCACTGGGCAGCTGTCTGGGGTTATCG
>Ga0302279_10001918_pt1 | contig 28610 bp, 28 predicted proteins | sample III_Bog_N3_3_FD_194541 | JGI IMG/M metagenome (GOLD analysis project Ga0302279, IMG submission 194541) | Peat permafrost microbial communities from Stordalen Mire near Abisko, Sweden - III_Bog_N3_3 | ecosystem: Environmental > Terrestrial > Soil > Wetlands > Peat | place: Sweden: Abisko... | reverse complement strand
ACGCCACCTGAACGGCTAGGATCTGTCACAGTGATCGACGTTGTCGAAGCAAGCGGTGCAATGGAACATGAAGAGGCGGTCCGGCGTTGGGCGCATGATGTTTGGGAGGCGTGGAAGCCACACCATGAGAGGGTACAGGCCAGGGTTTCACGCATACTTGCACTGAACTAAGGGAATTTCGAGGGCCAAAGAAACGACGACGGAGATTCTGCACGCGGTGCAGAATGACGTCTCGGAGGGGAATGGCGACTCTGGCTGTGGAGGGCCTTGGGAGGGACGTGCAACTTCTCAGTTCACAAAACGCCGCATGCGGATGTTCATGACAATGCCGAGCGAAAGAAACGTGAACAGAATCGACGAGCCACCGTAGCTCATCAGTGGCAGCGGGATTCCCGTGACCGGCATCATGCCGACGACCATCCCGATATTCACGACAATTTGGAAGAGGATTACGGCGACCACCCCCATGATGATGAAGGTGCCGGGCATGTCGGATGCCTGCTGAGCGTTCTGAATCAAACGCGTCAAAATCAGGAAATAGAGGAGCAGGATGCCCATGCCCCCGACAAAGCCGTGCTCCTCGCAGAAGGCGGCGAAGATGAAATCGGTATAGGGGATGGGGAGGAAATCGCCCTGGGTCTGGGTTCCCTTGTTGGTGCCTTTGCCCCACAGGCCGCCGGCGCCGACGGCGATCAGGGATTGCTTAATCTGGTATCCCGCGCCCTTGGGATCGGTGTCCGGGTTGATGAAGCTGTTGATGCGGGCTTGCTGGTAGGGTTTCAGGCGCTTGCCGCTCATCCAGGCGCCGCCGATCACAATGGCGAACCCCAGCAGCAGAATTGCCACTTTTTGGATGCGGATCCCCCCGAGAAAGAGTCCGGCGACGAGAACGGGGAAGTAGGTGAGCGCGGTGCCAAGGTCGGGCTGCTTGAGCACCAGCAGCATGGGAACGCCGATCAGTGCGAAGGCCTTGCCGATGTCGAGCCAGCTTAGCTCGCGCCCGGCCAGGCCCCAGAAGTACCGGGCTATGGTAAGGATCAGGATCAGCTTCACCCATTCCGATGGCTGAAAGTGTACGCCGCCGCCGAGATTGATCCATCGCCTTCCACCCATCACCTTTGTACCCACCAGCAACACGGCTACCAGGGCCAGAAGTCCAATGCCGTATGCCCATGGCGCGATGTCGATCAGGCGGTGGTAATCGACGACGGAGATGATGAACATCAGCACGATGCCAAACAGCAGAAACTCGACCTGCTTCTCGCCAAAGCCGTGAAACTTGGTGTGCAGCGTGGCGGACTTAATCTCGAGCACGCTGATTATGGAGATCAGCATCACCAGGATGAGGAGGGTCCAGTCGAAGTCGCGAAACGAGGAGAAGCGGCGCATGCGGTAGCTATCGGTCTAGGGGGCTAAGGGTTTGGCGCAGGGCGGTTGACGGTGGATGCTGCGGGAACTTTGGGCCCCGGCGCTACAGCAGAGATGCGGGTGGGTGCGGCCGGGGACGTTGTTGGCGCCGAAGCGGTTGGCGTGGTAGCCGGAGTGATTGCGGGAGACTTGGGCTTGGGCGCGTCGACAATGCGGAGGTTGCCGTCACGTTTGCGCTGCTTGGCGACGAAGGCGTTGACAACCTGGGCCGCGAGGGGAGCGGCAGCTTCGGCTCCCCAGCCTCCATGCTCACACAGCACAGCAACGACGACGTCGGGGTTGCGACGCGGCGCCATACCGACGAACCAGGCGTTGGCCTTTTCGGCTCCGCTGCCGAGGCTGGTGGCGCCGGCGCTGTGGTTGACTACCTGGGCGGTGCCGGTCTTGCCGGCGAAGTCGATGCCTTCAAGATGCACCGCGCCAGCTGTTCCGCCTGGACCCAGGGTTGCGGCCATGGCGTCGGTAATAGTCTCCCAGTTCTCGGGGGTAATGGGCACGACTCGATCACCGCTGCCGGGGTAGCTTGCGATGATGGCCGACTGCATGTCGGGAGGGAGTTCATCGGGAAAGACGACATGCGGCCGCTTGAGCGCCCCGCCGGAGGCGATGCCGCTGAGCGCCCGCGCCAACTGTAGCGGCGTGACGGTGACCGCACCCTGCCCGATGCCGACCGAGATCACCTCGCCCGCATACCACTTATCGTGGAAATTCTTGAGCTTCCAGGCGGTCGAAGGCATTGTGCCTGCGGCTTCGTCCGGCAGGTCGATGCCGGTTTTCTGCGAGAGGCCGACCTCGGTCGCGTACTTGGCGATGGTGTCGATGCCGAGCTTTTCGGCGAGCGTGTAGTAGAAGGTATCGCAGGACCAGGGAATTGCATGGTCGATGTCCACCATGCCGTGATGTTTGTCGCAGGCGAAGAAGCGGCCGAAGAAGGTGCCGCCACCGGCGCACATGACGTGCATGGTTTGGGCAACGTTCTCTTCGAGGCCGGCGAGCGACATGATGATCTTGAAGGTTGAACCGGGGGCGAGCTGCGCCTGGATGGTTTTGTTCATCAAAGGGTGGTTAGGGTCGTTGATGATCTGCGACCAGTAACTTTTGGTGAGGCGCACGGCAAACTGGTTGGGGTCGAAGGTCGGGCGCGAGACCATGGCAAGGATTTCGCCGGTGTGCGGATCCATCGCGACGATGGCGCCGTTCCTGCCTTCCATGGCCCGTTCGGCGGCACGTTGGAGATCGAGGTCGATGGTAAGGCGCAGGTCGTGTCCGGGGATGGCGAGCTGCTGGCCGAGCGGGGGGCCAACCTCCTTGCCGTGGCTGTTGACGACGACATCGCGCGACCCGTCGGTGCCACGCAACCAACTGTCATAGGTTTCTTCCACGCCAGATTTGCCCACCACGTCGCCGGGCTCGTAAAAGTCGTACTTGGAGCTGTTGAGGTCCTCCTCCGACACTTCGCCGACATAGCCGATAAGGTGGGCCGCGAAGCCGTCGCGCGGATAGAGGCGCCTCTGCGTGTCCCGCATTTCCAGCTCGGGCAGCTCATTGCGATGGGCCTCGATGAAAGCCTGCTCATCGGGAGTGATGTCCTGCTTGAGCGGAATGGAGTCGTAGGACGGCGAGCTTGCGTAGCGGCGTAAAGTGGTTTGGACCTGCTCAACGGGAAGATCGAGCCCGCGGGCGATAAGGGGAATGTCGGCCGGCAAGTCTCTTACCTGGTCGCGCAGCAGGAAGCAGGAGACGGAGGGATAGTTGTCTACCAGGATGCGGCCTTCGCGGTCGAAGATCTTCCCGCGCGGCGCGAGCACCGGGTCCTTGCGGATGCGGTTAGCCTCGGCGAGTACGCGGTAGCTGTCGACGCCGAGGATTTGCAGGCGCCACATTCCCGCGGCGAGCACGGCGAGGAGCAGCACGACGAGATACTGGGTCGCGTGCAGCTTGCCCGCGGAGACCTTCTCATCGCGGGCGTTGTAGCGTTCGGGATTCGGGATAATCGCCATTTGCTGCATGTCCTGCTGGTTCCAGTCTACGTCGTTCTGTACCCGCGATCACTGCCCCAGATGGGGCATCTGCGTGGGTACGACCCTACTCGGGACGCTTGGTGCGGTCTAGCAGAAGGAAGATCGGGACGGCGACCACGGTATTCACTGCCGCACGAAGTAGTTCGTGCAGCCACAGAACATGGAAGCTCCGAATGCCCAGCAGGCGGCGCTCGATGAGGTAAAGAAGGATGCTCTGCAACAGGGAAAAGCCGAAGGTGAGCAATGCGCGCGTCGCCGTATTCTCGACGTCGATGCGGCTGCCCAGGCTCGCGGCCGCGTAGCCTATGAGCGACTTTGCCATACCGTTGACGCCGATGGGCTGGCTGGTCAGCACATCCTGTAGCAGCCCAATGGTCGCCCCGGTAGTGGTTCCGGCAATGGGGCTTCGGCGGCTGACAGCGAAGAACAGGGTGATGACCAGCGGCAGATCGAGGATGGCCAGCGCCGGAAGCAGCCTGGGGAGAAGGACCTGCAGCAGGATTGCGGCCAGCGGCACAAAGATGGCGACGGGCAGGCCGAAGCTCTGCTGCTCAACCTCGCGCCGCGACATGTAACTGCGTGTGACCATGGAAATTTGTGGAGAGATAATTCGCCTTCCTCAGCCTAAATTGAATTTGTCGCGGGCGAAGGATTTTGTAGTTAGCGATGCAGCAGGAAGCGTCGCATCATTTTGGTTTGTCCGGATTGGGTGCGGGCTGCTCGCTGCCCTGCGGGTTGGGTGCTCCGGGGGTCAAAGCCGAGGCGGGTGGGGTGGAACCCGTGGTGTAGCGGTCGGGATGCACGGTGGGCTGCGGGTGGGGGACGGGAATTACGGTGGGCACGGTGGGCGAGCCCGGCGCTGTAGAGGCTGGCGTTGCTCCATTGACACCTGCGGGGCTCGGCGGTTCGTCGTCGTGGATGCCGGGGAGACGTTCGGCGCTGAGGTCGGCTGCGTGCTGTGCCTCGGCGGCGGTGAGGTCCTGCTGAGCGTCCGGCGGCAGGTTCGATTGCGTGCCGGTGATCACCAGTACCTCTTCAACGCGATCCAGATTGACCGCAGGATGAACCACGATGGCAGTGTAGGGCTGGTGGTCGGGATCGGGCGCGATGCTCTCGATTGTGCCGACCGGCAAGCCGCGCGGATAGACCTGGTCGCCGCCCGAGGTGAGCACCTGCTCGCCGGGCTTGATGCGGGAATCGGCGGTAAGATTGCCGATCTGCGCCCGTCCGGCAGCCGTGCCCCGAAGAATGGCGCGGATGCGCGTGCTGGCGAGAATGACCCCCGCACCAGAGGTCTGGTCGTCGATTTCGAGGACGTGCGCGGTAGTGGGATCGACGTCGCGAATCTTGCCCACGATGCCGTCCTGAGTGATGACTGCCATATCTGGCCTCAGCCCGTCTCGCCAGCCCTTGTCGATGGTAAGTACGTGTGACTGGTCGCTGCCGCTGGAGCCGATTACCTGGGCGGCTACGGTTGACCCGACGTAACGCTCCTTGAAAGCGAGCAGGGTCTGCAGGCGCCGGCCCTCGAGCGCGTCCTCGGCGATGGCGGCCTGTTCGATACGCATGCGCGTGAGCTGCTGCTGCAAGTCTTTATTTTGCTGGCGTACATGGCGGAGGTCGATATAGTCCGACCAGCCATGGCTGATTCCCGAGCCGATGGCGTGGGCAGACAACTCGAACGGCGTCACGGCGGATGTGGCCCACATGCGGATGAGGCGCACGCTGCGGCCGTCGGGCTGGCCAGAATCGACCGGCGTGCGCACCTGCATCGCCAGTGCGATCGCCTGCGCCAGCAGGACCGCGATCAGAAACAACGCATTCTTAAACCGAGTGACGAAATCCATGGCCTGCCAACATTAGAGCAGTTCCACAATTATTGTGGCCCTCTGCAGATTGTTCAATGTGGTTCTTCTTTGGGCCACTGCGCGCAGGGCGGTCACTTCGTGACGTGAGTTGGGCTTTGCGCCGGTGCTCCGGTTGGTCGCAAGCGGGCCCCCATGTCGACCAGCGGGAGCACTACGCGAAGCAGTAAAGGCGTGTGAACACCTAGTCGATGGAGATTTTGCGGAGCAGCTTGAAGTCCGACAGCATTCTGCCGGTGCCGAGTACCACGGACGCCAGCGGATCGTCGGCGATGGAGACGGGCAGGCCGGTCTCTTCGCGGATGCGCTTGTCGAGGTTCTTGATGAGCGCGCCGCCGCCGGTGAGGACGATGCCGCGGTCGGAGATGTCGGCCGAAAGCTCGGGCGGTGTGCGTTCCAGCGCGACGCGAATGGCATTAATGATGGTCGCGACGCATTCCGAGAGCGCCTCGCGGATCTCGGAGTCTTCGATCGTGATGGTCTTGGGCACGCCTTCAATCAGGTTGCGCCCTTTGATTTCCATGGTGATCGGCTTGTCCAGCGGGAAGGCCGAACCCAGCACCATCTTGACCTGCTCCGCGGTGCGCTCGCCGATCAGCAGGTTGTACTTGCGCTTCAGGTAGGTGACGACGGCCTCGTCCATCTGGTTGCCGGCCATGCGCACCGACTTCGAATAGACGATGCCGGCGAGTGATATGACGGCGATATCGGTGGTACCTCCGCCGATGTCGACGACCATGTTGCCACCCGGCTCGGTGATGGGCAGGCCGGCGCCGATGGCGGCTACCATGGCTTGTTCGACGAGATGCACTTCAGAAGCTTTGGCGCGGTAGGCCGAATCCATGACGGCGCGCTTTTCCACTTGCGTGATCTCCGACGGCACGCCGATGACGATGCGCGGATGGACCATACGCTTGCGGTTGTTATGCGCCTTCATGATGAAGTAGTTCAGCATCTTCTCGGTGTGGCGGAAGTCGGCGATGACACCGTCCTTCATCGGCTTGATGGCGATGATGTTGCCCGGCGTGCGACCGAGCATCTCCTTGGCCTCCTTGCCGACGGCCTCGACCTCGTTGGTCTGGGTGTTGACCGCGATGATCGATGGCTCGTTGACGATGATGCCTTTGCCACTCGCGAAGACCAGCGTGTTGGCCGTGCCCAGATCGATCGCCAGATCATTCGAGAAAAGACTGAACAGCGAGCGCATGTTGTGGATGCGCGAATACCGCATTTGATAACCGTTTGAGGACATTGAGTGGCTGGTTTCCTAAAGAAAAAGATCAATTCCTATTGTACGGCTTGGCGTGAAGGACTGCCTGAAGCCGCCCGGAAGACTAAACTTACAACAGGTTCCGTGCAGGAAAGGTCAAAACACATGATTATTGGCGTACCCAAGGAAGTGAAAGACCACGAAAGCCGGGTGGGCGTAACCCCGGCCGGCGTACATGCTCTGGTGGCGACTGGACATACAGTTCTAGTGGAGCACAATGCGGGCGAACTCTCCGCGATGCCGGATGACGAGTATCAGGCTGCCGGGGCGGAGATGGTCGGCTCCGCGCACGACGTTTGGCGGCTGGCCGAGATGGTGGTCAAGGTGAAGGAGCCGATCGACAAGGAATACCGGCACTTCCGCGAGGGGCTGGTGTTGTTCACCTACCTGCATCTCGCGCCAGTTCCGGACCTTACCGATGCGCTGCTGACAAATAAAGTGACCGGAATCGCCTATGAGACCGTCCGCGACCGGGCGGGAACCCTGCCGCTGCTGACACCGATGAGCGAGGTTGCGGGCCGCATGTCAGTCCAGGTGGGAGCGGCGTATCTGGAGAAGGAGCGCGGGGGCCGTGGAGTGCTTCTGGGCGGCGTGCCGGGAGTTCCTCCGGGCAACGTGGTTGTCCTTGGCGGCGGTATTGTCGGCACCAATGCGGCGAGGATCGCATTGGGGCTGGGCGCGCGGGTTACGCTGGTTGACCTGAACCTGAATCGTCTACGCGAGCTTGATGATATCTTCAACGGCCGGCTCTACACGCTGGCTTCGAACAGCTACAACATCGGGCGGGCGGTTTGCGATGCCGATCTGGTAATCGGCGGCGTGCTGATTCCGGGCGCGGCTGCGCCCAAGCTGGTCACCAGGGCGATGGTGGCGAAGATGAAGAAGGGCGCCGTGATTGTGGATGTGGCGATCGACCAGGGCGGATGCATCGAAACCGCGCGGCCGACCACGCATTCCGATCCGTCGTACGTGGTCGATGGCGTGGTTCATTACTGCGTCACCAACATGCCCGCGGCGGTTCCTAACACGTCGACTCTGGCGCTCACCAACGCGACCTTCCCTTACCTGATGAAGCTGGCGAAGCATGGCGCCAATGCGGCAATACAGGAAGACGCAGGCATCGCGGCGGGGGTGAATACCTTCAATGGAGTTCTGACATGCCGGCCGGTTGCTGAGTCGCAACATCGGGAGTGGCAGCCGGTTTCAGAACTAGTGGGGCATGCGATTTCGGGGACTTCCTAACTGCGCGGCGGGTAGCAAAGAGGGCGTCGCAGGAAGAATTGTATTCTCTCGTATTCTTTTGTATTCTCCAGCTATGGCTCTCAAGACTGTTACCGTCCGCATTCCAGAAGAGAAGGTGAAGAAACTGGATTCCGCTGCAGCTCACCAGCAGCGGGACCGCAGCTTCATCCTCAATGAGGCCGTGGATCAGTATCTCTCCCTTCAGGCGTACCACCTCGCGTTGATCGACGAAGGCATCCGTGCCGACGAGGCCGGTGAGGTCATCCCGCATAGCGAAGTGGAGAAGATGGTCGCGTCCTGGTCGAGGAAGAAAAAGTCCGCATGAGATTGCCCATCGTCTGGACTACGCCAGCCAGCGACCAACTCGCCGAGGTTTACAACTACATTGCTCAAGCCAGTCCTGGTGCGGCCGAGAATCAAGTTGAATTGGTTGTCAGCGCCACCCGAAATCTCGCGGCGTATCCCGAGTTGGGGCGGCCCGGACGCCGCCGCGGCACGCGAGAGCTGGTCGCCTCAGGAACTCCTTACATTGTTGTCTACAGGCTTCGCCTGTCTTCCGTGCGAGTGCTCGCGGTGATGCACGGTGCGCAGCGCTGGCCGCGGCGCTTTGCAGATTTGTAATCCAAGGGTGTCACGGCCAGTTGCCAGGCTCTTCCTCGAGCAGGGCGAGCAGGCCGGGTTCGTCGAGGATGGGCACGCCGAGGGACTGGGCTTTGTCGAGCTTGGAGCCAGCTTCTTCGCCCGCCACGATGTAGTTCGTCTTCTTGCTGACGGAGCCCGAGACCTTACCGCCGGCCGACTCGATCATCTCCTTGGCGGCCTCGCGGGTGAGGGTGGGGAGCGTCCCGGTGAGGACGAAGGTCAACCCTTCGAGGGTGGAGGTTCGCACCTTCTTCTCCGCAAGCATCGTGAGACCGAAGGCTTTGAGTTGATCGACCAGGGCCCGATTGCGGTCGTTGACGAAGAAATCGTGGATGGTGACGGCGACCTTGGGGCCGATATCGTTGATCGCGGTAAGGGTGGAGACGTCGGCGGCGAGGATGTCGTCGATATTGCCGAAGTGTTCCGCAAGAGCTTGAGCGGTACGCTCGCCGACATGTCGGATACCGAGGCCGAGCAGGACACGATTAAGCGGTGCGGTTTTCGACTTTGCGATTTGAGCGAGGAGGTTGTCGGCAGTCTTATCGCCGATGCGTTCGAGGGTCAGAAGCTGGTCCTTGGTCAGGGTGTAGACGTCGGCGACGGAGTGGATGAGGGCTTCGCGGGTGGGGGCTTCGGCAATCGTCTCGTCGGATTGCTCTTCTGGTCCTGACCCGGCTTCGTGTTCGGCAATGGAGTGGCCGAGCAGTTGGGCGACCATGACTTCGCCAAGGCCTTCGATGTTCATCACCGAGCGGGAGGCGAAGTGGCGCAACTCCTCTTCGAGGCGGGCGGGGCAACTCGCGTTGACGCAGCGGAAATCGACCTCTTCCTCTTCGCGGACGAGGAGGGTCTTGCAGCGCGGGCAGTGGGTTGGGAAGGCGACTTCCTGCGTGCCACGCGGATGCTTCGCGTCTTCAATTACTGAGACGATTTTGGGGATGACGTCGCCGCCGCGCTCCACTTGCACATAATCCCCAATGCGGACGCCGAGGCGGGCGATCTCGTCTGCGTTGTGCAGCGTGGCACGGGTGACGGTGGTGCCGCCGATGAAGACTGGCGCGAGCGCGGCTACCGGCGTTACCTTGCCTGTACGCCCGACCTGGAAGAGAACGTCTTCGAGCTGGGTGATTCCGGCGCGGGCGGGAAACTTGTAGGCAATGGCCCAGCGGGGCGCTTTGCCGGTGAAGCCGAGCCGGCGCTGCTGCGCGGTGGTGTCTACCTTGATGACAACGCCGTCGATCTCATAACCAAGCGAGTCGCGCAAAGTTTCCGCCTTCGCTATGAAGGCGAGCACTTCATCAATGGTATCGACGGTAGTTGCGTGCGTGTTGACGCGGAACCCAGCGATCCGCAGAGCCTCTAGTCCCGCTGACTGTGTGGGTAGGAGGAACTCACCGGCCTTGTCTCCTTCGCCGTGCAGCAGGAAGTAGGCGTAGAGGACCAACTGCCGCTGCGCGACGATGCTCGGCTCCAAGGTGCGAATTGTTCCTGCCGCAGCGTTGCGCGGGTTGACGGCGGGCGCCAGACCCTGGGCCACGCGCTGCTCGTTCATCTTGACGAAGGCTGCCTGTGGGAGGACAACTTCGCCTCGGACTTCGAAGTCCTGCGGCAGGCCCGCGGCTTTCAACTTTGCTGCGGCGACGCGAAGCGGGACGGAGCGGATGGTGCGGACGTTGGAGGTGACATCTTCGCCGACAGTGCCATCGCCGCGCGTGAGGCCGCGCTGGAGTTTGGCTGAGCCGTCGGATGCAGGTGCGTAGTGCAGGGCCAGGGAGAGGCCATCCAGCTTGAGTTCGCAGACGAAGCGCACTTGGTCCGTGCTGCGTAAAGCGTCGCGCACGCGCTGATCCCACGCACGCAGCTCGGCCTCGTTGTAGGCGTTATCCAGCGAGAGCATGGGGCGGGAGTGCGGCGTCTTGACGAAGCCCTCGCGGGGCTTGCCGCCGACGCGCTGGGTGGGTGAGTCGGGCGTGATTAGGTCAGGATGGTCGGCCTCGAGCGCCTTCAGGCGGTTCACGCGCGCGTCGTACTCGGCGTCGGTGAGCTCCGGCGCGTCCAGCACGTAGTAGAGGTGTTCGTGGTGGCGAATGTCTTCACGCAACGCCTCGATCTGCTGCTTCGCCGCATCCGACTTCGCCATAGCGAGCATTATAAAGAGCGCGGTTTAGCCCTGGTCAAAGCTTGCAAGCGTCGGTGCAATCCACTTCCTTCGAGCTTCCACCGACCGCATCAAGTCGAAGCTGAAGTACCTGTCAAGAACGTTGCGGTTCGCTTCAAACCGCTCCACCGCCAGTGCCGCAAATGCCGCGCGTTCCATAGGTCCGGAATTGCGCAGCAGCCCCGCCAATAGCTTGATCCACGCGACCGTAATCGTCTCGTGGTAGCCGCTGGTGTCGGTGTTCGCGGTCCCCACCGACTCGTTGTGGCGGACGACGCACTGCCTCATCTTATCGATTGCAGCGGCCTCTCCCAGTGCGTGCACGTAGCACGCTCCGGTCATCAGATGCGCGCCATGCGTCCATCGGGCTCTGGGCAGTTCGGCTGCCTCGAAAGCTGCCAGAAATTCGTCGATCTCCTGCTCCGTTACCGGCAGCATCCGCTTCCTCCGCACATTGCCCTTGCTCAAGATATCCTGAACACCCATGGAACCTGTCACCCATTTCCTCACCGGAGCCCTGCTGGCGCGCGCGGGTTTCAACCGCAAAGCCGCCTACGCGACGCTGGCCATGACATTGGCCGCGGAGGTGCCAGACCTGGACACGCTGTGGGCCGCCGGCGGGCCGGTTGCTGCGTTTCAGCATCATCGCGGCATCACGCATACGTTTCTCGGCGTGCCGTTTGACGGACTGGTAGTTCTGGGCGCGGTGTGGCTGGTGCATCGCTGGCGGGTGCGCCGGGCATCCAGCAGAACGTCCACAGAGCCGGCCCCAGCAGGCTCTGGAACCGATCAGCCTATTGTGCGGCCGCTTACGGCGGCGCCGGTGCGTTGGGGGTTGCTGTACGGGTTTGTGCTGGTCGCGCTGCTGAGCCATTTGCTGCTGGACTGGACCAACAACTACGGTTTGCGACCATTCTTTCCGTTCAACCCACACTGGTACGCCGACTCCATTGTGTTCATCTTCGAGCCGGTGCTGTTCGCCGTGTTGCTGGTGGCGCTGGTTGCGCCTGCGCTGTTTGGGCTGATCGGCAGCGAGGTTGGCGTGCGCAAGCCTGCCTTCCGCGGGCGCGGCTGGGCGATTGCCGGACTGGTGGCGATGGCGGTTCTGTGGGGCTGGCGGCAGGTGGAGCACAATGCCGCGGTGGATCTTGCCTCGACCGCTCTGTATGGGCCGAAGTCGATGGGCGCCGAAGTACTGCGTGTCACTGCGAGCCCTTATCCCGGCAATCCGTACCGCTGGCATACCGTGGTCGATACGCCTACGTTCTATCAGGCAGCTACGGTCGATACGCTGCGCTCCCTTGTCGATACCGATGCCGGGCGCGACCTCTTCTACAAGCCGCAGTCCACACCTGCAATTCGTGCAGCCATGCAAAGCTATCTTGGCCAGGTGTATCTTGACTGGTCAAGCTGGCCGCTGGTCAACGACATTGGCCCGGCCGTTCCTCCCGACGCACCGCCGGGCGCGCCATCCGACACGGCGATCAACTTCCGCGACCTGCGCTTTATGTATGACACGTCGCTGATTCAGGGTCACAACAATCCGCCGCTTTCGGGCATGGTTTATGTCGGCGCGGACCAGAGCATAGTCAGCATGGAATTGGGAGGGCGCGTGCAGCGATAGTGGGGCTAGACCACACGGTATTGTCGGCCTTTGTTACCATCCTCACCATGACACCGCAGGCTGCTCCTGATTCAGCGCACAGGTTTACCGAAGAATACCTCCAGATGGGCGAGGTGGAGCTACTTCGTCTGGCTGCTGCCTACGATTCACTCGTGGAGCCGGCACAGGATGCGTTGCGTGGAGAGTTCGCGCGGCGTGGAATGGAACCGCCGCTTGTCGAGGAGCCAGCGGAGGCGGATAGCCAGCCGCTGGTGACAGTGCAGCGCTACCGCGACCTCTCGGAAGCGATCGTAGGGCGAGCGGCGCTGGAGTCGGCGGGAATCTTCTGCTTCCTGCAGGATGAAAACTTTCTTCGTTTGGATTGGGGCGCGGCGATTGCTCTGGGCGGGCTCAGGCTTCAGGTTCGGCCTGAGGATGTGCAGGCCGCGGACGAGTTGCTGAGTCAGCCGATTCCGGAGTCGATTGCGTATGAAAGCCGAGCGGAGTATCTCCAGCCCCATTGCCCGCGTTGCGGATCGATCGATATCACGTTTGAGGGCTCCGACCGATCGGTTGCGCTTGTTTCAATGCTGGTGGTGGCTGTGCCGTTCCCGCTCGGAGCGGAATCCTGGCGATGCGATGCATGCGGCTGCCGATGGCCGGGCGATGAGGGCGAGCCGCCTGAGAAGGCCGACTAAGCAACAGCCGGCGGTTCGGCCTGCGGCGGCGGATACTGCGGTGGAGTCGGCGGGTATCCCGGCGCGTAGGCGTAGGCCGGCGGCGGAGTAGAGCGGTCAAGCAAGTCGCCCAGCAGCGGATAGCGTCCGCCCAGGAAGTAGAGCGCGTAGGCCTGGCCGAAGGTCAGCACCGAGCCGATGAGGCAGACGCCGACGAAGATCACCCAGCAGAGGAAGATCAGTCCACCGAGGACGCCGAGGCCGATCAGGGCCACCATCCCGGCGGGGCCGGCCTTGTGCAGGCCGAGCCAAAGGATCAGGCCGACGATCCCAGGAGGGATTAGCGACAGCAGCAGGATCAGGACGACGGCGAGCTCGGCGACCAAGCCAAAGACGACGCCGAGCAGCACTCGAAGCAGAACGTAGAGGGCGACCTGGCCCGGCTCTGCTTCGACGACGGCGCGCAGGCGACCGAGGGCATTCGAGATGGTGCTGTCCTCGAGTGCGATAAATGGCAGGGCGAGGTCGCGCACTAGGAGATAAACGGCGCTGATGACCAGCAACACCAGGATGCCACCCGCGACGAAGCAGATCATCTGGGCGATGCGCAGGCCGGAGAAGAAACCGCCAGCGCTAATGTCGTGAGCGTGGTGGACGAAGTAGAGGACGACCGGAATAGTGAGCGGAAGAGTGACCAGCAGGATGCAAACGAAGAACAGGAGCTTCAAGCCAATCCAGCGCCAGGTGGTGGAGCTGACCCTGCGCCACACCGGAGCGACCCAGCTCTGGCGGGTTGCTACCAGTTCGACCAGTACAAGCTGCAGGCGGGATCCGATGTAGAGCAGGATGAGCCCGATGACCAGCGAAACCAGGCCGATGATGACGGCAAACGCGATGAGGAACGCCAGAGCGGCGGGAGGGAGTCCGTGCGTGCCGCTTCCGGTGCCGCGGGAAAAGCTGGAGGCGTTGAATCCGCCCATCTCGGCGAAGAAGGCGACCGCAGCGAGCTTGAAAAACGTGCGCCAGCGGAAGGGATTGGCGAGGAAATCCCGGGTACGTTGGAGGGCGGGACCGATGGCTTCGCTTGCGCTAAGTGGTCTCATAGCAGGGTAGGAGGAGATTAGCACGGGATTTGAGCATTCCTTCACTTTTCCTGCGTCGAGCCGGGAGCATCCCCAATGCGTGGCGTGCACAATCGCGCCAGTAAAGATTGGTGAGGCAAAACCAGGTTCAAGAAGACGCGGGATGCCCAATCTTTGCCGGTTCGTTAGGCCGGAGATTTGCATCACAGGTGACTAGACGCGGCAGTTTCGCGAAAGAGAGGATCTCAGCATGACGGATTATCGGGTTGCAAAGGGTGAGGCAAAGGAAGATCAAGTGACAGCGGCAATTGAGAAATTCACGTCGCAGATCCCGTCCAGCGTCTACTTGGCTGGTGCGCTGGGCTCAATGGTCGTTTCCCTTTGTCTGAAAGCGGCAAAGAAGGAGCACGAGGCACTGTTTGTAGGGCAATGGGCAGCTCCGTTCCTGCTGTTGGGGATTTATAACAAGCTGGTCAAGCAGCATGGTTCGGATGCACTTGTGGCTGAAGGTGCTTCCAACACCTAGGCCGAAGTTATCTTCCGGACTCGGCGCTTGCTTTGTTCCGGATCTAAGCGAGCCAGTCGTCCCACGCGGCGAGGGCACGCTCGCATTGCAGCCGGTGGCGTTCTTTCTTGTCGCGGATGCGGCGGCGAAGGTCGTCTTCCAGCGGCGGCAGCAGATCAAAGGTGATGTTGGCGGGCTGGAAGCGCTTGCTCTCTGCGTGGGTGATGTAGTGGGTCAGGCTGCCGTTGGCGGAGGCTCGCGGCGCGGGTGTGGGCTGCTTGCCATGCGCGAGGGCTGCGGCGTAGCGGCCGGCGAGGAGGCCCGAGGCGATGGATTCGGTATAGCCTTCGACGCCGGAGAGTTGGCCGGCAATCATGACGCTGGGGTGGGCGCGGAGTTGGAGCGTCTCGGTCAACAGCGTGGGGGCGTTGATGTAGGTATTGCGGTGGATCTGGCCGTAGCGCAGGAACGTCGCGTTTTCCAGGCCGGGAATGAGACGTAGTACGCGGGCCTGTTCGCCGAACTTGAGGTGATTCTGGAAGCCGACGAGGTTGTAGCTGTCGGCGCGCAGGTTCTCCTGGCGAAGCTGAACGACGGCGTAGGGCCAGCGGCCAGTCTTGGGGTCGGTGAGGCCGACGGGCTTCATGGGGCCGAAACGGAGCGTGTCGCGGCCACGGCGGGCGGTCTCCTCGATGGGCAGGCAGCCTTCGAAGTAGTGAACAGGTTCGGCGTCCGGGGTTCGAGGTTCGAGGGTTGACGGCAAGGCTTCCCAGGGTTTGGCAGGGACGGCTTCTGCGGTGGCGAGGGCGTCGAGGAAACGGTCGTACTCTTCTTTAGTGAACGGGCAGTTGATGTAGTCGGCGGTGCCTTTGTCGTACCGCGCGGCGAAGTAAACCTTGTCCATGTCGATGGTGGTCGCGTCGACGATGGGCGAGATGGAGTCGTAAAACGCCAGGTGGGCGGAGCCGGTGAGGCGGGTCAGTTCGGCGGTCAAAGCGGGTGAGGTGAGCGGGCCGGTGGCGAGGATGGTGATGGTTTTGGGATCGTGCTCATTGAGGGTGGTGACTTCTTCGCGGTGGACGGTGATGAGCGATTCGGACTCGATGCGGGCGGCGACGCGGCGGGAGAATTCGACGCGATCGACGGCGAGCGCGTGGCCCGCGGGAACGGCGGAGGCGTCGGCTTCGGTGAGCAGAACCGAACCGGCGCGGCGCATCTCCTGCTTCAGCAACCAGGGCGCGGTGTTTTCCGACTCCGATTTGAGCGAGTTGGAGCAGACCAGTTCGGCGAAGTCAGCGGTCTGGTGCGCCTCGGTGGAGCGGTTCGGGCGCATCTCGTAGAGGTCGACTTCGCAGCCAAAGGAGGCGGCTTGCAGGGCGGCTTCGGGACCGGCGAGGCCTCCTCCGATTATTTTTATTTTCTCTGCGTCCGACATGCGGTGCTGTCCAGTCTGTTCCTGTCTGCATGCTCTGGAAAGGATGCCCCCTCCCCCTACCCAGAAATCCTATAATCTTCAAAAAAAAGGACATCTACGAAATGGAATCCGCTAAGATCCTGATTCTATTGGAAGAGTTCCGCAAGATCTTCAATCCATGTGGCTTAGCAGGTTTTTCGAGGCAAAAGTGGGTGAATGCGGGCGCGGTTTCCTATTCTGTCGTGTTTCTATTGTACCCGGGTGTCAAGGATTGCAGGTCTGGTTGGGAGGGGTGCGCGGGTGGGTTTGAGGGCTAGTCTTGAACTTTTAGAGGGGCGCTGCGTAGAGTAATGTGTGCGGACGTAGGCTTCTGGAAACCCGTACTGAGGTTCTTATGTTCTGTCTGATCCTGCTGGTTCTGCTGTTTTCGCGGCGGCGGTATTGGTATGGCTGTCATCCGTACGGTTATGGCTATTACCCCTACCCGTATCCATATGGAGCGTATACGCCGTATGACCCCTACTGGCGGGCGCGGTATTACGGGTATGGCTACGGATATGGGTACCGTGGGCATTTCTGGTAGATCGCGGAGAGTTCAAGATTCCGAAGCCGCATCGATTGCGGTTTTCCTTGTGATTTTGGTGCAGGCCCTCAGCCCGCAGGCTGTCCAGGCCGGTTAGGCCTGGGACGTTCCCCCAGGCTACGGTAGCTCGCGCCTCCAGCGTGACTGTTAGCAGCCAATGTCTCCGCTCAGTCTCATAGGTCGACACAGTCTAGCTGCTACGCGCCGGGTGAGTCCGCGAGCTGCTGGAGGGCGTCGCCGGCGAGGCGCATTGTGGTCCACTCGGACATGGGCGTGGCGCCGAGAGAGTTATAGAAGTCGATGGCGGGGGTGTTCCAGTCGAGCACCGCCCACTCGAAGCGGGGGCAGCCTTCGGCGATAGCGATGGCGGCAACAGAGGAGAGCAGCGCCTTGCCAATGCCCTTACCGCGAAATGCGGGTCGGACGAATAAGTCCTCGAGGTAGATGCCAGCATGCCCGCGCCAGGTTGAGTAGTTGTAGAAATACAACGCGAAGCCAACAGGTTGGCCGTGCCACTCCGCAATCAAGCAGTGGAAACGCTTCTCTGGGCCGAAGCCATCGCGGAGCAGGTCAGCATGGGTGGCGACGGCGGAGGCAGGCTCCTTTTCGTACTCGGCGAGTTCGCGGATGAAGGCCAGGATTTCGGGAATGTCGTCTGGGGTTGCGGGTCGAATGGTGAGCATGCAGAGATGATTCTATTGCGTCGGGCACTGGGCGCTCCGGGCAAAATGCGGGGATTCTTCGCTGCGCTCAGAATGACAATCAAAAGAAGAACTGACAGCCAACGGAAGAATTGTCAGACCACAACCGCCAACCACCCTACCGTTGGGGGTGGTTCGACGGCGCGTCGGGGTTGGCGGCGAGCCATTTGTCGAGGGGGACGGTGAAGGCGAAAAGTTCCTGCTTGCCGTCCAGGGTGTGGACCATCTTCACGTAGAGTTCGGCGTGTTTGAGCGCGGGGTCGTCGAGATCTTTGATGTCGTAGAAAAGGTAGCCGGACAGCGTAGAGTGGGCATTGACGACGGTACCGGGGAAGCCGAAATCGTTGTCGTCCTCGGTGACTTTCTTGTCGATGGGAGTGCGCTTGATGGGGATGGGGATCAGCGGGATGTGAATGTCCTGGGTGCTGTGCAGGGTGAAGATGCGGCGGTTGATGTCGTCTTCAGTGGCAGCGGGAATTTTGTCGTTGTTGGCGGAGATGAACTGCATGCGGGCGTCGTCGAGCGAGAGCGCGCGGTCGCCGTCGTTGGTGATTACGACGCGGATGGGCAGTAGCCCGTGCTCGATGTAGGGCAGGCGGAAGAAGGGGCAGGCTTTGGGATCGTCGCAGGGTTCGGCGGCGATGGTGACATGCTCGTTGGAGTGGGTGTCGTTGGCGGCGTACTCGGCTGCTGGCTTGGCCGGCGGCGCGGATTTGTGTTCGGCGGCGGATGCAATTGACGGCATGAGGCACAAGAGTGCGAGGCAACCCACCCTTGCGCAGAGTGCGCGAACGGATGGACCACCCGGAGTTTGGTTGTGGCGCTGGTGGGGCTGTTTGCGATGCGGACTCATGCAGGCAAGACTATCCTCTTCGCTGGTACCGTGGTAGAGCGTAGTGGTGGAGCGAGGGGAAGTCCCGAACGTGGCCCAGATTCTGGTGATGGCGCTGTACAGCTTGCTCCTGATGGCCGTGCTGGTGGTGGGCGCGCCGTACTGGCTGGTGCGCATGGCTACCAGTGGCCGGTATCGGGAAGGATTGGGGCAGCGGCTTGGGCGGGTTTCGACGGCGTTGCGCGAAGCAGTTGCTGGGCGGAAGGTGGTGTGGGTGCATGCGGTCAGCGTGGGCGAGGTGCTGGCGGCTACACGGCTGGTGGCTGAGCTGGAGAAGGCGCTTGGCGAGGGCTGGGTCATCGCTGTCTCTACGACGACGGCGACCGGGCAGAGGTTAGCAAAGGAGCGGTTCGGAGCGGATCGAGTTTTCTTCTATCCATTGGATTTCGCGTGGGCAGTGCGGGCGAATCTGCGAGTGCTGAAGCCGAAGCTGCTGGTGCTGATGGAGAGCGAGCTGTGGCCGCGGATGCTGGTGGAGTGCGGGCGGGCGGGGATTCCGGTTGCTGTCGCGAATGCGCGGGTTTCGGATAGGAGCTACGCGCGGGGATTGCGGGTGAGGGCGGCTTGGGGGCGGGTGCTGCGGCGGGTTGATCTTTTTCTCGCGCAGAGTGAGGAAGATGCGCGGCGGTTGGTGGCGATGGGGGTGCGGGTGGAGGCGGTACGTGCGATTGGGAATTTGAAGTATGACGTGCGGGCTCCGAAGGCGAGTAAGGTGGCGGAATTAATCAAGGCGGCAGCGGCGGGACGGCCGATTGTGGTGGCGGGAAGCACTGTTGGCGGAACGAAGAGTGGCGATCCCAATGAAGAAAGCTGGCTCACAACGATATGGCAAGGCATGGACGTCGAAGCTCTCCTCGTGTTGGCGCCGCGCCGTCCGGAACGGTTCCAAGCCGTCGCGGATGATGCCTCAAAGGAGTTTGCGACAGTTCGAGCGACTGAGCTAATTGCAGGCAAGGAGGGAACGCAATTCTCCTATCAGGTGCGAGACCCCGGGGATCGACGGCCTGAGATTGTGGTTCTGGACACGATTGGTGACCTTGCCGCGGTGTACGGCATCGCAAATCTGGCTTTTGTGGGCGGTAGTGTGATCAAGCGCGGCGGCCATAATCCTCTGGAGCCCGCACAATTTGGTATTCCCATCATCATGGGACCGTCGTCTGAGAACTTTCGCGACATTGTTGCACGGATGAAAGCGGAGAATGCCATCTGCATCACAGATGGCGAAGCCCAGCTTCCTACAGAGCGAGCAGTTCCGAATCATCCTTTCCGAAGCGAGATTTACGCGATGCGGGACTCTCTGGAAACAGTGATGATGAGACTGCTGACTAACTACGAAGAGGCTCAGGCGATGGGCGAGCGGGGGCGGGCAGTTTTCGAGGCACAGCAGGGTGCGACGGGGCGGGCGGTTGAGGCGCTGGTTGGGATGGTGAGGCCGTGACGGCGCGGCGGAGGTGGGCATGGCCTCTGGTGCCGTCGTATGCGGCGGGCTTGACGGTGAAGGATGGACTGCGTGCGGCGGGGATGTTGCGGCTAAGAAAGCTGAAGTGGCCGGTGGTCAGTGTGGGGAGCTTGTCGGCGGGCGGTGCGGGGAAGACGCCGGTGGTGATTGCGCTTGCTGAGTTGTTGCGCGGGCGAGGGTGGGATGTTGATGTGCTGTCGCGGGGATATCGGCGCAGCGGGCGGGGCGTAGAACGGGTAGATCCCAATGCTGCGGATGCGGCGCGGCGGTTTGGCGATGAGCCGACGGTGATCGCGCTGCGCACCGGGGTTCCGGTGTGGGTTGGGGCCGACCGGTTTGTGGCAGGAAGTGCGGCCGAGGCGATGGACGAGGCGGATGCGATGCGTGGGGTGCATCTGCTGGACGATGGGTTTCAGCATCGGCGACTGACGCGGGCGCTGGATGTGGTGCTGGTTACGGAGGAAGATCTGGAGGAAGCGCTGCTGCCGGCTGGGAATCGGCGCGAACCACTGGCGGCGCTGCGGCGGGCGGATGTTGTGGTGCTGCGGGAGCAAGAGCGTGAGCGCATTCAGGTGCGGGTGCGGAGGCTGATGCGCGAGGGGGCGGCGATCTGGACGGTGCGGCGGACGCTTGAGCTTCCGGGGGAGGCCGATGTTCTCCATTCGAACGGTGGGGTGGTCGCCTTTTGTGGCATTGCGCGGCCCGCGGATTTTGTTGACACTCTTCGCACCGAGGGAGCGCGGGTGGTGGATTCGATTGCCTTCCCGGATCACCATCGGTATACGGCGGAGGATATGCGGCGACTGACGGAATGTTTGCGCGCGCGGACGGGAGAGGGGTTCATCACGACAGAGAAAGATGCGGTAAAGCTGACGCCGGAGTTGCGCGCACAGCTTGAAAGGGTCGCGCCTCTAGTGGTTGCACGGCTGCAGGCCGCGTTTGTCGATCCGCAGGAAGTAGTGCGGGAGTTGGAGGCACGTTTGCAGTGAGAGTGCTGATTGTGCGAATTGGGGCGATGGGCGATGTGCTGCACGCCATGCCGGCGGTGGCGGCTCTGCGCGCGGCGCATCCCGACTGGTTCATTGGCTGGGCGATTGAGCCGCGCTGGAGCGATCTGTTGCAGATTGCCGGCGATCCGGATGATCTTTCGCAGGGCGTAGGTCCGATGGCGCGGGCGCTGGTGGATCGCTGGTATCGCGTGGCGGCGGGCGAGTGGCGAAAGCGGCCGCTGGTACGCGCGACGCGGTCCGACATCTTCGCGTTACGCAGGCTTCTGCGTGGGGAGCGGTTTGACGTATGTGTTGATTTGCAGGGGGCGTTGAAGTCGGCGGTGATTGGAAAGATGGCGCGGGCGAAGCTGTTCGTGGGGCCGGCAGAGCCGCGCGAACGGTTGGCGCGCCGGCTTTATGGACGCAAGGTGGAGGTGCAGGCGTCGCATGTTGTCGAGCAGGGGTGCGAGTTGCTGGGCGCCGCGGTGGGCGAGGTGCTGAGGCCGGCGCGAGTGACACTGCCCATGGACGCGCGGAACGAGCTTTGGGCTGACGGTGTGGTGGGCGGCGAGCGGTTCTGCCTGATTTCTCCAGAAGCGGGGTGGGGTGCGAAGGTTTGGCCGGCGGAGCGGTTGGGGCGCGTGGCTGCGGAGTTAGGACGCGGCGGCGTGCGCACGCTGGTGAATGCGCCGGTGCATGGATCGCGCGTGGCTGAGGAGGTTGTCGCGTCGAGCGAGGGCCTCGCGCGCGCCGTGCCGTGTTCGGTCGGCCAGTTGATTGCGCTGGTGCGGCGGGCGGCGGTGGTGATTGCCGGAGACACCGGGCCGCTGCACCTGGCGGCGGCGCTGGAGCGGCCAGTGGTGGGCATCTTTGGCCCGACCGATCCGGCGCGCAATGGGCCGTATGGCACGCGTCAGCGCGTGCTGCGCGATGCGTCCAGCGTGACCAGCCACAAGCGCAGGGACGAGACCGAGGCTGGGATGCTGCAGGTTGGCGTGGATGAGGTGGTACAGGCTGCGCGGGAGATGCTCGGATAGCTCCCGCGCACGGTTGAAGCCCCGTAGATGAGAAGATCGTCTAGTACGGGAGAGGTTGCGTTAGAAAGTGAGTGGGCTTGCAGGTTGGCAGAAGATTGCGCGGCGGATACGCGTGCCGATGGGTTTCGTGTTTGCCGCGGTGTTTCTGTTTCTGGCGCGGCCAAGCGGGTGGACGATGCTGGCGAGCCTAATTCTGGTGCTGCCGGGACTATGGCTGCGTGGTTACGCGTCGGGCTATGTGAAGAAGAACGCCGAGTTGGCCACGACCGGGCCGTATGCGCACACTCGCAACCCGCTGTATCTGGGGTCGATGCTGATCGCTTTCGGATTTGCGGCCGCGGCGGCGAGTTGGGTGATTCTGGTGGCACTGGCAGTTCTGTTTGCGGCAATCTACATTCCGACGATCCTGGGCGAGGAGACCTATCTCCGCGAGCATTTCGCAGGCTTTGACGCCTATGCGCGCGCGGTGCCACGGTTGCTGCCCAGGCTGACTCCGGCGGAGTCCGGCGGCGAGAGTGGAGCCTTTGCGGCGGCCCTCTACCGCAAGCACCGCGAGTACAATGCTTTGATGGGCGTTGGCGCCATTTATCTGGCGCTGGCTTTGAAGTTCGTGTGGGAACAGCGCGAGTTCATCGTCGGCTTCTCGAAGCCGTCCTGGTGGCCATGAGCTGCCTCAAACTCAACTACCGGGGAAGCCTTTTGCTCAGTGCTCGACGTCCGCTCCACTGTTCTCTCAACCTTATTTGCATCCTTCTGGTTGCGGGAGGTGCGGCGCGTACCGGCGTAGCGCAATTCCTGGGACTGGGTAGCAAGCCGGCCGCGCCGGTGGTGATTCCAACGTTGCAGCCGCCGATTCCCGGCTATGTCTTCCCCGCGCACCAGACGCTCACCTTCACGGTGGATTGGCGAGTCTTCACCGGTGGCACGGCAGTCTTCCACCTGGAGCAGCAGGGCAACCAACTCCACGTTTCGGCTACGGCGGATACGGTCGGGGCTGTCAACATGCTCTTTCCGGTGGTTGACCGCTTCCAATCTGTGATGGACACGAAAACAGGCTGCTCCTCGGTGTTCTCGAAGCAGATTCAGGAAGGCCGTCGCAAGATATCGAGTGACCTGACGATGGACGCCAGTGCGGGCAAGCAGACGCAGGTGGAGCGAAACCTGGTGAAAAACACCCAGAAGACGCAGACGTCCTCAATCCCGGCCTGCGTGACGGACTCGCTCTCGGCAATCTTCTATGCGGCTTCGCAACGGCTCGTGGTGGGCCAGGATGTGGGGTTTCCACTGGCGGATGCTATGCGCACCGTCACCGTGATTATGAAGGTGGAAGCGAAGGAAGAGATCAAGACGCCTGCCGGGACGTTTCAGACCATCCGTGTGCAGCCGACGGCCGAAGAGGGCGTGGTGAAGAACCGTGGCAACATCTGGATCTGGTACACGGACGACGCTCGGCACATCCCGGTCCAGATCCGGGCGCGGTTGTTCTGGGGGACGATTACCTTCCATCTCCAGAACGTCGAAGCGAAGTGAACCAGGACCGGTAAGCAGAGTGAATTGAGAGGGCGAAGAGATGCTTTTTGAAGGAGATCCGGAACCTACACCGCCTGAAGGCTTGGTGATCGTAGCCCGTTTTGAGAGTCCAGTCGAGGCACAGATGGCGAAGGGGCTGCTGGAATCGTCCGGGGTGGAGTGCTTGCTGGTGGGAGAGAACGCGAACAACCTGATTCAGTCGGCTTTCCGGGTGCGGCTGCAGGTGCGGCTCGAGGATGAGGCGACAGCGCGCGAGTTGCTGGCGCCCGGCGTTGGCGAGGAGCCGGGCGAAGGCATTCCTGAGGCCTGAAAGACGGAACAAACCCCGATTCGAGGGGCGATTCGGGTGCGGCAAAAGCACGAACGCATCCGCCGGAGTTGAATTACGCGCACCCTTGCATGTAAGTTGGTCATGTTGCAGAGTGGAAAGCGAGCCCTGTCTAGAGTGTGTGCCGGGCAGGATCGCGGCTGAACATTGGTCAGGTTGCAACGCACGATTGTGATCGTCGATACTGCCGGTTTGGCGGTGGTTCGCGTGGAATGAATGGGCGGCTTTTTTCCGGAGTTGCACGGACGTGTTTCTAGAAGGGCGACGCTCGGAACTGTGAGCGCGATGAGAGGGCTGGAGTGATAGCAATGATGATTCCGAAGATGAAGAGTGCGGGTTCGTTGGCCGCTTGTTTTGTGGGTTTGGTGATGTTGGCTCAGCCAGGGCGCCTGATGGCGCAGGCAGCGACCATTCACGGGCACGTGCAGAATGCGGCGGGCCAGGCGGTTACGGCGGGCGAAGTGCGGTTGACGACCGAGAAAAACCCCAGCTCCCCCGGCGCGAAGTTCGAATACACATTCCCGCTCGACAACAGCGGCGATTACAAAGGCACGGACATTAAGCCTGGCAACTATATCGCCGGCGTCTTCTCGCAAGGACGCAGTGTGGACTTCATGCCCGCAGCGATCGTCGCCGGAGATAACAAGACGGTTGACTTCGACATGACTCGCCCGGAGTACATCGCGAAGATGAGTCCCGCGGACCGCGACGCGCTGGAAGAGTACAAGAAGAAGAACGCCGAGGTGACGGCAGCGAACTCCAAGATTGAGAACCTCAACGGCCTCTTGAAGACGGCGCGCGACGATACCAAAGCGGGCAACTTCGACGGTGCGGTGAAGGCCATGACCGATGCGACCACGGCCAAGCCGGATGAGGCGATTCTGTGGGACACGCTGGGCGACGCGCAGCTTGGCCTGGCCAACGCTGCTGCCAAGACGTCGCACGACAGCAAGACGACCGACCCGTCGCTTGGCGACAAGTACCAGGCAGCGATCACCTCCTATCAGAAGTCGCTTACCCTGAACGCGGCGTTGGCGAAGCCGAGCATGGATCTCATCGCGGCGGCGAACAATCAACTGGCGCAGGCGCTTGGCAGGATTGGCAAGACTGCGGACGCGTCGGCGGCGTACGAGGCTGCGGCGAAGGCTGATCCTCCCAAGGCGGGCATGTACTACTTCAATGAGGCGGCGACGGCGTTCAATGCGAACGATATGGACGGCGCGGCGGTTGCGGCGGACAAGGCGATCGCGGCCGATCCAACCAAGGTGGACGCGTATTACATCAAGGGCCAGGCGTTGGTGCAGAAGGCCACGGTGGATCCGGTGACGCAGAAGATCACCGCTCCGCCGGAATGCATTGCGGCCTACAACAAGTACCTGGAGCTGGCCCCGGACGGGCCTCATGCCGAAGAGATCAAGGGCATTCTGCAGGGAATTGGGGCGACGGTAGCGCAGCAATATAAAGCGCCACCCACCAAGAAGAAGTAGACGACTACCGAAGAATAGAATCGGCCCCGGGCATTGCGCCAGGGGCCGTTTTACTGGATACGGACTTTGCGGTGGCGAGGGCGTATTGAGGTAGGCTCGAAGGGTGTCAATGACCAATACCGCCGCAGAGACCCATATTCTCGGGTTTGCCGAGGCACTCGACGTTGTGTTGGGTCATTCCGCTGGCGTGCGCGCGCCCGACGCAGAGCGGGTTACGCTGCTGGCGGCGAGGGGCCGCGTGCTGGCGAAGGACTTGGCTGCGGACCGTGACCAGCCGCCGTTTGATCGCGCCACGCGGGATGGGTTCGCCGTGCGGGCGGCAGAGTGGTCGGCTGGGAAGACGCTACGGGTGATAGGGCAGGTTCGGGCAGGCGAGTTTTGGGGTGGCGGCGCGCTGGCTTCGGGGTGCGCGGTCGAGATTATGACCGGAGCCGCGGTGCCTCCCGGTGTCGATGCGGTCGCGATGATTGAACATGCGGAGCTGAATGGCGATGAAGTTTCGGCTGCGGCTGGCCGACAGTTGCGCGCGGGGGAGAATGTTGTGCCGCGTGGCAGTGAGGCTCGGCAGAGTGCGGTCTTGCTGGCTGCTGGGACGGAGATCGGTGCGGCGGAAATTGCGCTGGCTGCGGCTTGCGGGAGTACTGAACTGGCAGTCTACCGGCGGCCAGTCGTGGCGATTGTGGCAACCGGGGACGAACTGGTTGAGGTGGACCAGACGCCGGAGATGCACCAGATTCGCAACTCGAACGGGTATGCGCTGGCGGCGATGGTTGAGACTGCGGGTGGCGCGGCGCGGCGGTTGGCGATTGCCGTGGACACGTTGGGCGATGTGCGGGCGCGGATTGCGGAGGGAATGACGAGCGATCTGCTGCTCTTGTCGGGTGGGGTTTCGGCGGGGAAGTACGATCTGGTTGAAGAGGTGCTCGCGGAGTTTGGGGCGGAGTTCTTCTTTACTGGTGTGCGGATGCAACCGGGCAAGCCAGTGGTGTTTGGGCGGATACGGAACAGCGAGAACAAGCAGGAGCGAACGACAGAGATTCTGAGCGTTGCTCAGAATGACGAACGAAGCCAAGACGAACTAAGTCGCGTGGCGTATAGGTGGACCTACTTTTTTGGGTTGCCGGGGAATCCGGTTTCGACGCAGGTGACGTTTCACTGCTTTGTTGAACCGATACTGCGGGCGATGTGCGGAGTTGGTGTTGACGGCCCGAAGTTTGTTCAGGCGACCTTGGGCGAGGACGTTCGCGGCAAGACGGGGTTGACGCGGGTTCTTCCGGCGCGGCTGACGTTTGATCTCGTTCGGCCCAAGGTGAGGCTGGTTGGTTGGCAGGGTTCGGGCGACCTGGCGGCAAATGGGCAGGCGAACTGCTATGCGGTGCTGCCGGATGGGCACGATCTGCGGGCTGGGGATGTGATTACTGTGCTGCTGCGGTAGGCTTCCAGCATGAGCGATAAACTGAGCCACTACGATGAAGCGGGGCGGGCGCACATGGTGGATGTGAGCGCCAAGGCGGCGACGCGGCGGGAAGCCGTGGCTGAAGCGTTCGTCGAGTTGAGCGAGGCGGTGCTGGCTGCGCTGCCGGAGAATCCCAAGGGGAATCCGCTGGAGGTGGCGCGGTTTGCGGGGATTCAGGCGGCGAAGCAGACGGCGGCGTTGATTCCGATGTGCCATCCGATTGCGCTGAGTTTTGTGGATGTTGAGGCGACGGTGGTTGCGGGTGGCGTGAAGATTCGCGCTACGGCGGCGACGACTGCGGGCACGGGCGTGGAGATGGAGGCGATGGTGGCCGCGTCCGTCGCTGCTCTCACCGTTTATGACATGACCAAGGCGCTTGATAAGTCTATTAGTATAAGCAATATCGCCCTGATTACGAAGAGCGGCGGCAAGAGTGGGGAATACAGGCGTAAGCAATCTTAGTGCCAAATTGTTCCACGTGGAACAATTTGAGTTAACCCGTTTGTGGAAAACTTAGGCTTCCACGAGGCCATAGCGGCGCTGCCATTGGAGTTTGAGGCGGTCCCAGACGGCGGCGATTTCTGGTTCGGTGAGGGTAGGGTCGGGGGCGGCGGCGAAGCGCTCGGCTTCGAGTTTGGCGAGTTCGAGGATGGGGCGGTCGCGGAGGAGGTTAGCGACGCGGAATTCGGGCAGGCCGGTTTGGCGGGTGCCGAAGAATTCACCGGGGCCGCGCTGCTGGAGGTCGAGCTCGGCGAGTTCGAAGCCGTTCTGAGTGGCGACCATGGCGTTGAGGCGGGTTTCTGCCTGCTCGGTGACCTTTTCGCTGGTCATGAGGATGCAATAGCTTTTGGCGGCGCCGCGACCGACGCGCCCGCGGAGTTGGTGGAGCTGGGCGAGGCCGAAGCGGTCGGCGTGGTCGATGACCATGACGGAGGCGTTGGCGACGTCGACGCCGACCTCGATGACGGTGGTGGCGACGAGGACGTCGATGTCGCCGCGATGGAAACGGGCCATGGTGACCTCTTTGTCGTCCGCGGAGAGGCGGCCGTGGAGGATGCCGAGGCGGAGGCCGGCGAGGGCGCCGGTGCGGAGCTCGTCGTACATTTCGGTGGCGGAGCGGAGTTTGGGTTTTTCGAAGAGTTTGGTGGGTGTAGCGGATTTGCGGTTGGGCTTGGATGAATCAGAGGAGGTGCGTGCATCGGAGACAATGTTATGTGCCGGGCCTTCAGCCCTAGGATTTTTCATCGCGGCTAACCTAGGCCTGCGGCCTAGGCTGGTATGTTGTCGCGCCGTCGGCGCTTGGATCTGCGGCAGTTCGGATTTGGTGGCTTGAACGACATGTGAGGCGGTGAGGGACTTGCTGACCTGTTGACTTGCTGACTCGCTGGCTTGCGGCTCTTCGTCGTGGGCGAAGTCTAGTTCGGGCTGGTCGTCTTTTGCGCCTTCGATGACGGGGTAGACGAGGTAGGCCTGGCGGCCCTGGGTGACTTGTTTGCGGACGAAGTCCCAGACGTCCGCCGCGCGCTCGTCGGTGGTGCGGCGGGTGACGATGGGGGTGCGGCCGGGGGGCATCTGGTCGATGACGCTGACGTCCAGATCGCCGTAGAGGGTGAGGGCGAGAGTTCGCGGGATGGGCGTGGCGGTCATGGCTAGTACGTCGGGATCGGAGACGGCGCCGTCGGCGGCGGGTTTGCGCATGAGCTTGAAGCGCTGCTGGACGCCGAAGCGATGCTGCTCGTCGACGATGACGAGGCCAAGGTTGGCGAAGTCGGCTTTGTCTTCTTGAAGTGCATGCGTTCCGATGATGAACTGTGCGTCACCGCGCATGATGCGGCCCTGGGTCTGGCGCTTGGTGGCTGGGTCGAGTGAGCCGGTGAGGAGGACGATCTTGTATGGCTTGCCAGTGGAGGGCGAAATGGCGCCGTTGAGGAGCTTGCGGGCGGAAAGGTAGTGCTGGGTGGCGAGGATCTCGGTTGGGGCCATGAGGGCGGCCTGGGTTCCGTTCTCAATGGCGACCAGAGCGGCCTGCATGGCGACGATGGTTTTGCCGGAGCCGACGTCTCCCTGGAGGAGGCGGCGCATGGGCTGGGGCTTACGCATGTCGGCGACGATCTCGGCTAGTACTCTTTTTTGCGCAGAGGTTGGATGAAATGGGAGGATCTGCTTGATGGCATCGCGGACGTGGGGGCCGGTGGTGAAGGCGGTCCCGACGCGCTCGCGCATGCGGCGGCGCTTGAGTTC
>Ga0302279_10001915_pt1 | contig 28647 bp, 25 predicted proteins | sample III_Bog_N3_3_FD_194541 | JGI IMG/M metagenome (GOLD analysis project Ga0302279, IMG submission 194541) | Peat permafrost microbial communities from Stordalen Mire near Abisko, Sweden - III_Bog_N3_3 | ecosystem: Environmental > Terrestrial > Soil > Wetlands > Peat | place: Sweden: Abisko... | reverse complement strand
TACACCCGCGTCTCCGCGATTCTAGCCGGCTCGCGGGCAGCCATCCCCAGCTTCTAGAATCGGAGCCGCCGCCGGCGCAGACCGGCGGGGTCGCCAACCACGAGGGAGAAACATGTTCAGGTCTCGACTGGCTTGCATCGCCGCGGCAGCGGCGCTGTGCACCGCCGCCCATGCCCAGCCGCAGGCGCCGGTGCAAAGCGCGTTCGACACTGCCCCCGCCGGCAACGCCGACGCGCCCCGACCGACGTTCGAGTTCGCACGCGTGCGCTCGAAGATCCAGTCCAACGACGTCATCGGCCACCTGCGCAAGGGCTTCTTCTGTGGGACGGACGGTGACTCGCGCGCCGTCCCCACCATCGAGCAGGTCACCAACTACAACGGCCAGCTGGCTTTCAAGGCGGTGACCAAGGAACTGAACGTGCCCGTGTTCGAGCGCGACCTGTCGCCGTTCGAGACGGGCACGCCCAAGAGCGCCGACTACCGCATCGGCGGCGTCGTGCAGCGCATGTACTTCGACACCTGCAGCGACGGTGTGCGCCGCAAGGGCAGCCTCGAGATCGAGGTCAAGTGGGAGGTGTATTCGACCAAGCTCCAGCGCGTCGTGCTCAGCGCCACCACCGCGGGCAGCTACAAGTCGGACGACTTCGTCGCCGGTTCGTTCGACAGCCGCGCCTACTTCAACTCCCTGCACGACTTCATGGTGTCGGACGCGTTCAAGTCGCTGGAAGCCGGTCGCCTGCCCGAGGGCGCGAACGTTCCGGCATGGCCACCGCTGCACCTGAAGGAAGGCGCCACCATCGAGGGCAACGCGCAGGCGCGCGCCGAGGCGCTGGCCAAGGCGGTGGTGACGATCGTCAGCGACAACGGCTCGGGCACCGGCTTCTACATCGCCGAAGGCTACCTGCTGACCGACCGCCACGTCGTCGGCTCGCAGCGCTACGTCAAGGTCAAGCTGGCCAACGGCAGGCAGCTGGTCGGCGAGGTCGTGCGCCAGGACGCCGCGCGCGACGTCGCGCTGCTGCAGACCGAGCCATCGGGCACACCCTCGCTGCGCGTGATCCTGGCCGATCCACCGGTCGGCGCGAGCATGTATGCGATCGGTTCGCCGCTGGGCGAGACGCTGGCCGGCACCTTCACGCAAGGCGTGCTCAGCGGCATCCGCGAGGTCAACGGCACTCGCTTCTTGCAGAGCGACGCGGCCATCAACCATGGCAACAGCGGCGGCCCGCTGATCGACGCGACCAGCCACGTGGTCGGCCTGGCCGACCTGGTCGTCAACCAGGCCGCCGGGTTGTCGTTCTTCGTGCCCATCAAGGACGCGCTCGACCGCCTCGCGATCGTCGTGGACTCGCCCCCGCCAACGCCCTGACGGCCGCGTCCTGGCTGCGCCACGAGCGGCCGCGGCCGCCGACGGCGAGCCGGCGGCGGGCGCGGTCGAAGTCTCGAGCGGCAAGCGTGCCGCGAGTCTTCTCGCAGATCGATGTGGAGGGGCCCTCGATCAGGGGCAGGGACTTGTCCGCAGTCAGGCCGGCTGTTCGCGCGAGCAGGCCCAGAACGAGCGCAGCAGCGACGCGCCCGGTCCGGTCTGCGCGGTGCCCTTCCAGCGCGCCGCGGCGAGTTCGACGAACTCCTCGGGCGCGGGCCGCGAGAAGCCCATCGTCCAGTCGCCGAACTCGCGCTCGAGGACGGGCTGGTTCATCAGCTCGTTGATCTGGTAGTGGCTCTCGCTGGCGCGGATGCGGGCGAAGGTCTCGAGGACGGCATGCTCCTCGCCTTCGAGGTACTGCATGAAGTTGCCGTCGCAGTACAGCAGCACGCCGGTGATGCCGTTGAGCGCATTGAATCGGCGCGCCTGCGCGACGATGTGGTCGATCTGCTCGTCGAGCAGGTTCCAGGACGCGGCGCTGACGTAGGCGATGGCGTGCATGGCGGTCGGCTCAAGTCAGGCGAACGCAGCGTGGCGCAGGTCGGCGGTCTTGAACGCGGCGACCAGGCCCAGCAGTCCGGCAGCCTGCTGCTTGAGGCTTTCGGCCGCGGCGGCGCTCTGCTCGACCAGCGCGGCGTTCTGCTGCGTGCCCTGGTCGATCGATGCCACCGCCGTGTTCACCTGCACGATGCCCGTGGTCTGCTCGCTGGACGACGCATTGATCTCGCCCATCAGGTCGGTCATGCGGCGCACCTGGGTGACGACATCGTCCATCGTCGTGCCCGCCTCGCCGACCAGGTGCGAGCCAGCCTCGACCTTGGAGACCGAGTCGCCGATCAGGCTCTTGATCTCGCGCGCCGCCTGCGCCGAGCGCTGCGCGAGGCTGCGCACTTCGCTGGCCACGACCGCAAAGCCGCGGCCCTGCTCGCCGGCGCGCGCCGCTTCCACCGCCGCGTTCAGCGCGAGGATGTTGGTCTGGAACGCGATGCCGTCGATCGTGCCGATGATGTCGGAGATCTTGTTGCTGGACGCGCTGATCTCGCTCATCGTCGTGACCACGCGCTGCACCACCACGCCGCCCTTGCCGGCGACGTCGGCGGCCGCGGCGGCGAGCTGGCTCGCGGCGCGCGCGCTCTCGGCGCTCTGCTGCACGGTGGACGTCATCTGCTGCATCGAGGCGGCGGTCTGCTGCAGCGCGCTGGCCTGCTGTTCGGTGCGGGCGGACAGGTCGTGGTTGCCCGAAGCGATCTCCGACGACGCCGTCGCGATGCCTTCGGCCGACTGGCGCACCTGGCCGACCATCGTCACCAGGCTGGCGTTCATCTTGTCGAGCGCGGCCAGCAGCTTGCCCGTCTCGTCATGGCGGTCGACGACGATGGTCGAGCGCAGGTCGCCGGAGGCCACGGCCTCGGCCAGCACCACGCAGCGTTCGAGCGGGCGGGTGACGGCCAGCGCCAGCATCCAGCCCATGGCCAGAGCAGCGGCCACGGCCACGCCGCACACCGAGATCATCGTCAGGCGATCGTTGGCGTAGCTGTCCTCGGCCATCTTCACGCGCCGGCGCGACAGGTCCTGGTCGTAGGCGATGTAGTCGTTGGTCGCCTTCAGCAGCGCAGCCAGCGTCGGGCGGCAGTTGGCGTTCATGCGCGCGATGGCCTCGTCCTTCTGGCCGTCCAGCACCTTGCCGACGATGTCATGCGCGATGACGCTGTACTTGGCCTCGATGCGTTCGATCTCGGCCAGCAGCGCGCGATCCTGCTCGGTGACGTCCGGCGCCCGCGCGACCGCATCCTTCAGCGCGGCCACCGCGGCATCGACCTCGGCATCGGCGCTCACCACCGCGCTCTTCTCGAGCTCCAGATCCTTGGGTTCGGTCACCAGCACCAGGTTGCGCGCGGCAATGGCGCGCCGCATGGCGGCGCCGCGTACCTCGACGGCCAGGCGCTCGCGCGTGCCCACGCCCGACAGGTAGTTGGCAAAGCGGTCGTTCGAGCTGCTCAACGACCGCAGCGACAGCATCGACACCAGCAGCACGATGGCCGCGAGAAGGGCGAAGCCAAGCATCAGCTTGGTCTTGACGCGAAGGTCGGCGAATTTCATGGAGCAGGCTCCGGGTTGGGACTGCCCCTGTTATCGGAGACGCCGATGCCCGGGCACAGTCGGGAGCCATTGATGAGCGCGCGGTATCAAGAATTCCCCACTTGAGACCCCCGCGGATCGGCCGTCCAGACCCGCCGCGGTTGCGCTACCGGAAGAACGCGCTCGGCGTCTCGCCGAACTGGCGCTTGAACATCGCCGCAAAGGCGCTGGGGCTGTCGTAGCCGAGCCCGAGCGCCACGTCGACCACCTTGTCGCCGACGGCCAGCCGCTCCAGTCCGTGCAGCAGGCGCGCCTGCTGGCGCCATTGGCCGAAGGTCATGCCCGTCTCGCGCAGGAACAGGCGCTGGATGGTCTTGGCGGCGATGTCCAGCGTGACGGCCCAGTCGGCCAGCGTCGAGACGTCGTCGGGCTGCTCGGCGATGCGCGCGCAGATGCGGCGCAGGCGCTCGTCGGCGGGCTGCGGCAGGTACAACGGCAGGACGGGCAGCGCGTGCAGCTCGTCCAGCAGCAGGCGCATCAGTCGGCCGTCGCGCGAGTCGGCGTCGTAGGGCAGCGGCACCTGGACGGCGGCCCGGATCAGCTCGGCCAGGAGGCCCGAGACCCCAACCGCCTGCGCCTTGGCCGGCAGGTGCGCCGCGGCGTCGGGCCGCACGTAGATGCTGCGCATGTGGACGACGCCGATGCAGCGGATGTGGTGCGATACCCCGGGCGGCATCCAGATCGCGCGCGTGGGCGGCACCACCCACTGGCCGCCGTCGCCGCCCACCATCATCACGCCGTGCTCCGCGTAGACCAGCTGGCCGCGCGCGTGGTGGTGCAGCGCGATGACGTGGCCGGCCGGATAGTCGATCGCCTTCGTGACGACGGGCAATGCATCGACGTCGCGCTCGTCGGGAACGACCGGGCGATAGACGGAATCGAGGATGGCGGTCATGGCGAGCGGCAACGGGGCTGTCCTTTTCGCGCGGATCGGAGCCCGAACGGCGCGAGACAGGCATCGATGTTATTCCTAACATCGCGTTTCCGCAGTGCTCCAGATCCCACTCCCATGTCGACGACCACCGCCACCCTGCCCTCGCCGCCCGCACGCCGCGGCGCCTCGTTCCGCGTCCTCGGCGCGATCAGCACCGCGCACATGATCAACGACATGATGCAGTCGCTGATCATCGCGATCTACCCGATCCTCAAGGGCGAGTTCGCGCTGAGCTTCACGCAGATCGGGCTGATCTCGCTGACCTACCAGCTGACGGCCTCGCTGTTCCAGCCGCTGGTGGGCCTGTACACCGACAAGAAGCCCGTGCCGTACTCGCTGCCGGCGGGCATGGCGTCCACGCTGGTCGGGCTGGTGCTGCTGGCCTACTCGCCCAACTTCGCCACGGTGCTGGCGGCCGCCGCGCTGGTCGGCACCGGCTCGGCGATCTTCCATCCCGAATCGTCGCGCGTCGCGCGCATGGCCTCGGGCGGGCAGCACGGCCTGGCGCAGTCGCTGTTCCAGGTCGGCGGCAACACCGGCAGCGCACTCGGGCCGCTGGTGGCCGCCGCGATCATCGTGCCGCACGGCCAGGCCAGCGTCGCCTGGTTCGCGCTGGTGGCGCTGGTAGGCATCGTGCTGCTGCTGCAGGTGAGCAAGTGGTACTCGGCCAACCGCGTGGTGGTCGCCAGGGGCGCGTCGCGCGCGCAGGCGCCGGCGCTCTCGCGCGGGCGTGTCGCGGGCGCAGTGGCGGTCCTGCTGGTGCTGATCTTCTCCAAGTATTTCTACATTGCCAGCATCAGCAGCTTCTACACGTTCTACCTGATCTCCAAGTTCGGCCTGGGCGTGCAGTCGGCGCAGATGCACCTGTTCCTGTTCCTCGCGGCGTCGGCCGCGGGCACGCTGATCGGCGGCCCGGTGGGCGACCGCATCGGCCGCAAGCCGGTGATCTGGGGCTCGATCCTGGGCGTGGCGCCGTTCGCGCTGGCGCTGCCGCACCTGGGCCTGTTCTGGACGACCACGTTCACGATCCTGATCGGCCTGATCCTGTCGTCGGCGTTCTCCGCGATCCTGGTCTACGGACAGGAGCTGATCCCCGGCAAGGTGGGCGCGGTGTCGGGCCTGTTCTTCGGCTTCGCGTTCGGCATGGGCGGCCTGGGCGCGGCGGCGCTGGGCATCCTGGCCGATGCGACCAGCATCGACTTCGTCTACAGCGTGTGCGCATTCCTGCCGCTGCTGGGCGTCGTCGCCATCCTGCTGCCCAACACGCGCAAGGCCGCTGCGCGTGCGTGACGCGCGGGGCGACATGCGCTTTGCGTGCAAGGTTATGCGGCCGCGGGACCGGGGTGTCTGACGCGAGCCCGTAGGATTGCGGGCTGTCTCCAAGCTTTCGAAAGCCTCCGCATGCCCCTGCTCCGCCGCACCGTCGTCCATTCGCTGGCCTTGGCCGCCCTCGCCGCAACGGCCCTGGCCGCGCAGGCCGCGCCCGTCACGCTGCTCAACGTCAGCTACGACGTGACGCGCGAGTTCTACCGCGACTACGACGCCGCCTTCATCGCGCACTGGAAGCAGGCCAGCGGCGAAACGATCGTCGTCAACCAGTCGCACGGCGGCTCGAGCAAGCAGGCGCGCAGCGTCATCGACGGCCTGGAGGCCGACGTCATCACGATGAACCAGGCCACGGACATCGACATCCTGGCCGAGCGCGGCGCGCTGATTCCCGCCAACTGGGCGACCCGATTGCCCGACAACAGCGCGCCCACCACGTCGGTGCAGGTGATCCTCGTCAAGAAGGGCAACCCCAAGGGACTGCACGACTGGGCCGACCTGGCCCGGCCCGGCGTCAGCGTGGTGATCCCCAATCCCAAGACCTCGGGCAACGGACGCTACGCGTACCTGGCTGCGTGGGGCAGCGTCATCAAGGCCGGCGGCACGCCCGCGCAGGCGCGCGAGCAGGTGGCCAAAACGTTCGCCAACGTGCCCGTGTTCGACGGCGGCGGCCGCGCGGCGACAACCACCTTCGCGCAACGCGACATCGGCGACGCGCTGGTCACCTTCGAGAGCGAGGTCCAGCTGATCAAGGCGGAGTTCGGCGACCACTTCGAGATGGTCTATCCGAAACGCACGGTGCTGGCCGAGAACCCGGTGACCGTGGTCGACAAGGTGGTCGACCGCAAGCACACGCGCAAGCAGGCCGAGGCGTACCTGCAGTGGCTGTACTCCGACGACGGCCAGGAGATCGCCGCCAGGCACGGCCTGCGCCCGCGCAGCGCGAAGATCCTCGCGGCCCACAAGGAGTTCCCGAAGGTCGACACCTTCACCGTCGACGAGGTGTTCGGCAACTGGAAGTCCGCGCAGAAGACCCACTTCGACGATGGCGGCACCTACGACCAGATCCTGGCGGCAACACACCGGCAGTGAGGCCGCGACGGGCGCCCGTGCGGGCGCGTCCGGAGGGGATCGGGCAAAATGCCGGCTCGCGCGACGCGCCGCCCGCCGGAGCCATCCTGATGGGGCTGCCGGCGCTTCCCACTCCATGGCCGGCGGCACGCGCCGAGCCATCCCACTGCTCCGAGATGACTCCAGATCCCCGCGCCGAAGGCGCTCCAGCGTCCGCAGAAGACGACGCGGCCGACAAGCCCGCCTACCCGCGCCGCGGCATCCGCAGCTTCGTGCTGCGCGCCGGCCGCATGGGCAGCGGCCAGGTCAAGGCGATGGAGACGCTCGGGCCGCTATACGTGCTGCCGTATCGGACCGAACGGCTGGACTTCGACGCCGCGTTCGGCCGCCACGCGCCCACCGTGCTGGAGATCGGCTTCGGCATGGGCGACGCCACCGCGCAGATCGCCGTGGCGCGGCCGCAGGACAACTTCGTCGGCATCGAGGTGCACACGCCCGGCGTCGGCGCGCTGCTGCAACGCATCGAGGAGCGCCGGCTCACCAACCTGCGCCTGCTGCAGCACGACGCCGTCGAGGTGCTGCGCGACATGATCGCGCCCGGCTCGCTGGCCGGCGTGCACGTGTACTTCCCCGACCCGTGGCACAAGAAGAAGCACAACAAGCGCCGGCTGATCCAGGCCGAATTCGTGCGGGAATTGAGTTCGCGCCTCGCGCCGGGCGGCTACCTGCACTGCGCCACCGACTGGCAGCCCTACGCCGAGCAGATGCTGCAGGTGCTGGGCGCCGAGCCGACGCTCGCCAACACGGCCGACGGCTACGCGCCGCGACCCGACTGGCGCCCGCTGACCAAGTTCGAGAACCGCGGCATCAAGCTGGGCCACGGCGTCTGGGACCTGGTCTTCACACGCCGCTCCTGATCTGTCTTTGGTCGAGCCTCAGCGACCGAACGCCAGCACGAACGCCGACGCGGCCAGGCAATACGGCCCGAACAGGTACCAGCGGCCCTGCTCCAGCCACTTCGACAACCAGCGCAGCGCCAGCCAGCCGGCCACGAAGCTCAACAGCATGCCCAGCAGGGCCGGGCCCGCGAGCGCGGCGAGGTCGTGCAGGCCGCCGGGCGCCTGCGCCTGGTCTTTCAGCAGGCGATGGCCTTCCTTGACGATGACGGCCGGCGTCAGCACGACCGCGAGCGCGAAGCTGAACTCCTCCGCGCGGATCCGGTCCACACCCAGCATCATGCCGGTGGAGATGGTCGCGCCGGAACGCGAGAAGCCGCGGAACGGCAGGCACAGGCCCTGGACGGCGCCGATCCAGACCGATCGCACGATCGACAGCGGACCGCCGGGATTCTTGAGCAATCCGGACACGAGCACGAGCACGCCCGCCGCCGCCAGGCCGCCGGCGATCAGGTAGGCGTTGCCGAACAAGGTCTCGATCTCCGCGTGCTGCGAGCCGCGCAGGACGACCTTCTCGATGAACAGCATCAGCGCCAGGCCCACGACGCCGGTGGCCGCCGTCGCAGCCACCACGAACTTCAGCGTTTCGATGAACCGGGCCTTCGACGAGAAGAAGCTCGCGCGCCACGATTTCCAGAAGTACCCGATCACCGCGAACATCGTGCCGGTGTGCAGCATGACGAGCAGGAACGTCATCTGAGGGGATGTCGGGTCGAGCCCCAACAGCTTCTCGGCCATGATGACGTGGGCCGAGCTGGAGACGGGCAGCAGTTCGGCGACGCCCTGCACGATGGCGAGCACCAGGATGTGGATGAAGTTCATGGACAAGGCGCAGTGCGCGGGACGCAAAAGCGTCGGATGATACGCGGCGGAAATTACGTTCGCGTGAGAGCCCCACGAACGAGGCAGACCGCGCCGCCCTCCGACTTCGCGCAAAGACCCGTCCTCCTGAGCGCAGTCCCAGGATCACAAGCCAGGCAAGCCTCAGTTCGGCTTGGGCGACACCGACATGTGCAGTCCCTGCGGCGTTACCGTGATCGGCGAGGCCACCAGGTTCAGGCGATCCATCTCGTCGGCCTGCGTGGGCTTCATGCGATACAGCACGAGGTCTTCCAGTGCGTTCTCCGCCACCAGGCCGCCGATGCGCTGCGCGGCGCCGCGCAGGTTGTTGGAGCCACTGGACAGCGTCAGCTCGCGCACCCGCACCTGCGTCATGCGGATGGTGTGGTCGGATGCCTGGAAGCGCAGGGCGTAGTCCAGCTTGACGTGGCCCATGGCCGACGAGCCGAACAGGCGATCCAGCGCCGTCACGTCGAGCTCGGTGCCGACGCGGTTCTGCTGCGGGATCAGCGTCAGCACGGGATTGGTGATGCTCAGGTCGATCACCTCCAGCACCTTGCGCTCCATCGGGAACTGGCGCGCGAGCAGCAGCGTCAGCTGCGATTCGCTGATGTCGACGTCATGCGTGCCGATCAGGCCGGCGCAGCCCGAAAGAAGGCCAAGCACGCCCGCGCACATGGCGCCTGCGCCGAGCGCCATGCGCAGCAGCGTGCGGCGCCGGTAGCGCCGGCCGACCTGCTGCTCGTCTCGTCCATCAGTCATTGCGGCCATGCGTCCAGTCTTTCACTGCCCGTGCGCGAAGAGCCGGGCCTTGCTCCTTCAACGCGCCGGGAGCGCCGCTGGCCGACACGGTCCGCATGTCGTCGACGCGCACTCGAGCATCGATTGCAGTCCGGCGGCGATTGCTGCTACATTACTGACCAACGAGTCATTAACGCGATGTCCCCGTTTTCCCACGATCCCTGCCTGTTTCGTCGCCGCCGCAAGGACGCCCGCCCGGCCGAATTGCTCGAGGCCGCGCTGACGCTGTTCGTCGAGAAAGGCTTCTCGGCCACGCGCAGCGAGGAGGTGGCCAAGGCGGCCGGCGTCTCCAAGGGCACGCTGTATCTGTATTTCCCCAGCAAGGAAGAACTGCTCAAGGCGGTGATCCAGCACTTCCTGGGCACCGAGATCCAGGCCGGCGTGCAGGAAGCCGCGGCCGCCGACGGTCCCACCGCGCAGGTGATGGAGCACCTGCTCGTGACCTGGTGGCGGCGCGTCTACGAAGGCCCGGCCTCGGGCGTGTTCAAGCTGGTGATCACCGAGATCCGCAACTTCCCCGAGATCGGCGAGTTCTGGGTCGAGCAGGTGGTCGGGCCTGGCGAGGCGCTCGTTTCGCGCCTGCTGCAGCGAGGCATCGAGCGCGGCGAGTTCAAGTCGGTGGACGTCGCCTTCGCCACGCACTCGATGCTGATGCCGATGGTGCTGCTGTGCGTGCACAAGCACTCGTTCGCCGCCTGCGGCATCGCCAAGGAACTGGAACTCGATCCGGTGGCCTTCATGCACGCGCATTTCCGCCTGATATTCACGGGCCTGGAGGCTCGCTCCACAGAATCCGGCCCCGCCGGCGCTCAACAGGCCGGCCAGCCCGCATAGAATTTGAGGGTTTGCCCGCACCCCTTTCGCTCCGAGGAACACGCATGAACATCGAACAAGCCCGTTTCAACATGATCGAACAGCAGATCCGCCCCTGGGACGTGCTGGACAAGGGTGTGCTGGGGCTGCTGGCCGTCGTCCGCCGCGAAGATTTCGTGCCACCCGCCTATCGCGCGCTGGCCTTCGTCGACACCGAAGTGCCGCTGGGCGAAGGCGAGTCCATGCTGGCGCCGCGCGTCGAGGCGCGCCTTCTGCAGGACCTGCAGGTGCAGCGCCATGAACGCGTGCTCGAGATCGGCACCGGCTCGGGCTTCATGGCGGCGCTGCTGGGGCATCGCGCGCAGAGCGTCGTCACGCTGGAGGTCAAGCCGGCGCTGGCCAAGGTGGCCGCCGAGAACCTGCGCCGCAGCGGCGCGTCCAACGTCAGCGTGGTGCAGCACGACGGCTCGCACGGCTATGCCGCCGAGGCGCCGTTCGACGCGATCATGCTGTCCGGCTCTGTCTCCAAGGTGCCCGAGGAACTGCTCAAGCAACTCAAGCCGGGCGGCCGTCTGGTCGCCATCGAAGGCGACGAGCCGGTGATGGAGGCGGCGCGCTACACCGCCAACGCCGACGGCAGCTTCTCGCGCGTGGGCCTGTTCGACCTGAACGCGCCGCGCCTGCTGGGCTTTCCCGAGCCCGCCCGTTTCCATTTCTGAAATAACACCGCAGACGGCACATTCCGGCGGCCGCTTGCGGCCCGCCGGGGCAGTGCTGCGCCTGTCGACTGATCGTGGCCTGGCTACGGTTCGTCGGCCGAATCGTCGTCAGGGGGTGCGCCGGCTGCAAGTCGTCGCATCGTGCGTGCATGGCGGCCCTCGAGGCCGTACAAAGCTGTCCCAACGCCAACCGGCATGATCACCCAAGGATCTTCCATGTCCCTCTCGCGCGCAGGATTCGTCTCGATGTCGCAGGCCCTCAAGCCGCTTGCTGCCGCTCTCGTGCTGGCATTGGGCGCTCTTGGCGCACAGGCGCAGAGCCTGAGCGAAGTGGTGCAGGCGGCGCGCAGCGTCGATGCCACCTACCTGGACGCGCGCTCGAACGCAGATGCCGCGCACTATCGCTACGAGCAGCAGCGCTCGGTGCACCTGCCCACGGCGGGATTGCAGGTGCAGGCCGGGCGCAACGACAACACCTCCCCTCAGTTCATCGAGACCGCCAACGGCGGCGCCGTCTTTCCGGAAACCGTCAAGACGACCAGCATCGGCGCGACGCTGAACGCGCAGCAGAACCTCTACAACCGCCAGAACGACCTCGCCATCGACCAAGCCCAGCGGCAGGAAGACATCGCGCAGTCGCAGCTTGCGCAGGCCGACCAGGATCTGATCGTGCGCGTCGCCCAGGCCTACTTCAACGTGCTGGCCGCGGCCGACGCGCTGACCTCGGTGCAGGGCAACAGCAAGGCGATCGGCGAGCAGCTGGCTTCGGCCAAGCGCAACTTCGAGGTCGGCAACGCCACCATCACCGACACGCGCGAAGCCGAGGCCCGCGCCGACCTGGCGCATTCGCAGCAGATCGCCGCGGAGAACGACCTGCTCGTGGCCAAGGTGACGCTGGATCACCTGGTTGGCCGCAACGGCGTCACGCCGCATCCGCTGATCCTGCCGGCCGCCCTGCCGCCCGTGATGCCCAGCCAGGCCGCCGACTGGGTCACGCTTGCCGAGTCGTACAGCCCGACGATCAAGCAGGCTCAGCTCGGACTGGAGGTCGCCGAACTCCAGACGCAACGTGCTCGCGCCGGCCACCTGCCCACGCTCGTCGCCGCCGCCAACTATCAGCGCAGCCGCGCGCACGAGGCCATCAACATCCCCGACGGCTCGGGCACCGGCAACAGCCGCAACGCCGGTGTCACGGTGACCCTCAACGTGCCGATCTTCTCCGGCTTCCTGATCCAGAACCAGGTCAACGAAGCCGTCGCGCTGGAGCAGAAGGCGCGCACCGATGCCGACGGCGCGCACACCGCCGCGGTCCTGGCCACGCGCATTGCGTTCGCCAACGCGCAGTCGCAGGCCGCGCAGGTCAAGGCGCTCGAAGCCGCCGAAGCATCGAGCAAGCTGGAGCTGGACTCCACGCTGCTGGGCTACAAGGTCGGCGTGAAGGTCAACCTGGACGTGCTCAACGCACAGTCGCAGTTGTACGGCGCGCAGCGCGACGCCGCGGGTGCGCGCTACAACGACCTGGTCTCGCAACTGAAGCTGCGCCAGGCGGCGGGCAACCTGACCGACAACGACCTGCTGCCGATCGACGCGCTGCTGGTCAAGTAGGCCTGCCGACGCCAGGCCGCGCGACACGCTCGCGACATCCCCCGTCCGTGGGATGGACACTTTCGCACGCACCCCCGAAGTAGTGCTTCGCGGGGGGATCGGCGAGCCTATGATCCAAGCATGATGCAAGACACTGGCGGGGCTGCATGGGATGGCAGCCTGGAAACGTTCCGGCTGCTCGCCAACGGCTTGCAGGCAATGATCGCCTATTACGACTCGAAGGAGCTGGGCTACGGTTGCCGCTTCGCCAACAAGGCCTACGCCAGTGCGTTCGGGCTGACCGAAGCCACGATCATCGGCAAGACCTTCGTCGAGATCATCGGCGAGAGCGCCGCGCGCGAGGTGCAGCCGTCGGTTGATCTGGTCGTCAACGAGAAGCGCGCGGTCTCCTACGTGCGCGAGCTGACGGGGCCCGACGGCAACAGCCGCTGGATCGAGGTCAACATGCTGCCCAACCTGGTGCAGCCGACCGCCACCCCGGTGGGCGCCTTCGTCATCGTCACCGACATCACCAAGCACCGGCTGGCCACGCAGGCGCTGCAGGAATCCGAGGAACGGCTGGCCAAGTTCATGCAGGCCAGCGCCGAAGGCATCGCCTTCCACCGCGACGGCATCGTCACCGACGCCAACCCGCCGCTGTGCGAGATGCTGGGCTACACGCTGGCCGAGGTGCGCGGCTGCCATGCACTCGATTTCGTGGCGGTCGAGCACCGCGCGCGCGCGCAGGCCGCGCTCGAAGGCGGGCAGGACCTGAGCTACGAAAGCGTCATCATCCGCAAGGACGGCAAGCGCATCCCCGTCGAACTGATCGGACGCACGCTCGTCTACGGCGACGAGAAGCTGCGCATGTCGGTGGTGCGCGACCTGCGCGACCGCCACGCCGCGCAGGCGCGCATCCACCACCTGGCGCACCACGACGCGCTGACCGGGCTGCCCAACCGGATGTCATTCATGGAGCGCCTGGGCCAGCAGATCGACCGGTCGCGCGGACGCAGCAATCCGCTGGGGCTGCTGTTCGTCGACCTCGACCACTTCAAGCGCGTCAACGATTCTCTGGGCCACCTGATCGGCGACCGCCTGCTGCAGACCGTGGCTGCGCGCATCTCCGCCAGCCTGCGCGCGGGCGATGTGGTGGCGCGCTTCGGCGGCGACGAGTTCATCGTGCTGCTGTCCGACGCCGCACGCGACGACGTGGCCGAGGTGGCGCACAAGCTGCTGCGCGCCATCGAGGTGCCGGTCAACGCCGAAGGCCGCGACATCTCGGTGACGCCGTCGGTGGGCATCGCGATGTTCCCGCACGACGGCGCCACGGCCACCGAGTTGATCAAGAACGCCGACACCGCGATGTACATCGCCAAGTCGCGTGGCCGCGCCAACTGCCAGTTCTTCGACCCCGCCGTGGCCAGCGCCGCCTACGACGCGCTGGTGCTGGAGACCGAGCTCGCGCAGGCGCTGCAACGCGACGAGTTCGTGCTGCACTACCAGCCGCAGGTGCGCGCGACCGATGGCGCGCTGGCCGGCATCGAGGCGTTGATCCGCTGGATGCACCCCGAGCGCGGCATGCTGCGGCCCGACGCGTTCATCGCGCTGGCCGAACAGCAGCGCATCATGCTGCCGATCAGCCAATGGGTGCTGCGCACCGCCGCGCGCGCCGCGCTGCGCTGGCGCGCGGCAGGGCTGATCGAGGTGCCCGTGGCGGTCAACCTGTCGAGCATGCAGTTCCGCGCCAACGGCTTCGTCGAGGCAGTGGCCCAGGTGCTGACCGAGGAAGGCGTGCCGGGCGCCTGGATCGAGCTCGAACTGACCGAGCGCATGCTGATGGACGACATCGGCGACGTCAAACACACCCTGCAACAACTCAAGGCGCTGGGCATGCGCGTGTCGGTCGACGACTTCGGCACCGGCTATTCGTCGCTGGCGCACCTGAAGGAGCTGCCTCTGGACGGCATGAAGATCGACCGCTCCTTCGTGGCCGACCTGCCGCGCCAGCGCGGCTCGGTGGCCATCGCGCGCGCGGTGGTGCAGATGGCACAGGGACTCTCGCTGACTGTGGTCGCCGAAGGCGTCGAGAACGACGAGCAGCGCCAGTTCCTCGTCGACCAGGGCTGCGACCTGCTGCAGGGCGAGTTGATCAGCAAGCCGTTGCCGGAGGAAGACCTGGTGCGCTGGATCGTGGCGCACCGGGAAGCGCTGGACGCCTGAGCGGCAACCTGGCGCGCGCCTGGCCGCGGCGCGCGACGCCCCTCAGCGCGAGACGACGCCGTCGACGAAATGCAGCTCGACGACCACCGAGCTCTCGCGCCCAGCCGCGTTGCGCGCCACGGATTCCGCATGGTTCGCGGGCATCCGGGAGACTTCCATGTTTTTTCGCGCCTGGCGACCGATCAAGCCTGAGAATGAGGCCTGTCCAGCAGGTGCAAGAAACCGAACGACATGACGGAAATGCCCAAAGAGATTCGCGACGCCATTGCTCCCGGGGAACATGCACTCTGGTGGGGGCGGCCGCGCCAAGGCGTGTTCCTGCGCGGCTCGGACGTCGTCGCGATTCCGTTCAGCCTCCTGTGGTGCGGCTTCGCCATCTTCTGGGAGACGGGCGTCGCCAGCTCCCACGCGCCGGGATTCTTCGTTCTATGGGGAGTGCCGTTCGTGGCGGTAGGCGTCTACATGGTCATCGGAAGGTTCTTCGCAGAAGCCTGGCAGAGATCCAGGACGCACTACGCGCTGACTTCGGACCGCGTGTTGATCGTCTCTGGAGTCTTTTCGCGAGAGATCAAGTCGCTCGCACTGGATACGCTGTCCGACATGACCTTGGCCGAAGGCCGGGACGGCAAAGGCTCGATCATGTTCGGTCCGCAAGGCCCGTTCGGATCGGGTTTCGCAGGACGGTCTTCTTTCTGGCCGGCAGCGCAACAACAGCCGCCCCGCTTCGATTCGATCGATGACGCCAAGGCGGTCTATGAACGGATCAGGGGCGCGCGGCGAATGCCGAGGTGACGGACCGTTGCGCCACGCGTCCGGGTTCGAGCCTGTCGCCATCGCCGCAGGTCAGAAGCTCAGGACGAACGCTGCCCCGCCGTCGATGGGCCGCACGTGACGCACACGGCCGCCCATGCCGTTGACCAGTTGGCGCACGACCGTCAAGCCGATGCCCTGGCCGTCTTCGCGGGCGCTGAAGAACGGCAGGAAGATCTGACGCTCCAGGCCGGGCGGCACGCCTGGGCCGTTGTCGCGCACGCCGATCTGCAGGCGGCCGCCGCGCGTCTGGCGCGCTTGCACCCACAGGCGCGGAGCCGCGTGGCCCGTGGTCGCATGCGCCGCGTTGTCGATCAACGCCAGCAAGGCCTGTTCGAGCTGGGCGTCGTCGGCCTGCAGCTGCAAGGTCGGCGCCTCGAGTTCGAACGACACCCCGCCGCCGCGCGCGGTCCAGGCCGGCGCGACGGCTTGCTCCAGGCGTGCGAACAGGCCGCGCACGTCGACGGGCGCCATCGTCGGCGCGGGCCACTGGCTGACGCGCCGGTAGGTGCCGACGAAGGCGGCGAGGCCGTCGGCCCGGCGCGCGATGGCATCGAGCGCCCGGCGCAATTCATCCTCTGGGCCGGGCTCCGCGGACAACTCCAGTGCGGACTGGCTGAGGCTTCGGATCGGCGTCAGCGAGTTCATGATCTCGTGCGTCAACACCTGCACCAGCTGCTGCCAGGCGAGCAGCGACTCCGATTCGAGCTCGTTCTCCAGGCGCACCAACACCAGCAATGTCTGGGCGCGGCCGTCGACCCCCAGCGACTGGCGGCGCAGTTGCCAGCGTTCGCTGCCGCGCTCCGTCTCGAGCACCACCGGACCGTTGGTCGCGGTGCCGCGCAGCAGGCCGTGGAGCACGCCGGGATCGCGCACGCCGCCCGGCGCAGCGAGTCGGCGCGCACGGCTGGTCAGCGCCCGCGTCGTCGCGCCCTCGACCAGCCAGGCCGCGACGGGCAGCGCCTCGAGCTGGGCCTGCAGGATCGCGAGTTGGCGCACGTCGGACGGCAGCGGCTGGTCGGCGGCGGGGCGCGCCAGCGGCACGCGGCGAGTCGCAGGCCAGGCGACAGCCACGCCCGCGAGTGCGAGCAGCCCGGCGCCGGTCCATGAGCGCGCGGAGGCGCCTGCGGCGTGCGCCAGTGCGCCCGCGGCCGCCAGCACCACAGCCGCAGCCACGAAGCGCCGGCGTTCAAAGGCCATGCTTGTCCAGGCGCCGGTACAGCGCCGCGCGCGACAGCCCCAACGACCGCGCCGCCGCGCTGAGGTTGCCCTCGGCCTGGGCCATCGCGGCGAGCACCGCAGCGCGCTCCTGGGCGGCGAGCGAGCGCACGGGTTCTGCGGGAACCGCCGGCGTCGCCATGCCCGCCGCCACGGGTGACGCCTTCTGCAACGCCTCGCGGCAGGTCGCCAGCAGTCGCACGTTGTCCCAGGGCTTGGTGACGAAGTCGAACGCGCCGAGTCGCAGGGCCCGCACCGCGAGCTCGATGTCGGCGTAGGCGGTCATCACGACCACCACCGGCGGCTGCGCGGACGCCAGCGCCTCGGCCAGCAGGCGCAGGCCCTGTGCGCCGTCGGTGCGCCCGGGGCCGAAGTTCAGGTCGAGGAGCAGCAGCGCCGGCCGCAGCGTGGCCAGTCCCGCGGCCAGCTCGGACGGGCGGCGCAGGCAGGCGACAGGCGCGACGCGGCGCTGCAGCAGCAACTGGGCGGCCAGGCCGACGTCGGGGTCGTCGTCCAGGACGAGGATGGAAGCGTCTGTTGTCACGGCGACCAGTGTCGCAGCGTCGCGTTCGGGCCAGGCAGGGGTGTGTCCGGATGCGGACAGCCCCCTTGGCCGGGCCGGTGCGCGCGGCCACAGTGCAACGCGTGATGAGCACCACTCCCGTTCTTGCCAGCGGCGCCGCGATGGACCGCATGCTGCCCGCATCGCGCGGCCGCAGGCGCGCGCCGGCCATCGTCGCCGTAGCGCTGTCGCTGGCTGCCGCGTTCGCCTGGCTGCGCGCGCCGCGCCTTCAGGTCGCGACCTCGCCGCAACTGGGGACGGTGCGCGCCGGCGTCTTCCGCGACGAGGTCGCCCTGCGTGCGCGCGTCGAGCCGCTGCGCTCGATGCAGCTCGATGCCGCCGAGAACGGGCGTGTCGAGGAAGTGCTGGTCCACGACGGCGAACGCGTCGCCGCGGGCGCGCCGCTGTATCGGCTGCAGAGCGACGCGCAGGAGCAGTTGCTGATGCAGCGCAGCTCGGAGGTCGCGCAGCAGATGGCCAATGTATCGGTGGAGCGCAGCGCGCAGGCCGCGAGCCTGGCGCAGAACCGGCGCGATCTGGCGCAGTTGCAGGCGCAGCGACAGCAGGCCGAGTCCGACTGGCAGCGCCAGGCGCGGCTGGCCGATCAGGGCTTCGTGTCGCCGGCCGCCGTCGAACAGAGCCGGCGCACGCGCGACCTCGCCGATCGCTTGCTGGCCCAGGCCGAGGCCGACCAGCGCACCGAGGCCGCGATCCGCGACCAGTCGATCGCCGAGATGTCGCGCGCTGTGCAAGGGCTGCGGCGCGGCCTGCAGCTGCTCGAGCGCTCGCGCGATCGCTTGCTGCAGCGCGCGCCGATGGCTGGCCAGTTGAGCGGCTTCGACCTGCAGATGGGCGCCAGCCTGCGGCTCGGCGATCGACTGGGCCGCATCGACGATCCCGCGGGCGGCGTGCAATTGGCGGCCGACGTCGACGAGTTCTGGCTGCCTCGCCTGCAGCCCGGCCAGGCCGCCGACAGCGACGCCGGCGCGCTCGTGCTCGTCCAGGCCCTGCCGCAAGTGCAAGGCGGCAAGGTGCGCGTGCTACTGCGCTGGCCGGACCGCGCCTGGCCGGCGACGCTGCGCGCGGGCCAGGCGGTCGACGTGCGGCTGCAACTGAGCCCGCCGGCGCGCGCGCTGCTGCTGCCGGACGGCCCGGGCGTGCGCTCACCACTGTACGTGCGCCATGGCAGCGAACTGCAGCGCCGCAGCGTGCGGCTCGGACGCCGCGCCGCCGGCCTGGTCGAGGTCCTGTCCGGGCTGCAGCCTGGCGACGAGGTCCTCATCTCCCAACCCCCCGCCGACAACGAGAGGCTTGCATTGCCGTGATCGAGCTCCATCAACTGACCAAGCACCATCGCGCCGGCGACGTCGAGACCACCGCCCTCGACGCGATCGACCTGTCCATCGAGGCGGGAGAGTACGTGGCGATCACGGGGCCGTCCGGCTGCGGCAAGTCCACGCTGCTGGGCCTGCTGGGGCTGCTCGATCGCCCCAGCGCAGGCCGCTACCGGCTGCAGGGCGAGGACGTCGCCGCCAAGAGCGCGCGCGAGCTGGCCGCGCTGCGGCGCGGGCGCATCGGCTTCGTGTTCCAGAGCTTCAACCTGGTCGACGAGATGAGCGTCCACGAAAACGTGCGCCTGGCGCTGCGCTACGGCGGCCTGCCCGGGAAGGCGCAGCATGCCCGCGTCGCCGAGGTGCTGGAACGTCTGGGGCTTGCGCACCGCGCGCGCCATCATCCCAGCCAGCTCAGCGGCGGCCAGCAGCAGCGCGTGGCCATCGCGCGTGCGATCGCCGCGCGGCCCGCACTGTTGCTGGCCGACGAGCCCACCGGCAATCTCGACAGCGCCCACGGACACGAGGTGCTGCGCCTGCTGCGCGAACTGAACGACGAGGGGACCACGCTGGTGATGGTCACGCACAGCGCCGAACACGCGGCGCTCGCCTCGCGCACGATCCGGCTGCTCGACGGCCGGGTGCTGGTCGATGCGCATGCGCAGGATCTCGCATGAAGGATCTCGTCCTCGACGCGCTGCGCGACCTGCGCGGTCGCGCCCATGCCATCGCAGCCGCCATGGGCGGCCTGACGATCGCACTGGCGGCCTGCCTGCTGGTCGCACTGTTCGCGCTCGCGCTGGCCGCGCCCGACCCCGACGTGGCCGATCCCGACCGGGCCATCATGCTGGACTTCAGGAGCAACCTGCCCGGCGAGGCCAGCTCATGGTTCGGACAGGCGCCGCTGGCCTTCGGGCCGCTGCTCAAGGCGCGCCATGCGCCGCTCGACCTGGTCAGCCGCATGGCCTATGGCGGCATGGAGTTCGAGCGCGACGGACGGGTTCATCCCGCGTTGCTGCTGGCCGTGGATCCCGAGCTCGTCGATGTGCTGAACCTGCACGGCCTGGCCGGCGACCTGCGCGCGACGCTGCGCGGGCACGACACCATCGCGATCACCGCCGACCTGCTGCACCAGCTGTGGGGCGAACTGCCGCCGTCGCAGGCGATCGGGCGCCGCGTGCAGTCGCACGGCGCGTGGTACACGGTCGCCGCGGTGCTGCCCGACACCGACCCGCGCAGCCCGCTCTGGGGCGAGCCCCCGCTGGTCGGGCGCGCGATGGTCATGGTTGGCTTCGACTCGCCGGCCAACACGCTCACCGCCGACGAGCGCGAAGGCATCCTCGCGGCGAACGGCCATGTGTTCGCGCGCCTGCGCCCAGGCACGAGCGTCGACCAGGTGGCCGGATGGATGCACGACGCATTCGTCTCGAGCCCGGGGTATCCCGCGCTGCCCGCCGCGTGGCGCACGAACCGCGAGGCGGCTTTCTTCCGCGGCGTCACGCTGCGCGACCTGCCCTTCGAAGGCGCGCGGCAGGCGCAGCGCTGGCAGGCCGTCGCGGTGGTCGGCGCGGCGAGCATGCTGCTGCTGGCGCTGGCCGCCTTCAACACCATGAACCTGCAGGCGGCACATCTGCTGCGGCGCCAGCGCGAGACGGCGCTGCGGCGCAGCCTGGGCGCCGACGGCCGGCACCTGCTGCAGCTGTGGACGCTGGAGGCGGCGCTGCCGCTGTTGCTGAGCGCGCTGGCGGCCCTGCTCGTCGCCTGGTGGACGGCGCCGGCGCTGGCCAACTGGCTCAAGCTGCCGGCGCAACTGCCCATCGTGGATCCGATCCCGCTGCGTGCGCTTGCCGGCCTCGCGCTGGCCATCGGCGTGCTGCTCGTGCTGACGGTGACGCTGCCCGCGAGCATCGCGTTGCGCCGTGCACCCGCCGCCGCGCTGCAGGGCCGCACGGCCAGCGAGGGCCCGTGGGGGCGCCGCACACGCCAGACGCTGCTGGGACTGCAACTGGGCGGCGCGCTGCTGCTGCTGTCGGTGGCCGGCGTGCTGGCGCTGCAGCAGGCGCACATGCTGCACGCCGACCGCGGCTTCACGACACATGGCCGGCTCGTCCTGAGCATGGAGACCGATCCCGACCACATCCCCAGCCTGGCGGCCTTCACGGACGCGCTGTCGCACGACGCGGCCATCACGCACTGGGCCTTCAGCGCCGACCAGCCCGCCGCCGGCACGCAAGGCTGGCGCGAGGTGCAGACCAGCGCCGGCGGCCGCGCCGTCGACAGCAGGCTGAGCCTCGTCTCGCCCGGCTTCTTCGATACCTACGGCATGTCCTTGCTGGCCGGCAGCCCGCGCCTGGCCGAGGGCGAGGCCCGCGTGGTGATCGACGCGAGGACCGCGCGCCTGCTGGGCTTCGCGGACCCGCAGACCGCGGTCGGGGCGCTGCTGCGCGGTGGCGGTTCCTTGATGCAGCCCGGCGCCGAGCTGCGCCGCGTGGTGGCAGTCGTGCGCGACGCGATCCTGGAGTCGGCGCGCGACGCGGCGCTGCCGCACAGCTTCCTGCTGACCGACAAGCCGATGTGGAACCTGACGGCCGCCGGCCCCGACCCCGCCGCGCTGCATGACGCGCTGGACGCGGCCTGGCGCACGCACGGCCTGGCCGTCCCCTACGAGTTGCAATGGGCAGACGACCAGCTCGCCGGTGTCTATCGGCAGGAATCGCAGATGACCACCACCGTGGCCGTGATCTCGCTGCTGGCCGTGGGCGTGGCGATGACGGGCGCATGGGCGCTGGTGGCGGACACGCTGCGCCGTCGCCGCACCGAGCTCGTGCTGCGCCGGCTGCACGGTGCCAACGAAGCGGCCATCGTGCAACAGGTGTTGTCGGAGTTCGGCATGCCGCTGCTCGCGGCCGCGGCCGCCGCATTGCCATTGGCCGGCTGGATCGGCTGGCGCTACCTGCAGGGCTTCCAGGATCGCATCGCGCCGGGATCCTGCATCGCAGGCGCACTCGCCACGGCATTGGCCGCGACGTTGGCGGTGACGTTGTTGGCGGCGTTGAGGCATGTGCGGCTGGCGCTGGCGCTGCAACCCATCGAGATGCTGGCCTGAACGAGGCCACTCAAGCCCAGGTCGGCGGCCGAACCAGCGCGGCTTGTCGCCAAGCAGCGGAGCCACGCGCTGCATGCTCGGCTAAGTCTTGCGTGCGATCGACCCGGACGGAGCAAACGATTCAGCCAGCACGCAGGCAACTCCGGCCAACGCGATGTTCAGGGCATTTTCGGTCCAGAAGAATTGCCTCGACGGATCACCCAGCAGGAGAGGCAAGTGAACGAGAGGCGTGAACGAGGCGTACATCACCGCCAGCAGGATCGCTGCCAGGCGGCTCGCGATGCCGGTCAGGATCGCGGTGGCGGCCGCGACCTGCGCAATCCCGGTCGCATAGGCCCAGAAGATCTGGGACGGCGGCAGCCACTTCGGAACCAGCGACAGCGTATTTGCCGAATACGCGAAATGCGCGCCGCCGAAGTAGAGCACGCTCAGTCCGATCGCGCATTGGCCAGCGCGCGTCAGCAGATGGGCCGTTCGCGAGCCGGCTTTGCCGTTGCGCGCGTAAATGATGAGGCCGGCCGAAGCCAGCGCCAATCCCTCGATCGCGCCGAAGTAGTCGCCATATGCAGCGTGGTGGGCCAGGATCGAACCGCCATTCATCAACAAGACCACGACGACGGCGTAGTAGCCACTCAATGCCGCCGCGGCCCGAGCGAACGATGGACGCCAAGCGACGCTGGCACCCGCTATGAGCAGGAACAACGCGAAGACATACGACAGCACCACCCGGCCCGGGAACAAGGCAGGCACGGGCTGCGTGGGATCGAATGTGCCCAGAGCCAGATTGACGATCGCGATCGCAGACACGCCCGTTCCGTAGATGCGTGCACCAAGAGCTGGAAATTTCATGGTATCGAGCCTCTCCAAGACGCGAGCCAGGCAGAGCGGGTCAGCCGCGGGCGCAAGCCGCCCTAAAGCAGCCGAATGATGCGCTCGGCCATCCGGTCGGCCGCGCCCTTGTGCGTGGCCGCGAACGAGAGAGAGCGCGCGCTGGCCACCGTCTGCAGGTCGGTGCTGACCACCTGCAGCGCGCGGCTCAGCGCGTGCGCCATGTCCGGCTCCTGCCAGGCGGCGCCGGCGAGCGCGGCCTGGCGCGCGGCCTCGGCGAAGTTGAACGTGGACGGGCCCATCACGATCGGGCAGCCGCAGGCCGCTGCCTCGATCAGGTTGTGGCCGCCCAGCGCCATGAAGCTGCCGCCCAGCAGCGCCACGTCGGAGCTGGCGTAGTACTGCGGCATCTCGCCCAGCGAATCGCCGAGCCACGCGTCGACCTGCAAGGCCTCGGCCGGCGGCATCTCGCCCCACGAACTGCGGCGTGCCACGCGCAGGCCGTGCTGCAACAGCAGCGCCTCCACCTCGTCGAAGCGCTGCGGATGGCGCGGCACGACGATCAGGAACGGATTGCGGCCGTTGATGCGGCCCCATTCGCGCATCAGCTCGGCCTCCTCGCCTTCGCGCGTGATGGCGGCCAGGACGACGGGACGGTCCAGCGCCTGGTGCCACTTCTTGCCGCGCGCGAGCAGCGCGGGCGACGGCCGCACATCGAACTTCAGGTTGCCCGACAACGCGACGCGCTTGGCGCCCGCCTCGCGCAGCCGCGCCGCGTCGTCCTCGGTCTGCGCCAGCACGTCGGCGACCAGCGCGGCGGCCGGCCGCATCAACGCGTCGAGCCGGTCGCCGCGGCGCGCGCTGCGCTCCGAAAGCCGTGCGTTCGCGAGCACCATCGGCACGCCGCGATCATCGGCGCGGTGCAGCAGGTTGGGCCAGATCTCGGTCTCCATCAGCACGCCGATGGCCGGACGCGTGCGCTGCAGGAAGCGGCGCACCGCGCCGGGCGTGTCCAGCGGCAGCCAGGCCTGGCGGTCGCCCACGCGCATCAGCGTCTGGCCGGCGTCGCGGCCGGTGGCCGTGCCGTGCGTCAGCAGCAGCCGCATCTCGGGACGGCGCAGGCGCAGCGCGTCGACCAGTGCGCTGGCGGCGCGCGTCTCGCCCAGCGACACGGCATGCACCCAGATCGAGCCGGGCTCGATCTCGGGGCCGTAGCCCAGGCGCTCGCGCATCGCAAAGCGATAGCCCGGCTCCTTGCGCCCGCGCAGCCAGTAGCGCAGCAGGATGGCGGGCAGCAGCAGGCGCAGCGCGAACGTGTACGCGCGCAGCGCGAGACGCTGCTTGAAGCTCATCGCCTGCGCCATGTCTCCCGTCTCAGTGCGCCGCAGCGCCGACGTGCGCGTCAGGCTTGACCTTCCTGAGCGCTTCCATGAAATCGTGCTGGATGCGCCGCAGCGCCGCGTCGGTGTGGCCCTCGAAGCGCAGCACGAGCACGGGCGTGGTGTTGGAGGCGCGGATCAGGCCGAAGCCATCTTCGTACTCCGCGCGCAGGCCGTCGATGGTGAGGATCTCGGCGCCAGGGAACGTGGCCTCGGCCAGCAGGCGCTCGATGATCCTGGGCGGCTCGCCTTCGGCGCAGACGACGTTGAGTTCGGGCGTGCTGAAGCTGGTGGGCAGCTCGTCCAGCACCGCGCTCGGGTCGGCGCTGCGCGACAGGATCTCGAGCAGGCGCGCGGCCGTGTAGGTGGCGTCGTCGAAGCCGTACCAGCGTTCGGAAAAGAAGATGTGGCCGCTCATCTCGCCGGCGATCGGCGCGCCGGTCTCCTTGAGCTTGGCCTTGACCAGCGAGTGGCCCGTCTTCCACATCAGCGGCACGCCGCCGGCGTCGCGGATCGCGATGGGCAGGCGCTGCGAGCACTTGACGTCGTAGATGACCGGCGCGCCCTTGACGCGGGTGAGGATGTCGCGCGCGAACAGCATCAGCTGGCGATCGGGATAGATGATGTTGCCGCCGCGGGTGACCACGCCCAGGCGGTCGCCGTCGCCGTCGAACGCCAGGCCCAGCTCGGCCTCGGTCGCGTGCACGGTGCGGATCAGGTCAGCCAGGTTCTCGGGCTTGGACGGATCGGGATGGTGGTTGGGGAAGTCGCCGTCGACGCGGCTGTAGAGGTCGATCACCTCGCATCCGAGCGCGCGCAGGATGCCCGGGGCCGACGCGCCGGGGATGCCGTTGCCCGAATCGACGACGATCTTCATCGGCCGGGCGATCTTGCAGTCGCTGGTGATGCGATGGGTGTACTCGGCCAGGATGTCCATCGTCGCGACGCGGCCCTCGCCCATCACGTAGTCTTCGTTCTGCATGCGCTCGCGCAGCCGCTGGATGTCCTCGCCGTAGATCGCGCGGCCGCCCAGCACCATCTTGAAGCCGTTGTAGTTCTTCGGGTTGTGGCTGCCGGTGACCTGGATGCCCGAGTGGCAGCCGTGCTTGCCGCGCGTGGCGGCCACGTAGTAGAGCATCGGCGTGGTGACGGCGCCGATGTCGACGACGTCGAGCCCGGTGGACGCGAGTCCCTTGATCAGCGCAGCGACCAGGCGCGGGCCGGAGACGCGGCCATCGCGGCCGACCGCGACCGCCTTCTCGCCCAGGCGCACGGCCTCGCTGCCGAAGGCGCGGCCCAGGTGCTCGGCGAAGGCGTCGTCGAGCGCCTCGTCGACGATGCCGCGGATGTCGTAGGCCTTGAAGGCCGATGCCTTGACTTGCATGGAGGTCGCTCTGATGACGGTGCTGGAACGTGGCTGGCGATTCTACGGGCCGCCCGCGCCGGCCGCCGTCGATTCGTCGGTTTGGCTGGCGATCCGTCCCAGGGCGCTCGCGCAGCCCGCGCGCGCTCCCTACACTGCCTGCATGACCAATATCACCGCCTCCAAGGCCCTCGTCGCCGCCATGGGCACGTCCTGGCGCAGCTGGCTGGACGCCGACGCGCCGCCGCCGCCGCTGCGCTGGCAGTTCTTCTGGGGCGCAGTGTGGGCCGCCGGCTTCGCACTGGTCTTCACGGTGATCGGCTTCGTCGCCACCGCGCGCACGATCGGCGACTGGCTGGACCTGCACGCCTGGGCGCTCTGGTTCGGCCGCGACTTCCTCATGGCGGCCATCATCACCTTCATGATCCAGGCGCTGGTCAGGGTGAGCTTTGCCCTGTTCGGCACGGCGTGGGTCGCGCGGCTGCCCGGCTGGAAGCGCGCATTGGTCATGACCGGCATCTCGCTGCTGGGCACGGCCGTCGGATGGCCGATCGGCATGTGGCTGGACTTCGGCGCCGTCCAGCTGCTGTCGGCGATGAACTCGGGCACGGCGGTCTCGCTGGTGGTGGTCACGTTGCTGCTCAGCCTGCTGTTCCACCTGATCTTCTCGCTGCGGCATCGCGCCATGCGCGACCGCATGCGCGCCCACGAGGCCCAGCTGCGGCTGCTGCAAGGCCAGATGGAGCCGCACTTCCTGTTCAACACCTTGGCCAACGTGATCAGCCTCGTCGACGCCGACGCGCCGCGCGCCAAGCACATGCTGGAGGCGCTCACCGACTACCTGCGCGCCTCGCTCGTGGGCATGCGCCACGACGACAGCACGCTGGCCGCGGAACTGGAGCTGGCGCGCCGCTACCTCGAGCTGATGCGCACGCGCATGGGCGACCGGCTGCGCTTCGAGATCGTCGCCGACGAGGCGCTGGGCCGCGCCCGCCTGATGCCGCTGGTGCTGCAGCCGCTGATCGAGAACGCCGTCAAGCACGGCCTGGAGCCGCAGGTGGACGGCGGCATCGTGCACGTGAAGGCGACGCGGGTGAACGTCGACGGACGGGACTTGCTGCAGGTCTGCGTCGAGGACGACGGCGCCGGACTGGCCGCGGCCGTGCAACGCCCGCGCCGCATCGTGGCCGGCGGTCCGGACGGCCATGGCATCGCGCTGGCCAACCTGCGCGAACGCTTGCAGGCCCGCTTCGGCACGGCCGCGCAACTGACACTGGCCGACCTCGAATCGGGCGCCGGCACCCGCGCCTGCATCGTCATCCCCTGGCAGGCCGCCGCCGCTGCCTGACATTCGACTTCCTCACCGGATCGCACGCCATGACCCGCGCCCTCATCGCCGACGACGAGACCCACCTGGCCGCCTACCTGCGCGACCAGTTGCTCAAGCTGTGGCCCGAGCTGGACATCGTCGCCATCGCGCGCAACGGCATCGAGGCCGCCGACCGCATCGCCGAGCTGCAGCCCGACCTCGCCTTCCTGGACATCCAGATGCCGGGCCTGACCGGCCTGGAAGTGGCCGCCGGCATCGAGGGCCTGACCCGCGTCGTCTTCGTCACCGCCTACGACGAATACGCGCTCACCGCGTTCGACGCCGAGGCCATCGACTACGTGCTCAAGCCGGTGACCGCCGAGCGCCTGGCGCGCACGGTCGATCGCGCGCGTCGCGCGCTCGCGGCGCGCGACGACGCCGCGGCGGAGCCGGTCGACGATGCGCGCCTGGCCCGCGTGCTGCGCCAGTTGCAGGGCCCGTCTACGCCCGCCGCCGTGCCGCTGCGCTGGATCCGCGCCAGCCAGGGCGAACTGACGCACCAGGTCGACGTCGCCGACGTGCTGTTCTTCCACGCCGACGACAAGTACACCTGCGTGCGCACCGCGCAGGCCGAGTACCTGATCCGCACGCCGATCGCCGAACTCGCCGCACAGCTCGATGGCCAGCAGTTCTGGCAGGTGCACCGCTCGACCATCGTGAACCTCGCGCACCTGGCCGGCACGCGGCGGGATGATGGGAGCCGGCTGTTTGTGCGCATCGCGGGGTGGAAAGACGAACTGCCGGTGAGCCGGGCTTATGTGCATCTGTTCAAACCGATGTGAACTTGGGCGGAAGGCGATGCGGGCCCGTGCTCCAAGCGGCAACCGTTAGGCCCTCACAGCTTGGCTCACGGGTGGCGCTTCGGGCGCACTACTTCCATTCGGAAGTTCAATTGTTGGGACTGTTGTCGACCCGAAGCCGTCACCGGCCTGGTCAAATCGAACGCCCAAAAGCTGTCATTGGGTCGACCGAGGTGAGGCGGCAACCTCTGACCCGTTGCGGGCATCAAGACCGCCGAGCTCGGCTCCTCAAAGCGGTCACGACTCTACTTGTCACAACCTTGCTCGGCGTCGCGTTACTGGACCAAGTGCACGCCCAATACCCGCGCCAGTTCGTGGACTCTGAGGAAACCTTCGCCAGCCGGGTCTACCGGTCGTTTCACGAACTCAATCTTTCCCAACTGACATGCGAACGCACGCTCGCCCACGTATGACTCCACCAGGATCCATGCACCCCGTGCCCAGGATTGGGTACGACTGGGCTCGTCAAAGTACTCACAGCAGATAGATAGCGTCGGCATTCCCTGGCTTGGAATTCCAGGCGCCAACTTGACCCACAGATGTTGACTCTCTACCGGCTGCCCTTTGAACACTATCCTCAAGTTTGCTAGCAGTGGCGGCTTCAGTGCGCAGATGCGCCATCCCTCAATGCGCGGCGCCGCTGCCGCGATTTCATCGATTAATGGGAAGCCGTCTCTGTTCCCATGCGCAGTGAGGACGAACTCGAGATACGTTTTTTCGGGGCCGCCACCGATCTCGAAATGAACATCACCAATCTTCTTCAAGCGTCGTTCAATTTCAGCGTACTCAGGAGACTGTGAAGAGCGGATGCGTCGCAGTTGGGTCGCGTGGAGTTGGAACCAGTCCCAGAAAACGCCGATCGCCTCTGTTCGAGAGTCCATGGTTAGCCGAGTGCTGACGTTGTCAAATGACCGCAAATGGCCGACCAGCGACCGGAACGTGTCAATGACTTTGCTACACCCGACGTCATGAATTTACTGTGCAGGGCTGTGGCGTTTGTTGGCTGACGATCTCCATCGGTGGCGGGTTGATCCAAGCCGCTGTGGGCA